>Ga0074075_12040_pt1 | contig 22636 bp, 28 predicted proteins | sample YNPg_E_FD_63712 | JGI IMG/M metagenome (GOLD analysis project Ga0074075, IMG submission 63712) | Hot spring microbial communities from Beowulf Spring, Yellowstone National Park, Wyoming, USA - YNP_Beowulf Spring_E v2 (version 2) | ecosystem: Environmental > Aquatic > Thermal springs > Hot (42-90C)... | reverse complement strand
AATGTATTCTTAATCAATCTTCTTTCATCCATACTAAGTAAGAACGTTTTCTCCCGTACTACCTGCGATTAGAAATACCATGTGAACCATTGGATATTTGCCAATCTATTAGCTTATATAAAGATTTATAATCAATCGAGAAATCTTCATTGAAAGGTGTTACTAAAGGCACAATGGAGCCCTTTATCATGAATTATTATTATTTTTAAAATTAATTAATCTGAAATCTTGAAATATGCTAGGCAATGGAAATAAATAAAGAATTGAAGGAAATTGTTGATTTAACTTCAAAACTAATTCAATATCCTACTGTGAATCCACCAGCTACAAATATGCAAGATGCTGCTACATTTATGTATGAAATGCTGAGCAGACATGGCATAGATGCAAAATTGAAAGAATACGCAAAGGGTTGGCCTGTTGTTTATGCTGAAGCTGGTAATAAAAGAAGCAAAAAGTCTTTGTTATTGACAGGACATTTTGATGTAGTTCCACCAGGTGATGAAAAATCTTGGAAATACGGACCCTATGAGGGTAAATTAGAGGGTAACAAAATTTACGGCAGAGGTGCATCAGATATGAAAGCTGGAATTGCTATAATGCTATATTTAATGAAGGAATTAGCTGAAAAAGTAGATTATAAATTAATTTTCGCAGCAGTTTCTGACGAAGAAACAGGTGGAAAAAATTGCTCGAAACATTTAGCAGAGGAAATTATGCCTGATTTCGTTTTAATAGGAGAACCGAGTGGCCCAAATTCACTGATAATAGGAGAAAAAGGATTAATGCAGGTTAAACTAATATGTAAGGGAAGACCTGCACATGGAAGCTTACCATCTTTTGGTATAAATGCAATAGAGAAACTTATTGAAGACTTATTATCTTTATCTAAAATAAACGATTTAAAAATTGAAATCCCTTATGATTTAAAAGATGTAATAAAAAATACTGAAGAAGAACTTTTAAAAGAACACGGTGAAAAAATAAAAAACTTCAAGGATGTTGAAAGGATTTCATTTAATATCGGAATTATTAAAGGTGGTATAAAAGTTAATGTTGTTGCTGATTATTGTGAAGCAGAAGTTGATATGAGAGTTCCGCCAGGAATAAAAATTGAAGATGCAATAGATTACGCAAAGAAACTTGTAAAGAATTCAGAATTTAATATTCTTCAATCTTCGCAACCTAATTATACAAGCCCCAACAATGTTTATATAAAGAAATTTGTTGATTCTGTTAAAAGAATTGCTGGTCAGGCTAATACACTTCTAATACCTGGAGCTACAGATGGTAGATATTTTAGGAGTAAGAATATTCCTGTATTAATATATGGTCCAGGAAAACTGAATACGCCACATACATACAATGAATATGTAGAAATCGAAGATATAGAAAAATGCTACAATGTTCTAAAATATTATCTGATGAACGTGTTTAATAAGCTTGATGAGAAAAACTAAAATTATTGCAACCTTAGGTCCTCGTTCTATTGATAAAGTTAAGCATCTTTCAAATTATGTAGATATTTTTAGATTAAATTTTGCCCATGGTGATGAAAAAACACATAAGCTCTATTTTGATTTAATAAAAGATACTAAAAAGGAAATTCCAATATTAGTAGATTTACCTGGCCCCAAGATTAGAATTGGCGATTTAAAAGAAAGTATACTTCTTAAACAAGGTGATAGGGTTATATTTTCACAAAAAGAAGGATTGCCTGTTGAAGATCCAAAGTTCTTTCAGTTGGTAAAAGAAAATACAGATATTTTGATAGCTGATGGAAATATAAAAATTAAAATCACAAAAGTAGGTAACGATTTCGCAGAAGGCTATGTAATTGAAGGAGGCATATTAACTTCAAGAAAGGGGATAAATATACCAAAAATAAACTTAGATTCAGGTATCACCAAGACTGATTTATTATTGCTAGATGAAGCTTTAAAATTAGGAGCGGATTACATAGGAATATCATTTGTTTTAAGCGAAAAAGATGTATTAGAAATTAAAAAAATTACAAAGGAAAAGGCTTGGGTAATTTCTAAAATCGAAAAAGTCCAAGCAATAAGAAATCTAAGAAAAATTATATACGAAAGCGATGGGGTAATGATTGCAAGAGGAGATTTAGGATTAGAGATTGGATTAGAAAAAGTCCCTTTTATTCAAAAAAGGATAATTAAAATATCAAAGCTTTTAGGTAAGCCTATAATTCTTGCAACACAAGTATTAGAATCGATGGTAAACAATCCAATGCCAACAAGAGCTGAAGTTACAGATATTACAAATGCTTTAATAGAGGGTGTAGACGCAATATTACTAACAGACGAAACAGCGGAAGGAAACTACCCTATTGAAGCTTCAAAATTCCTATCAAATATTATCAATTATTCCGAAAAAAGAATAAAGCATTCGAGTTCATTACCAACTAAGGATCCTGATGATGCGATTGCTTTCGCAACGATTAATGTAGCTGATATATCCAAAGTTAAAATAATTATTGTTCATAGTAGAAGTGGAAATTCTATTTTAAGAGTATCAAGATTGCGACCTAGCGTACCAATAATAGGCATATGCCCTTCAAAGGAATTGGCCAGAAAATTGAAGATCTGTTATGGAGTTATTCCCTTCTATTCAAAAAGAAAAATGAAAAATATAAATGAAATAATATTGTATTCAGAAAGATTTGTCAGAAAAAAATTCAGATACAAAGGTAGGATCGTAATAACTGGAGGCGATCCAGTTCTTAAAGAAGGTAGAACAGACTTCATTAAGCTTCATGAAATTATTTAATGATTAAATTCAGTATTGCTTTAGAAGGAGATAAGAATATAGAATTCTATCTTAAAATTTTAAAAGAATTGGAAAAAAGTCATTTTTATTCTCTTCAAATTTATGAGCATGTGCCTTTTAAACCCGCGATTCCAATTGTTTCAATTTTATCACGATTTTCTAAAAATTAAAAGTTGGAGCTGTAACAGTACCTTTCTTTCTATACCATCCATTCACATTAGCAAGGTATTCATCTTTTCTTCAAGAAATCTCCAGCGAAAAATCCATATTGGGAATTTCTAGAGGTGCCTACTCAAGATATTTAGGAAAGAATGTAGACAGAAGATTGGTTAGGTTTCTAGAATTCTTGGATTGTTTAAATAGTATATTCAACTCAAAAAGTTTCAAAGGAGAATATTATGAATACAATTTAGATGAAAAAATGAATATTTCTTTTAATAAACTTCCTGAAATTTACGTAGGCACTTCAGGACCAAAACTTTGTGAAGAAGCAGTAAAATACCCATTTGTTAAGGGAATAATTGTTGATAATTTATGGAATTCTGAATATGCAAGAAAAATGAGAAACATCATAGATTATAAAATAGAAACTATTAAAAGGGATGAAAATTTTGAATTAATAGCAAGACCGTTTACTTATGTTGATGAAAACTTGGAAATGGCTATTAAAAATGCAGAGAGAATATTAGAATATTATATTGATGACCTTGTGGGTAATTCTCCAATGCTAAAAGATATAAATAGAAACAAACTTTTCGTTGAGAACTTTTGCTGTGTAGGCAATGTTAGCAAAATTGAAAAGGAAATTGAAGATATGATCAAAGCAGGAGTAAATCATATATGCTTCGGTCTTCCGCTAGGAAAAAACCCGATTAAGGTTATAAAAGTTCTAGAAGAAAGAATTGTTAAGAATTTTTATTCGTAATTTTATTTAGAACATATTTCAGTATCCCTCCACTTTTTATATACTCCACTTCAACATTAGTTTCTACTCTAAGAACTCCTTTTGTTTTATTATTTTTCATTTCCTATGAATTCTATTTCAACTTCCTTCTTAGGATGAATATTATCCAATCCACGAATATTAACAATTTCATTACCTTTCAATCCTAGTTCTTTCCAGCTTTTAATTTGTATAGGAAGGACGCCCATAGCAACGAGGTTACTTCTATGAATTCTCTCAAAACTTTCAGCTAATACAGCCTTAACACCTAACAACCTTGTAACTTTTGCAGCCCAATCTCTCGAACTACCAGAACCATATTGTTTTCCAGCAACAATTACTAGAGGTGTCTTTTCTTTTTTATACAATTCTGCAGCTTCGTAAACTGTCATAATACTTTCATCAGGGAAATGTTTTGTGTATCCACCTTCAATGTTAACTAAGTAATTCTTCAACTTATTATTGGCAAAACCACCACGTAGCATAACTTCGTGATTTCCTCGCCTACTGCCATATGTATTTAAATCTTTTACGTTCAAAGAAAGCAAATATTTTCCAGCAGGAGAATCTGGTAATATTGGCCCCGCGGGAGAAATATGGTCGGTTGTAATTTTATCGCCTAATAGCAATAATATTCTTGCATTTGTTATATCAGAAATTGGCTCATCTTCTAATTTAAACCAAGGTGGTTCTCTTATATAAGTTGAATTTTCATCCCATAAGTATATTTTACTTCCTTTAACTTCAAGCAAATTCCAGTTCTCATCCCCTTCAAATATCTTTTCATATCTAATTTTGTACAATTCAGGTTCAAAAGCGTATTTAGTAAGCTCCTTAATTTCCTTTAATTTAGGCCATATATCTTTAAGATATACTGGATTATTATTGGGATCATAATCAATGGGTTCATTGTACAAATCAATATCCAATCTACCAGCGATTGCATATGCTACAACTAACATTGGTGAAGTTAAAAAGGTTCCTTTTAAATAAGGATTGATCCTTCCTTCAAAGTTTCTATTACCACTTATGACTCCAAATACACTAATCTTATTTTCTAGCACATCAGCTTCAACTTGCTTTGGTAAAGGTCCAGAATTTCCTATGCATGTAGTACAACCATAACCTACTATATGAAAACCAAGAGCTTCAAGATATGGCATTAAATTTGCTGTCTTCAAATATTCAGCTACAACGGGTGAACCTGGTGCCATACTAGTTTTTACATAAGGTTTAACCCTTAAACCCATCTCAGTAGCTCTCTTAGCTAAAAGACCAGCTCCTAGCATTACAGTAGGATTTGAAGTGTTTGTACAACTTGTTATTGAAGCGATTGCAACAGCTCCATCTTCAACAAACTTACCTTTCCTTTTATTTCGAATTAGCTTGTTTATTTCATCCTTCATCTTACTTAGTGGAATTCTTTCATCAGGATTGCGAGGTCCTGCTAAAGATGGTTCTATTTCACTCAAATCAACTTCAACGACATCAGTATAATTTGGTTCATAACTATAGAATAAGTCTTGTAATACAGAATATTTTTCTACTAATGATGGGTCTCGTGCTGTATTTTTTAAATATTCTAATGTTTCATTATCGATAGGGAAAAATGCAGCTGTAGCTCCATATTCTGGAGCCATATTTGCAATTGTTGCCCTATCAGGCACAGATAAAAGTTTAACAGAAGACCCAAAGAATTCTACAAACTTTCCGACAACGCCTTTTTTCCTAAGAACTTCTGTTATAAAAAGCACAACGTCTGTCGGTGTTGTTCCTTCCCTTACTTCACCTATTAGCTTTACACCTATAACTTCTGGTACGGTCATATAATACGGTTCTCCTAACATTACAGCTTCAGCTTCAAGTCCACCTACCCCCCAAGAAAGAACGCTTAAACCATTTGCCATTGTTGTATGAGAATCTGTGCCTATTATTATTTCAGGAAATGCTGTTGGATGACCATCATGTTCTCTAACATTAATTACCTTGCTTAGATATTCAAGATTGACTTGATGAATAATACCATTCCCAGGAGGTACTATTCTTAGATTTTTAAAACTATTTTTTGCCCATTTGAGTAATTGATACCTTTCTTTATTTCTTTCATATTCCGTTTTTAAATTTAAATAGAATGCATAATTAGTTCCAAAATAATCTACCTGAATAGAATGATCTATGATAAGATCTGAAGGAATTATAGGATTTATAAGCTCTGGATCAAGTCCTTTCCTTTTAAATTCGCTTCGCATAGCAGCTAAATCCACAATCAAGGGAACTCCTGTATAATCTTGCATCAACACCCTAGTAGGCATAAAAGCAAATTCATTACCTATTTCCCAATTTAAAATAGATTTCAAGTCATCTTCTGTTATTTTTTTACCGTCATAATTTCTTGCAACATTCTCGATCAAAATTTTTATTGAGTATGGATATTTACTCAATTTGTAACCTTGTTCTTCAAAGTATCTCAAAGGATAATATTTATAAGAATTCCCTGAATGTTGGAAAAATTCTACTTTTATGTTCATATATAATTATAATCTCACATTTAGAAGATTTAAAAATGTTTGATTAAACACAAATTATTATTCAATCGTTAAAGATTAATATGTTGAATGAATGAGAAAATTGAGATTGCAAAGAACTATCATGAATTAACTAAACACTCTTACTATAGTGTTAGAACTACAAGATATTATTTAGATTGGGAAAATAAGCCATATCCTTTTAAAGTTTACATAAATCTTCCCAAATATTCTCTTCCAAATAAGATTGAAAAGCCTGATCTTCAAACGCATTTGAGTTTTGAATATCCAAATGAAACATCTAACAAAATAACATTGAATGATATTGCAGAAATTCTATTTTTTTCTTATGGAATAACAAGAAAATTAAGATTTGGTGATGAAATTTTTTATTTCAGGGCAGCAGCTGCTACAGGTGCTTTATATCCAATTGAAATTTACCTAGTTGCAGAAGGATTAAAGGATCTTGATAATGGCGTTTACCATTTTGATCCAGGTGAATTTATACTATCTACACTAAGGAAGGGGAATTACATGTATTATCTATATGAATACACCGGTAAAAACAATACATTGAAAAATTCTAATGTAGCATTTATTCTAACGTCATTAGCATGGAGGAATGCATGGAAATACAGAGAAAGATCTTATAGACATTGGTTTTGGGATGCAGGAACAGTAATTGCGAATATGATTTCTACATTGAATTCTAAAAATTTTAACAATGAATTAATATTAGGATTCGTTGATGATAGAATAAATCACTTATTAGGTATCGATGGGATAGAAGAAGCCTCAGTTGCAATAATTGCATTAAATGGAAATAGAAACCTTGAAGAAGCAAATTTGGAAATCCCATACAAAAATCCTTCATATGTAAATGTCTCTAAAAAGAAGAAAATTTATGAAGAGATTATAAAGATAAATATAGCATCTAGTTTTCAAACACCTGAAGAAGTTGTAAACTGGCTAAACAAATGCTATTTTGGAAATGATTCAAACAATATTGATGCATTAAGAATTAAGTTAATGCTATATGATAATATTGAAACTTTAAAGCTTGGAGATACAATACTTAGGAGGGGTTCTGCGAGAAAATTTAGCCTTGAACCTATAAGATATGAAGAATTATCAGTTATATTGAAGTATTCTTTTAAGCCAATTAAAGCTGACTTTTTGCCTATGCATGATCAAAGCTTAGTTGATGCATATTTGATTGTAAACAGTGTAGATGGATTGGACAATGGTTCTTATTACTATGATAGAAATAAAGAAGAATTAGTTGCGTTAAAAAAAGGTAAATTTAGAAAAATTGCAGAATACTTGTGTTTAGAGCAAGAATTAGCTTATCAAGCAAGCGTAATATTCTTTTTAATGACAAGATTAAATGAAATATTAAATCAATTAGGCAATAGAGGCTATAGAGCTGCACAACTGGAAGGAGGAATAAGAGCTGGAAGAATATATTTAATTTCTTACTCACTGGGATTGGGAGCAACAGGATTAACATTCTATGATGACGATATAACTGAATTTTTTTCGCCTCATGCTGAAGATAAGAACAATATAATCGTGGTTGCTGTAGGAAAACCTGCATATAAAGCGAAAAGTGGTAAAATATATTTAAACGCAGTTGATCATGAAGAATACTTGAAGAAATTCAATTTAAATTAATATTTTGCTTATATTATAACTTCTTTAAGTTGATAAAAATAAGAGCTGTAACTGAAATGTGCGGAGATGATAAGGGCTTTGTTGCTATTTTGAATCCTGCAAATGCAGAATCAAGCTTAAAAATAGCTAGAAATAAACTTGAGAAAATAATCATAGATACTAGAATATTTACACGTGGAATATACAAAGGGAAGCTCGTAAGTCTTTATAAGAATGGTAAAATAACAATAAAGGAAGTAGAAAATAAAGAAATAGCAACGAAATTATTCTATGAATTAGTGGAAGAAAAATGAGCAATTGTTAAGAAAATTTACTTAAATATGCATTATATAATAATTTAATGACAAAAACAAGATTATATTTTGTAACCGATATACATGGTTCAGATAAACTATTCTTAAAATTTGTGAACGCTGCTAAGATTTATAATTGCCAAGTTGTAATCATCGGTGGAGACATAGCAGGTAAAGGAATTATACCTATATTTAAATTAGGTAACCACTATGAAACAGAATTTAAAGGGAACAGATATAAAATACGAAACGAAAAAGAATTAAATAGAAATTAAAAGGAAATCAGATTTCAAGGCGATTATCCATTAGTTGTTGAAAAAGAAGAGTGGAATGATCTGATTAAAGATGAAAGTAAAATAAATAATATATTTAATCAGCTAATAGGTGAAAGTATAGAAAATTGGTGCAAAATTGCCGAAGAAAGATTAAAGAATTCAAAAATAAAAGTTATAATAAACATTGGTAATGACGACCCGCCTATAGTAGAGGAAGTCCTTAAAAAATCTGAATTCGTTGTATATCCAAATGAAAAGATTGTATGGATTGATGATAATCATGAAATGTTAAGCTTAGGTTATTCCAATCCTAATCCATGGAATCTTCCAGGAGACTTGCCTGAAGAGATTTTAGAAGAAAAGATCAATAAATTGGTTGATTCTACAAAGGAAGTAAGAAAGAGCATATTAAATATACATGTGCCACCTTTCAATACCCATTTAGATATTGCCCCAAAATTAGATAAGGATTTAAAACCTGTTCTAACTCCTGGTGGTGAACCTGAAATGGTCCATGTTGGAAGTATTGCTGTAAGAAATGCGATAGAAAAATATCAGCCACTAGCAGGATTACATGGTCATATTCATGAATCCAAAGGTTATACAAAAATAAAAATACTCATTGTTTTAATCCAGGTAGTGAATATTCCATTGGAATATTAAAAGGTGTAATTATAAATATTTCAGAAAACAGAGTAGATAATTATTTATTCGTAGAAGGATAAAAAATAATTTATGTAGGTGGCAATTCCTTTGCTACAAGATCTACAGGTATACCTCTTGCTTTCTGTACAAAATATGAAATGGCATAAATTAACAAGGCTATAACATAAACTATTAGAATGCTTGCTATATATACTGCATTAATAGGTGCGCCAAAGAATGAAGGCAGAATCGTTGAATAAGAAACCCAAATTGATAATACGCCAGCAACAACACCTGCAATAGAAATAACTGGAACATTACCTATCTTCTTTTTAACTATACCTGGCGAACTATTAAACAGATCTTTTTTAATGAATGGAAATGCAGCTCCTGCAAACATTACGATTGCTACAGATAACCACCATCCAAAGTTTGCATAGGCTAAATAAGTAAAGTAAGTTGTATATACTGTTATATATAATGAAATATAAGCAATTATTCCATATACAATTACCGTTAACCAAGGTACGCCATGCCTATTAACCTGTGCTAAACTAGGGGGTAAAATTCTATCGAATGCATATGCAAATATATTTCTAGTTGGAACAAAGAAGTATATTAATGCGAACCCGAAGAATGTTAAGACTAGACCAAAGGGAACTGCTGCTACGAATATCGGATTATTTGAAATGATTGATACTAAAAAAGCAGGTGATGGAACTGCTGGAAGATTCCAGGCCGAATTCCCATTTATTGATAATGAAGAAGCTGCAACCAAGAAATCATGACCGAAGGTGTAATAAATAGCTGCATATAGTATGTAAATAATAATCGCAAATATTATAGGTGCAGAGAATATAGCTAAACCTTGTGCGCTTTTAGGATCACCTTTAACTTCACCAGCAAAATAAGCACTATTAGCATATCCTATATAACTTAACATCGTATATACTATACCTATGAGAGTTCCTGCTGCAGTTATTGTCCAATCCATTCCTGAATTTGATGCAGCACTTAATATAGCTTGATAAGCATTAGAACCCACTTTTTGATTGAATGCACTAATAAATGCATCATGAGGCGTCATTGCCAATGCTATTATAAACCAAACATAAATCAAAGCTTGAATCACAAACATTCCTACAACGACTTTAAATAACCATTTAACAGGAAGAAACATCATTGCTATAACCAAGGTTACTATAATAAAGCCTACAATAAATTGTGCATAAGGCTGTGTTAACCATGTAGCTACATTGAGATAATAACTATTGTTCGTTACCATATACAGATTTGCAAACATCATTTGTAATGCTTGTGAAGCTATCAATTGTGGAAACAAGCCTGCCCAAGTAATCATTAAAACAACAAACATCAAATTGGTCATGAATCCTAATGCTGGATGGAAAATTCTGCTTACATAAATATAATCACCGCCTGTTCTTGGCATCGCTGTCGAAAGCATCCAATAAACATAAGCTACTAAATGTTTATAAAAAAGAAACTATTCATTGGTGTGGAAATAAAAATTTTTAGATTGAATAATATAGAAGGCGAAAAATTAACTGAAGGCATTCAAAGAAAAGCAGTATTCAGTGAGAAAGCTACTTTTGCTCAGTTCAATATAAAAAAAGGTACGCATGTTCCTACACATAATCATGTATCCGAACAAATTACCTATGTAATTAAAGGAAAGATGAGATTTAAAATCTACGATAAAATATACAATTTATCAGATAACGATTTAATTGTAATTCCAAGTAACGCACCACATGAAGCATGGTTTGACGAAGATACTTTAGAGATAGATTTCTTCACACCTCCAAGAGAAGACTGGTTAGAGAAAAAAGATGACTATTTAAGGAAAAGCCAAACAGAAAAATCTTGAAATTTTGAAACATGTATCTAAACAAAATTAAAGGATCACCAGCTTTACAATTAGTAAACTTAGTTATTGAGAAAACATCGAGAGGTGAAAAAATTATATCTTTAGCTATAGGTGAACCTACTTTTGAAACGCCCAAAGAGATAATAGATGAGGCCTACAACAGTTTAAAAAAGGTGATACAAAATACACATCTTCCTACGGTATGGAAGATGTGAGAAAAGCTATAGTAGAAAAAGTCAACAAAAAGAATAAAATTAAAGCAGAAATCACCAATGTTATTTTTTCACCCGCAAAATTTGCAGTTTTTGCGTCGTTAATGGCTGTAACAAACTCAAAAGGCGAAATACTAACACCAGACCCTGGTTATTTTTATATAGAACCTATCATACTTGCTGGTGCAAAACCAGTTTATTACAAATTAAATGAAGATTTTTCATTAAATTTAGACGAAATAAAGAAAAAATAAAGAAAAAACTTTAGCTATTATTATAAATACGCCTGCTAATCCTACAGGTAAGGTTTATGATGAAAAAGAACTTGAAGAACTTTATGAATTCTGTAAAGACAATAATGTATACATAATCAGTGATGAAGCTTATGAAGATCTTGTATATGATAAAAACATTTTTCCATAGGTTCATTAGAAGATAAACCTGATAAAGTTATTAGCGTCTTTAGTTTATCAAAAAGCTATTCAATGACTGGATGGAGAGCTGGATATATAACCGCAAGCGAGAATATAATATCAAATATAAATAAGTTAATAGAAAACACCATTACATGCTTTCCAGGCTTTATACAGAAGGCTTCTGCTTTTGCCCTTAAAAATGGTGATATTTATATAGAAAAATTTAGAGAAGAATTCCGAAAAAGAAGAGATCTAACGTTTAAACGTTTAAAAGAAATGAAGAATATAGATATACGAAGTATAGAAGGAGCATTCTATGCATTCCCTAGGTATAATGCAAAATTGAAATCGATTGAAATCAGTAAAAAATTGTTGAATGATTATAATGTTGCATTAATGCCAGGTATTTCATTCGGCCCTTCAGGAGAATATCACTTAAGAATATCTTTTGCAGGTTCTATAGAAACGATCAGCGAAGGTCTAGACAGACTTGAAGAATTCTTTTCTTCATTAAATTAAGCAGGATAAGCTCCACATACTTTACAATACTTTGTATTAAATTTAACACCAGCTCCACAATATAAACATGGTCTCTCATCTTTTTTTGGTTCAGGTATTTTACCAATAACTTCTTTGTAAATTTTATAGTAGAAAGCATGTTCTTTATCTCTAATTTTAACTTCTTTTAAAATTTCAAGAAATTCTTTTTCTTGTATTAAATTAGAGAGCAGATTACTTAATGCAATACTTCCACTTCCAACCTCTATTGGATCTTTTTCTCTCCAAACTATTTCTTTAGGTAATAATTCTTCAAAGGCTTTTCTTACAATCCACTTTCCATAAAGCTTACCATTTTCTTCTTTAACTTTGAATTTAGGATGAATCGATAAAGCGAAATTAACAAAATCATTATCAAGATAAGGTTGAATTACTTCAACATTTAAGTATTCTCCAAGATATTTTGCAGAAAAAACCAATTTTGAGATAAATAACGAATATAATTATCCATTTCTTCATAGGTCATCTTATGCATATAAGAATATCCAGCGAAAAGTTCATCTCCTCCATCGCCTGTTACAATTTTTTTAAATCCATTATTTTTACATTCCTTCAAAATAAAATATATCACAACACTATTTCTTAGCTCCATAGAATCAAATGTTTTTAAGATCCTAATCACATCATAAAGTGATTCTACGACAGCGTTTAAATCAAAAAAGACAAGATGATGATTGAAATTAAAATATTTTGATATAAGCTTTGAATACATAAAATCTCTTCCAGGATTTTCCTTAAATATTGCAGTAAAAGCATCTCTAATTTTTTCTTTTAAATAATAAGCAAGTACACTTGTATCTAAGCCACCTGACAATAAGATTGAATCGCAATCGTATTTAAAAATAGCATGTTTAATTCTTTTCCCTTAATTCTTGTTTCAGAATTTCTAATTCTTCAATCATGAATAACTAACTATTATCTAGGAATTATCATTATTCTCCCATCTCTCTCACTAGAAAATATATTCTTAATCGCAGTTGCTATTTCATCAAGTTTATAATTCTTCCAAATTCTTACTTTTAATTTATGTGCTATTTGAATCAAATCATAAAATTCCTTTAATGTTCCTCCCGTAGTTCCCATAATATAAGCATGTTTATTATAAATATTAGATAAATTAATTTTGGCTTCCGAACCAGTTAAAGAACCAAATAAGACTAATTTACCCCCAGGTTTTAACAATTCGTAACTTAAATCAAAGAATTTATTACCTATTGAATTAATAACAACATCAACCATTTTATTGTTTGTAACATCTTTCACTTTTTGAATCGCATCTTCATATGCAAATATATAATCAGCTCCGAATTCTTTAAGCCAGTATTTTCTACTAATTGCAATTACATTCGCTCCCATCATTTTTGCTATTTGTACAGCGAACATTCCTGTATTACCTGAAGCCCCGAAAATAGCAACATAGTCTCCAATTTTTACCTGGGCTTCCTTTAAAGCATGGTAAGAAGTTAAGGCAGAAACAGGTAAGCTTGCTGCTATATCCCAATCCAATTCAATTTTAAATACATTCTTAGCCTTTACGTTTACATATTCAGCAAACCCTCCATTCGTATCTGTTCCTATTCTTCCTCCTCTTCTACATAACATCTCTTTTTTATCTAAACACATATCGCAAGTTCCATCGAATATTCTAGTATATACAGCTACCTTATCTCCCTCAACAACATTCTTAACATTTTTTCCCACTTTCTCAACTATTCCAGCAAATTCTCTACCAGGTATATGAGGTAAGGGATTTACAGGTAATACGGTGACGGTCATATAATCTACTGGGTTTACGCCTGCTTTTACTACTCTTATTAAAACTTCATCGTCGTTTATTTTAGGTTCATCAACTTCTACTATTCTTAAATCTTCCAAACTTCTTTTTTCAAATAATGCAGCTCTCATTATATTAGAATAACATATAGTAAAATTTATTTTCAAATATAACTTCTACATACCGTTAAGATTGATTTTTTATTAAATTCATCCGATCTAAAATAATGCAAATCCAATTTAAGTGAATAACAAGTTTTTACCTATTAGCTTTCAAGTATTTGAAGTTAAAATATTAAATATGAATTATAGCTGGTAATATAAATATAGAGAAAATCAAATTAAACAATACGATAACTGTAATTATAACATATAATTTATCTTTTTCCATAGCGAAACTAGCTATACCAAGAATTATTCTAGCTATTGGTGTTGCGATTAATGTTAACAAACCCAATATAATAAAGTTTAAACCATTAAATGAGAAATTAAGAAGCATTTGATTAACATTAATTGAACTACTATTTACAGTCGAATTAATCATAGACAATTTATCTAATGAGATACCATTACTTTGACCTTGTATAAATAAAATTACAACACCTACGACTATAAGTAAAATGCTAATTATAACACCAAATCTAAGTGTTTGCCCAATGATTAACTCCATATCTATTTTATGTCTCATTTTTTATCCTCACTCTAATATAAACACCTATAATAAAAATTGCAGTTATGATAGAGGGGATAAGATATTCATAAAATAAAGGTAATAAAATACCTATTGCAACAATGCCTTTTATTATCATCTCTATTCCCAAAAATATTATAATGCTTGAAAATATCCAACGTATAGTTCTGTTGGTTATTTTAATTAAAATTTTAGTTCCAATAAAAGCTCCTATTAATACTCCTATTGCAGTACCAGCAGCTAAAAAAGGCTGAATATAACCTAAATACCAATATATACTACTACCAGTAGCTGCAGTAACACCTATCATGAAATTGCTTGTGGTCGTTGAAACTCGCATTGGTAAATTCATCCCCCAATCCATCGCTAAGACCTTTAAAGCTCCACTTCCTATTCCCAATAGACCGCTTATTATTCCTGCAAAAAACATAATAATCTCAGCTAACCACCATCTGATCCCCCAATATTGAACCTCCTGTCTTAAAACAGGATCGAAGTATTTACCGTTTAATCTGAATATTTTTGTTGTTTTATCGGGTCTTTTAGGTAAAGGTAATTCATATCTACCCCTACTTAAAGTTGATGGGATGCTTGATATAAGGATAATTCCAAAAGATATATAAATGATGTAGAATAAACTATGGGAATATATATACGATGCAATCAATGAGCCAATAATAGCTCCAAGCGTGGTGGCAATCTCTAGACCCATACCAATTCTTACGTTTGTTATTTTATCTTTTATGTAAGCGCTTGCAGAACCACTTGAAGTTGCAATAGTTGAAATTAAAGATGCACCAGTTGCATATGCAATAGGTACTTTAAGAAAGAGAGTTAATAATGGTGTAAGAACAACACCACCTCCTAAACCTACTAGAGATCCAATTATCCCAGCAAATATTCCAATAATTACAATTAATAACAGTTCGATCAAAGCACTGGTTAATGCTGGATCCATTTTTAATTAACAATGGTGATTCTTTTATTAAAACTAATATAATAATACTTATTTACTTCGATCGAATTGATTATGTATAGAAATAAAGAAAATTATTGATCTTAGTGTTGAAATAAGTACATACATGCCCATATGGCCTACAGCTCAACTTCCAAACATAGTTCCTATAGGAATTGCAAGTAGAGACGGATATAATGTTGAACTATACACATCAACAACTCACACTGGTACGCATGTTGATGCACCCTATCATTTTGTTGAAAATGGTAAAACAGTAGATAGGATTGAGTTAAACACGCTTGTATCCGAAGGATATTGCTTAAAACTAAAGCCTAAATCAACTGAGATAACAAAAGAAGAAATTTCTTCTAAATGGAAAAATGAATATGATGGAAAAACAATATTGATCAATACAGGATGGAGCAAGAAGAGAAGCTTTACAAAAGAATTTTTATATGAATTTCCTGGTTTATCTATGGAGGCTGCAAGTTTCCTATTGGAGAAGAAAGTTAAAGTTATAGGAATAGATACACTTGGCATTGAACCATATTCTCATTTAGATTTTCCTGTCCATAAATTACTTTTTAAAAATGATGTAGTAGTAATTGAAGACCTTAATAATTTAGAAGAATTAGCTGAAGGTAAAAAATACTTGATTGTCGCACTTCCTCTAAGAATAAAAGGTGCAAGTGGTTCAATGGCAAGAGTTATTGCCTTGGATGTTTTCTGATTAAAAAAGAAAAAATCGAAATAATTGTGCCGGGTCCTAGAAGAATAAAAAATAATATATTTTAATGAAACCAAACTAAACATTATTATTGAATATATTAAAGAATTAATTAGCAATAAAATAATTATTATCTTAATGGTATTTTTCTTATTATCTGAAGATGAGTATCTAAGCATAAGAGCTGAAAAAATTGAAAAAAACAAAGTTGCAACAGTTGAATAGTATAAATTTGTATTAAATTCATAAGAACCGAATATTAAAGCTAAAACAACTATTCCTATCCAGATGATATTTAAATAACCACCAATCATAATCACTGTTATATCTAGAGGGTTTTTAAGTTTCATTTATTTATAAAATATTAACTAAAATTTATATATCGCTTTGAAAAAGACTGAAATATGCTAAGTTCTAACGTTATAGAAGTGAGTGAAGCAGAATTCGATGAAAAAGTTTTGAAGAGTAATTTGCCCGTTCTTGTTGATTTTTGGGCTGAATGGTGTTGGCCATGCAAAATATTAGAGCCTACATTTTATGAGCTCGCAAAAGAATTTAATGGTAGAATGCTTTTTGCAAGAGTGAATGTAGATGAAAATCCAGGGATTGCTCAGAAATTTAATATCATGGCAATACCTACATTGGTTCTAATAAAGAATGGGGAGGAGGTTGATAGAATTATAGGAGCTGTTCCTAAAAGAGACATTCTTGAAGTAATTAAGAAAAATATTTGATTTTCTAATTTATTTTAAATCAATCCAAATTAGATAAGATGTTTGCTGCAATTTTTATAGCCTTATTTAAATCTTCTAATGTTACATTGTATTCAGGTGGAAATTTAAATTCAGCTTTAATTTTAAGGTCATACAGTTCAAGCAATTCATCATACTTAAATTTTTCCAAGCTTTTTTGGACAAAAAATGAATGTATTTCATTAATGTCTCTCTGATCCAACAATTTCTTATATTCCTGGTTTATTTTTTCATCCTCTAAAAGTTTTCTCATCAACTTTTGAAATATTCCCATGTAACATACTATTATTCCCAATCTCATCCATGCTGATTCATGTGGTGTTGTGGCAACAGCTTTTCCTCCTTCTTTAAAGCCTAGATATATATCTTCAGCTATCAAAATAAAATCTGAGGGATTTGTATCATCAATATTCATTTTCCAACTTTATTACAATCTTGGATCGTAATTCTTCAGGCAATAAACTTTTCATAATCATATCCAATTTTCTCCATAAATAGAAGTAAGAATATTCATCATAATTCTTACAAACAATTTTTATAATAACAGCTCTGAATTTTTTAGAAAAGAAATCTTCAAAAAAATCTAACTTTATATCATATTTTATTCTACAGTCATTCAAATAATTTTGTAAATTTTCCAAACAAATTTCGATATGATTAAAAAGGTTATTGTCTTTTATGAAAGATAAAGCGATATTATTTAAGTTGCTGTAATACCTTTCGTATTTCATCATAGTTTGGTTCATTTCTAGGATCTTCAGCAACCCATTTGTATCTTATTATTCCATTTTTATCTACTATGAATACTGCTCTTTTTCCAATTTCCTTAAATCCAAACATTTCATTGTGTACTACATCATAGTTCTTTATAGCTTCTTTATTGAAATCACTCAACAATGGATACTTTATGTTGTATTTTTCAGCAAATGCCTTGTTTGCAAAGGGGCTATCTACACTAATTCCAAGAACTGTAGCATCCAGCTTTTCAAATTCCTTAAGTCCTTGATCAAATGTACACATTTCATTCGTGCATACTGGAGAAAACGCTAAAAAATAAAAAGCAAGTACTGTGTTTTTCTTTCCAAAGAATTGAGAGAGCTTTACTGGTTTCCTATCATAATCAAAAATAGTAGCATCAGGTGCACGTTCACCAACGTTGGGCATAGAATATCAATAAATTAAGCAAATATTAAAATTTACCTATAAAATACAATCTTATATGTTTACATCCTATTCATAACAACAAATAAAAATTCCTATTCGCTCATTATAAAAATTTAGCTAAGCTCTTATTTCTACTATATCACCATCCATAGGTATATGATCAGGACCTACTTTTTCGCCTTGAAATTTAACACTTTTACCCCAAATTCTTGCATATTTAAAGTTCTTTGCTAAATCTCTATGTATTTTTTCTGCTATTTCTATAATCTTAGTATTTTTATCAACGACTAAAGGCTTCTTAGAAGGTATATCTTCGTTTGGTTCCTTAGTATAAATCCTTATTTTTTCTGAAGAAGAAAATATAATTTCAGGAATTCTTTCTATCCCAATGTTCTCTTTAACGGATATTTCCAACACAGGTAAGCCTTTAAAATCGAAATCTAAGTTTACTTTATTTTCATCTATTTTATTTATTACTACAATAGCTGGCTTATGAACTACATTGCTGTTTAAATAAGCTTCTACCTCATTCAAAGTCGCTTTACCATTAAACTCAATTATTATGTTTCTATATCCATATTCGATTAACATCCTTCTTATGTAGTTCGCTGTTGCACCTTCTATTTCACCGTTCATTATAAAAACAGGTTCTTTAACAACAGATTTGATAAATCTAAGAGAGAAGTTCTTTTTACCTATTATAATACCATTATCTAGTAAGAATTTATAGATAAGATTAAAGTCATTTTGTATACTTTTTGTAGCATCTAGAACTATTAAGATTCCATCGGCACTCCTTATTAAAGAAATTATGTTTTTATTCCAATCATCATTGTTTTCCATTATTGAAGGAGAATCAACTAGTTGGATAATTACTCCTCCATAGTTTACTGCGCCAGCTGCAGGCCTTGTGGTGGTATATGGTCTTAAACTTATTTCAGATTTTGCATTTGTTAAAGCTGATAACAAACTGCTTTTACCGCTTTTAGTAAATCCAACTATTATGTACTGAAGATCACCCTCTTTCTTTATATTAAAACCAGGTGCGGAACCAATTTTTTTCTTAACTCGCTTTCCTTTTCTATTTCTTTTCTAAGCTTAGCTATTTGATGCCTAACTTGTGCTACAAGATTTTCAGTTCCTTTATGCTTAGGTATTGCAGATAAATATTCTTGAAGAGCTTTTAATTTTTCTTCCTTGGTTTTTGCCTCTAAAACCTTCTGATATTTAAGTAGAGCTTCTTTCGGAAGATTTGCAGGCATTAAGCCTTTTTACATAAAAAAATTTAGTCGCACTTAGTATAACCACACTCAGGATTAACACAAGTATAGCAACCCCCTTCTACCTTTAAAGTTCTTAAGTTACATTTTGGACAAATTTGAAATAAAGATAAATCTTCTTTTGACTCATCCTTCTCCTCAATCATTAATTTTATTCCAGCTTCACCTGACTTTTCTGAAGCTGTTTCCGTTTTCATAATTCCCATTTCCTTGAAGAACTCTTCTATAACCTCTGCGATTTCACCGTACAATGAATGTATGAATCGATTGTTTTTCCAGTAACCTATTCTATTAGGATCATATATACTCCTTAATTCTTCTAAAATAAATACAGGATCTTCAAATCTTCTGAATATAGCTGATAGAAGCCTTGTCAACATTGTAAACTCTGCTGCTCTAGAAAGATCTTTACTATTTATGAAAATCTCAAATGGTCTAATTTTGTCATCGTATTTTATGTATCCAATTGTAATGAATATTGAATGTTCTACAAACCTGCTTTTTAACTTATAGACTTTGGCATCTATTACATAAGGTCTTTCCAAAGGTGCTTTACCTACCTTTTCTTCCTTAGTTTCTAATTCAGATTGCTTGCTTAGATCTTTTACTTCTCTTATTTTAATTTCATATGAATTTAGCTTTATCATCCTCCCACCTCTATTTTATTCAATAAATGATAGGTTGTCGTTAATGTTCCATCCGGCATTTCTATAATTTCATTACCTCTTACTTGATATTTATTCATTCCATCATCTATTTCAAAGACTTTATCTTTGAATTCATCGAACTTACTTTTTTCTTTTAATCTTTTTAATATTGGGAATCTGCTGCCTTCTCTGTATATAGTTACGCTTTTCAATCCTGCTTTCCATGCATAGAAATACAATTTGGATAGTAATTCTGGATGTATTTCTTCAGGAAGATTTATGGTAGATGATATGCTATGATCTATGTATCTTTGAGCTATTGCTTGTATTTCTATTCTCTTAAATGGATCGATTACATGTGCGGTTCTGAAAAAGAATGAAGGTAAATGATTCCTAAGTTCCTTTAAATCATTGGCCCCTTGAACTCCTTTACTAATACCATTCATATCTATATAAGCTTGAATTGTACTATGGAAGACTTTATATTGAACATTTCTATTGAAAGATTCTGTTCTTCTTAAATAGAACATTTCGAAAACAGGTTCTATACCACCACTTACACCAATATAGTTTTTTCCGTTGTATTCAAAGGATTTAACGATATTAGATATCGTTCCTGTTGGTGCAATCGATAATATTGCAATGTTTCTTATTCCATACTTTCTTATCATCTCTTTTACTCTAGGATGTATAGATTCTTTGATGAACGGATTTTCTAGATATTTCTCATAATCAATGCTCAATTTACCTTTTTCCTTAGCTAACATTGAAGATGTTAGATAAGCAAAATTTGCTATATTTCTCATAACCTTCTCCAAAGTTCTCATTGCTTCTGGACTATCATAGTCGATTCTTAATTGATAGAACATATCAGCTATTCCCATCACACCCAGTCCTATTCTTCTAGTTCTTCTACTTGCTTCTCTTTGTTTTTCTAATGGATGTAAGAATATATTCCAATAAATGACATTGTCCATAAATCTGATTGCATACTTAACAACCTTCTTTAGCTTTTTCCAATTTATTTTTGCGAAACTTGTAAATGGATCATTAACTATCCTTGATAAATTTACAGAACCTAAATTGCATGCTCCTCCATCTTCTAAAGGTACTTCAGCGCATGGATTTGTTGTTACAATTGGTATTCCAACGGAATTTGAAGGAGAATAATTTGTCATTCTATCCCAAAACATAACACCTGGCTCAGCTGTTTTATAATTAGATTCGATAAACATATTCCATATTTCCCTAGCTTTCACCAATCTTCTAATTTCACCAGTTTTGTCGGATGAAAAATAAAGCAAGAAATCGCCTGAATATTTAATTGCTAAATCATAATCTTTGTTAGGTAGTTCAACGATATAATCGCCGTATACGTCTCTTTTGAAAGCGTCTTTCAAATCTTCTTCCTTTAAAATTATTTTATATTCTTTATATTCTAAAGATAAGAATTCATTTAATTCTTCAATTTTTTCAAATATTTTTATCAATTCATAATCATTTAAATTTTTAGATGGTATTCCATAAGAATAGTGTACATCTTTTATATTATCTATTCTCTTTATAACGCCCTTCCTTTTCTTTTTATAAACTAATATTTTATTAGGACCAAAATTCATCTGTTCTTCTACAGCTCTCATAAATTCATTGCTCATCTTTACACTTATGTTAGCAAACCTCACTTGGGTGTTCTCCATTACTTGCTTTTCTATTTCCTTCAATTGCGCCTCATTGAACATACCTGTAAATTTCAACTGTTCAACAATTTGGGATGTAACCCAATTTGGAATTTGCTTGCATTTTATAAACTCAAAAACATCAGGATGCTTAACATCAATCGTTAGCATTAAAGCGCCCCTTCTTCCTTCCTGTCCAATCAATCCTGTAGTTAATGAATAAAGTTCAAGGAAGCTAACACTTCCTGTTGACGTTATTGCAGCATTGTGTATTCTTGAACCCTTTGGTCTTAATACTGAGACATCTATTCCAATACCGCCACCATAAGAGTATGTTCTTGCTGCTTCATAAGCTGCCTTATAAATTGCTTCAATGCTATCATCTTCAATCATTGAAACAAAACAGTTAGCCAAAGTTTTTGCTCTGTAAAGATCGCCAGCGCCTGCCAACACTCTACCTGCAGGCATAAAATATCCTTCAAATATTATATGATAAAAAAGCTTAGCTAATTTTAAAGCTTTTTCAAAATCCTCTTCAGCTGTAGCGATGAAAGAAGAAACTCTACAAAAATAAGTGTTCTGGCCTTGTTTCTATTAAGTTCCCATCTAAATCTTTCAAGAATATTTCTTTTCATATATACTCTTAGCTAATGTATTATCACCAAGATAGTTTGGATGGATTGGTAGTGTACCATTTTTCCATTAGGCTAAGCATAGATTCATAAACTTTTCTAAATAACTCAATTCGATTT
>Ga0074075_14357_pt1 | contig 22846 bp, 26 predicted proteins | sample YNPg_E_FD_63712 | JGI IMG/M metagenome (GOLD analysis project Ga0074075, IMG submission 63712) | Hot spring microbial communities from Beowulf Spring, Yellowstone National Park, Wyoming, USA - YNP_Beowulf Spring_E v2 (version 2) | ecosystem: Environmental > Aquatic > Thermal springs > Hot (42-90C)... | reverse complement strand
ACCCTCATTTTCATTCGCCATCGGGAAAGGATAAATTCAATAGTAGACCGTGTGAGTATGGAGCATCCATCAATATTTTTAGGTGGATTCCATCTTAAATTATGAAATACATAAATGAGGGGGGAGCTAGAAAGATATCTTGAAATGAAAGATGTTATAAATATTCTTGAAGAGGCTTTCGTCGAGTATGGAAGGGGTAATGCTATCGCTGATCCCAGGGTGAGGACAACTATAGACGGGAAAATACTGAACTCCATGCCGGCCATATTTTCAAAGTACAAGATAGCTGGCCTTAAGGTGTATTTCGCCTCAAGGACCGGCGCCAGGTTTGTCGTTCTTGTCTTTAATACAGAAACTAACGACCTTGAGGCGATCATCGAAGCAAATAAATTGGGCCAGGTAAGGACAGGAGCCCTTACCGCCATGGTTTCGCGAAAAATCGTGAAGGAAAAATCCCCGCCGGTGTCCATCATTGGCTCAGGTTATCAGGCGGAGACCCAGCTTGAGGGTCTTTTGAATGTATACAATCCGGAGAGTATCACCGTGTACTCAAGAAACAGAAAGAATGCAGAAGCATTCTCTAAGAAAATGTCTTCAAAATTCGGGGTTGATATTCACGTCGCATCCACCGCAAAAGAAGCTGTTTCAGGTGCAAGAATCATAAACACTATAACTAATTCAAGTGACCCTATATTTTCCCTGAAAGATTTGAGGGGTGAGTTTCACGTTAATCTTGCGGGGGCAAATCTCCTATCCAGGAGGGAGGTTGAAAAGGATGTGCTGGAAGGTAGCGATATCATCATAGTGGAACACTTTGACCAGGCTATGAAAGAATCGTCCGAAATTAGAGATTATTTTACATCCCATGGAAAGGAGAAAATCATTGAACTCAAGGATTTCCTTGTTTCCGCAGGTGAGGAGAAGATCAGAAAGAGCGTGTTCAAATCCATGGGTATTGGACTGGAGGATATAGCTTCGGCATATTTGGTCCTTAAAAAGATGGGTTTAAACTGGAGTTGAGCTTTATCTGGACAGTCCGAACTTCTTGAGCAGTACCTTGAAGACATCATTTACTAGAAGATTCATGAAAAGTCCGTATGAGAGGATAAATACGAAAACAATCAGCGTTACAGGTGCCATTATCCCGAAGCCGAAGAGTGAAAGAATTGAAACAACAACCATGTCTCCGATTATTGATATCATAAGAGTTCTTCCCGGTGCAGATTTCCAGAAGAAGTCGTTTTCACTCACTATTATGGGTGTAAGGAGACCAAAAAACATTATCTCCGTGAAAAAGAATGTATTCATGACGCCTATGTTATTTCCAAGATCGAAATACCTGATTTCCACAAAGAGAAGTATGAACATTTCTACGACTTGAATTGCTCCCACGGAAATCCCTATCTTAACAAGATTTCTGATATCCCATTTCTCGGGTTTTTTAGAACCGTGCATACTGTCCGTTGAGAGGAATATGGTTACGAAATCTATGAGAAACAGGAACAGGATTATATCGAGGGCCGAGAGCAGATAATAGCCGGTTACTATGAACCCCAGTGTGAGAAATACCGCCACCTGGAATATCTTAACTATCTTGTTCAAAACCCAGGTGACTATTCTCTGATAGGTGGTTCTTCCCGTTTTTACAAGATCCACAATGTTCCTCAACCCTTCCGTTGTCAATATCACACTAGCCGCTCCCTTGGCAACATCTGTCGCATTGCTAACTGCAATTCCTACCTCTGCCCTTTTCAGGGCGGGTGCATCATTGATTCCGTCTCCCGTCATACCAACTATATGTTCCTTCGCCTGCAAACCCTTAACAATGGTGTATTTATCCTCAAGGTAAATTTCAGAGAATATATCACTCTCTTCTGCAATATTAGCTGCCGTGACCGGGTCTTTAACCTTGAGCTCCTTCAGTTTTGACCCGTTACAACTCTCTCCACTAAACCTATTTCCTTTGATATTTCCTTGGCAATCGGCTCTGCGTTCCCCGTCAACATCTTAATGTTAATTCCAAGTGATTTTAGTTCCCTAACGGATTCCCTGGTATCAGGTCTGGGGGGATCTAAAAGGCCTACAAGCCCCACAAATCTGTAACTTCTGTCCCTTGAGACAGCAACTCCCATTATTCTGAGACCGCGGGATCAGATTTCCTCCTCTTTTTCCTTTATACTTCCGTTATCCTGATTTCCGCACAATATCAAGATTGTCTCCACAGCTCCCTTAGTCACAATGATTTCCTCTCCATTTATTGATACGGTTGCCCTTGTTCTTCTCGTGGCTGGATCAAATCCCCTAAAATCCTTCATTATTATTCCTTCTCTTTTGGTATTCATATTCCTGGCCTGGTTTATGAATGCCAAATCAATTGGATCGTTATCTGATTCCTCCAATGCCAGGTAACCGTACAGTATTACTTCTTCCGTGGTGTGGCCATTAAGAGGCACTATTTCAGAAACTGTCAGTTTGTTCTGGGTCAGCGTGCCGGTCTTGTCTGCGCAGAGTGTATCCATCGTCGCCGTATCCTCCATCGCATTAAGTCTGGTCAGAAGGGCCCCCTTCTTGGCAGCCTCCATTGACCCTATTGCTAGGCTTATGGTGAACATTGCAGGTAATGCAACGGGCACGGCGAAAAACTATCAACACCGGGGGCGAGAGGGATTACATTCAGAAGATCTTCCCTTCTTATATAGGAGAAGTTAAACATTAACCCCAGAAGAACTACAACTATAAGCAGAAGGTAATTAACGATCTTTGCTGTAACTTCCTCCATGTGAAGTTTAGGTTTTGCGACACTTACAAGTTCAGTGGCCTTTCCATAATATGTTCTTTTTCCTGTGGCAATGACCTTAGCGGTACATTCCCTTTTCTCACAATTGAGCCTGAATATACTTTATCACCTGTTTTCTTTGAAACAGGAAGGGACACCCCCGTAAGGGTTGATTGATCTATTTCCATTTCTCCCCCCTTTAACAACTCTACATCCGCATGTATGAAATCGCCAGCTATGATCCTTATTATATCCCCTGGCACAAGGTATCGTGCTTTGACTGTGGTCCACTTTCCATCCCTTAGCACCTTGGAATTTATTTGCAGGCTTTTTTTGAGTAGTTCGACAGCTTTTGATGCTTTTTCCTCCTGCGTATAACCTATTATTGCATTAAGCGCGAGGAGCCCTGCAATTATGTATACATCCAGCATCTTATGTATAATGTATGAAAATACAATTGTTATTTCCAGCATCCACGGAGTGAGACCCCAGAACCTCTTCAAAAATTCTCTTACAGGGTTACTCTTCTTCTCTTCCACTTCATTATAACAGAACTCCTGGAGCTTCTTGTTAACTTCTTCCGCTGAAAGTCCTTTCCCTTCGGTTCCTTCTACATCCCTGATATCATTGTCCATCATTATAGAAATCCTCGATAATTTTTTGATAGCGGACTGGCATTTTATTCATCTAAGTGCACAATGGCATAAAAATCTTCAAAGTGGCTGATACCATTTGGCTCTCTATCAAGCTCCTCCTTTCGAAAAGTTGAGAGCCTCCCATCCACTTTATTCCAATTAACACACCAGGGAATGTTTCCTTGTGATGTATCTCGAATGGGATTCCTCTAAATTACGGGAATGCCAGTTTGAAAATACGAAATAATCACAAGTTATTTTCACTAAAATAAAAGTGTGGACTCGCTTTAAACTCTCAAATCAGGCTTTTCGTGGTATGCCGGGGACGGGAATCGAACCCGCGGCCTTCGGATTTCTCAGAATTAAATTATAATATATCCCTATGAGTCCGACGCTCTACCGACTAAGCCACCCCGGCTTTTAAACCTCAGCTTCAGCTTGAGCCTCTTCTATTGTTTCTTGTTTATTCTTTTCTCTCAAGACTTCAGATTTCCTTAATTCTATCTTTCTTGTTGGATAGATATTTTTAATCTTTTCATATGCATCATTGGGATAATTTGTAGAAAGCATATAAACAACCAATTGATCCAATGGCAAAGAGGAAGCCTTTTCTTTTAAAAATTCATTAATTGCATTCCTTATATTAGTTTCCACATTTTTGATTACTTTCCTGTCCAAGATTATCAAAGGTTTTAATCTGATTTTAACCCCATCTGCTGTTACCACATCTATAACAGAATCAATCCTGGTTTTTCTTCTTCTAACTAATCTCCTGATATAATCCTGATTTATTTCATGGCCTTCAAATTCTGTGTAGGCTTTATCTCCTTCAACTTTATTTATCCTGAAATAAACTTTTACATGAGATAATTTGAAATCACCTGTAAGGTTAGAAAGATAGGCTTCTGATATTCGCCCGATAATTTCTCCTGGTTCAGAAGCAGGTGTTGAACCTATTTCTTTCTTTCCAAATGATTCAGTGGCAAGAATGGTATACCAAATCTTACTTTTCCATTTATCTTTAACTTTTTTAGCAGCAATCCTAGCGGCCTTTTCTTTACTCAATACCTATCATCTCGCTGCAGGTGAATTAATAACTTAATAAAAACTTTGTCGATATATAAGGAATACCAGTCAAATATAAAATAGATGAACACTATAGCCCCAATAATGGTATTAGTTAGATTTAACCCAGCACATCTGGAAGAAATTGTTGACTCTAAAATCGAAGAAATAATTGAAATACCATGGAAGCTGGGTGGAGAGGCTAGACTAGAGAATGGCGAATTTATCGCAGAATTTAATCCGGATAGACCTGACCTTTATTCTTTCTGGGGTTTATCAAGGGCCATTAGGCTATATATGAATAAAGAAAGCTACCGTGAAACTAAGGTGCTCAACTCATCATATTACCTAGAGAATAAAAATCCAAAGAATCGCCCTTATATTGTTTCAGCAGTGGTTAAAAATTCTGAAGCAGGTAAGAATTTACAATATTTAATAGACTTTCAGGAGAAACTTCATTCTACACTTGGAAGAAATAGGAGAATTGCTGCAATTGGGATTCATGATTTAAATATGGTAAAGTTCCCGCTTACTTACACTGAAGTACCAAGAAATTACGAATTCACACCTTTAGGCGAAACTCAAGCAATTAGTCTTAAAGAATTCATGCAGACGAATGATAAGGCTAAAGAATATGGAAATCTAGTAGGAGAGAATATTACAGCAATTCTGGATATAGAAGGTAATATTATATCACTTCCACCAATTTTGAACTCAAACATAACAGCATTGAAAGATGGGGTGAAAGATTTCTTCATAGATGTGACAGGAACTGACTTGTCTACAGTTCAAAAGGTATTAAACCTCTTAATAGGCTCATTATCATACCCTACTGGTGAAGTTTATGAAGTTAATGTTTCTGGCATCAAATATCCTATTTTAACTAAAGAAAGTTGGAAAATAGATGAAAAGAAGGTAAAAGAGATAAGTGGTATGGAAATACCCTATGAAGAAATTGAAAGATCCTTGTTAAAAATGGGTTATGAGGTTAAAAATAAAATCGCTTATGCTCCCGAGTATAGAATAGATATTTTTGGGGAGATAGACTTTATAGAAGATGTTTTAAAAGGGTACGGATATGAAAATTTAAAGGAATCAAAAGAAGATTTCACGACAATCGGAAAGGGGCACGAATTAAGGGATATACAATATAAACTAAGAGAACTTATGGTTGGATATGGTTATGTGGAAACTTCAAATTTTGCGTTAATAAACGGGTCTTACAACAGAATTTTCGGTTTTTCCAACGAATATATAAAGATATTAAACCCTGTGACACTTGAGCAAGATGTTATAAGGCCAAGGATTTCCATATCGCTAATTCAATCACTTCTAAATAATACAAGAAACCCATATCCACAAAGAATATTTGAAATTGGTACAGTTTTAAGGAATGGAATACAATACGAAAGCTTAGGTATAGCAAGTTGTCACCGTCAAGCATCATTTTCCGAAATAAAAGGTATCTTTATAGGATTGCTGGAAGATTTAGGATTGGAATATGAAATGGATAAATTTGAGCACGAATTATTTATTGATGGACGGGCTGCAAAAATACTTATTAAGGGAAAACAGGTAGGATTCTTTGGTGAAGTTCATCCAAAAATTTTGAAACAAATAGGCCTTAAAATGCCACTTGCAATAGGTGAAATAGATATTACGGGTGGAATAATATGATACCTTCAAGACTGCCAGCCATCCCACGATCACAAGAGATCATAGATAGAGCTTTCAGACAGAGTAATAGAATACAGGATTTTTATAAGAAAGATTACCTAGAAAAAGACAAAATAAAGTCCATACAGAAAATTCAGGTTATAGAAGCTGTAGCAAGAGCAACCCTTAAGAGGATAGTTCAAGGCTACCCTCAAAACACTGATTTAACAGAATTCGAAAGGAACTTGGCTTACCTACTGTTTGATTTTGAAAGTTATGAGAGAACATTAAGAAGATTGAAATGGACCATGGTTAAAATATCAGAACTAGCGACAGAATATATAAGAAAGATCAAATCAGCAAATGAAGTTGATAAGGTAGATTCTCTTAGAAAGTCATTTTATGGAAGGTTCTCTTCTTACATTGAAGATCTGGAAGAATATTTGGATAGCCTACGGGAGATAAGGCTAAAATTAAGAGAAATTCCTTATATAGATGAAAAATTACCAGTAGTCGTAATTGCTGGTTTTCCAAATGTGGGAAAATCAATGTTAATTTCTAGAATTACAAATCTCAAGCCTGAAATAGCAAGTTATCCTTTCACCACCAAGAGAATTAATCTTGGAATTCTTGAATCAGAATTTGGCAAGATACAGGTTTTAGATGTCCCTGGAATACTTAACAGGAAAAAAGAAATGTGATAGAAAAAAAGCTTTAATTGCTATAGAGAAAGTTGCAAATTTGGTTATTTTCGTTATAGACCCAACGGAGACATGTGGGTATCCGGTTGAAGAACAAGAGAAATTACTTACAGAAATAAAGGGTATTGGCAAAAAAGTCATAGAGGTGGAAAATAAATCAGATATACTTAAGAGAGATAACCACAGACTTAAAATTTCAGCTCTAACTGGAGAAGGAATCGATCAATTGGTAAAATTGGTAGGTGATGAAATAAATGATGGAAAAAATAAGGGCAATAGCGGCATATAACGCATATGAACATGAAGGGAAAGCAGAATTAAAAGCAGTAGTTTCAAGGTTTTTAGGATTATTTCCCGATAAGAAGGCAAGTTTATCAGAATTAATGCCATTAATAAAGGGTGCAGTAGAGGAGATAAATAAACTAAGTAAGGATGAGCAATTGAAAATTGTGCAGAGTGTTTTCCCTGAATGGCTTGAGAAGAAGAAGGTGGTAGAAGATAAAAAACTCCCCGACCTTCCAAATGTAGAAATCGGTAAGGTAGTAATGAGGCTTGCTCCTTCGCCTTCAGGTCCACTCCATATAGGTCATGCAAGAATGGCCATATTAAATGATGAATATGTGAAGAGATATAAAGGAAAATTAATTTTAAGAATTGAAGATACAAATCCTGCAAATATAATGCCTGAAGCATATAAAATGATAGAAGATGACCTAAAATGGTTGGAAGTTGATTACCACGAAGTTGTAATTCAATCAGACCGGTTTGAACTGTATTACGACACCATGGAAAAACTGATTTCGATGGAGAAAGCATATGTTGCAACCACACCAACTGAGGTTTTTAAAGCTAAAAGACAACAATCCATCCCAATTGATGAGAGAAATGATTCATCAGAAGCAAATTTAAGAAGATGGGAAAAGATGCTAAATGGAGATTTTAAGAAGGGAGAGGCATATGCTGTAATTAAAACAGATTTAACTCACCCAAATCCTGCCATAAGGGACTTCATAGCGTTCAGAATCATTGAAATTCCGCACCCATTGAAGGGGAAGAAATATAGAGTCTATCCAATGATGAACTTCTCAGTTGCTGTAGACGATCATTTTTTAGGTTTGACTCATGTGATTAGGGGTAAAGATCATCTGGCTAACACGGAAAAGCAGAAGTATATTTTTAACTATTTTAGATGGCCTTTACCATTTTATCTTCACTACGGTAAAGTTTCAATAGAAAATTCTATCTTGAAGACATCAATAATCAAGAAAGGTATTGCCAATGGGGATTTCACTGGCTGGGATGACCCGCGACTTGGCACATTGCTTGCAATGAAGATGAGGGGAATCAACCCAAGAGCAATAAGAAGGTATTGGGTTGAAACAGGTATAGGAGACGTAGACATAAAATTCTCATGGGAGAATTTATATGCCTTTAACAAACATATTATAGACTCAGAATCACCAAGGCACTTCTTCGTCGTTAATCCTATTAGATTAGAATTATTATTAGATGAGGTTGTTAAAGTAAAAATGCCTATTTTTCAAAAGAAAGAAAACGGTTTATTCAGAGAATATGAAATCAAAAAAGGTGAAATCTTCATAGCGCAAGATGACTACAATAAATTCATGGGGCAGGAAGTTAGACTTAAAGATCTCGGTAACTTTAAGCTCGAAAGGGACAAACTTAAATTTATTGATAACGACCTTTCAAAGATTAAGCGAGGAATACCTATTATTCACTGGATCCAAAGCGATTTTGTTGATTATCAGATCATTAAACCTGATGGGGCTACCGACAAAGGAATCCTTGAAAAAAACGCATTAAATTATTTGGGTAAAGTAAACCAATTAGAAAGGTATGGATACGCAAATTTAATAAATGAAAAATTAGGGTATTATACCCATCCCTAATTTACTCAGAGGTTGAAACAGATACAAATGCTGGGAACCTTTTTAAGAGTATTACATCTCCCACTGCCCTTACCCATCTGTAGGGTACCAGTACGGCCACTCCATCCTCAACCAATCCTTCGTTAGTTCTTTCAACATAAAGACCATATATTGATTGTGATTCTGTATCAAGCATCACATCATCCACTACACCTAGTTTATATCCTTTGTCAGTATAGATTTCAAGGCCAATTAAATTTGTAACATCGGTTTCCATATTGAATCAGGAAAATATGACTAACTAATATTTAATTTTTAACATATGGCGGGTATAAAGTCTTAAAGAATATCCAATAAATTCTTCCTTTACTCATACGAATGGAATAAATATTTCCTCAAAATATAAATTAATGGATGAAGGTTTATATAGGGACCTCCGGTTGGTTCTATTTCCATTGGATAGGTAAATTTTATCCAAATAAAATGACATCGGGAGAATACTTAAAATTCTATTCTTCGCATTTTAACACTGTTGAAATTAATAGCACATTTTATAGAATACCTAAACAAAAAACAATTAAGAATTGGATTAGAAACGTAGGTAGTGATTTTGTATTTTCAATAAAAGTTAATAGAGAGGTAACACATTCTGGAAAATTCAGTAGAGAAAAATTGCTAAACTTCATATCGAATTTTGAATTAATAGACGATAGGATAGAGTTTTATCTATTACAGTTCCCGCCGAGCTTTAAATATTCTAAGGAAAATCTTTTGGAAATATCAAATATTCGAGATATAGATAAAATATCTATAGAATTCAGGGACAATTCCTGGCTAAAATCAGAAGTATTGGAAGAAATCGGTAACGAGGTTAATATAGTATACTCAGACTATGACAAACTCAATAGAGTATTGAGACCAAGTAATGGAAAGTTATATGTTAGACTCCACGGTGCCAATGGGAGATACAAAGGAGAATATGGAGAAAAATAATTGATTATATAAGGGAGTTTTTTAGTTATCGCGATGGATTTGAAAAATTATTTATTTATTTCAACAATGATTACGGCGGTGCGGCTCCATCTGATGCTAAAATTGCCATTCAAGCAATCAGGGATTATCAAGGGATTTCTTAGAATCACCTTTTTTGCATTTCAAATAATACTTCCTATATTCGTATATTTCCAAAGGAAATCTCATTAAATATAAAGGATTGAAAAGTTTGCTTTTTCCATAAATCCTTCTATTGAAAGTGATCGGTACTTCTGCAATTTTTAGGCCTGGATTTTTAGAAATTATGAACAGTAGAGTCTTACTACCTTTAATTTGGACATTTTCAACGGAAACTTTTTCGGAAATCGCAAAAAAGCCAGAAGTGGTATCTGTTAAATAAATAGCAAAGGGAAGAATGATCTTTACATATGCGTTGGCCAATATACTTACAACCCTGCGGAATATGGATAGTTGGAAATCACTACCATCCAGGAATCTTGACCCCACAACCAAGTCTGCCTGAGAATTAAGTTTTTCCAATAATTTAAAGATATCTTTTGGAGAATGCTGGAGATCGCAATCCATAACGACTTTCCATGGATACATTGCCGCTTTAAGCCCTATCAATTCTGATGTCAGAAGCCCAGTACCCGGCGGCACTCTAGTGATTTTCATATTTAAATTAGAGAAAATTAAGGGAAGTTTATCTATAATTTCTATACTTTTTTGATCTGTGGATTCGTCAATTATTATTACTTCGAATTTTTTTGAAAAAAATTCATTATCTAAATTTTCTATTATATGAAGCAATTTCTCCAATAGGTAAGCATCATTTTTACAAGGAAGAATTAGGGAAAACGGTCTTAAATATTCAGAGGGACTTCTTTGTGATGCCAAATTGATCTCCAGATTAGCATAACTTTGGAGTGAATCAATAAGGTGATGGTCTTTTGAATTATTAAAAACCATTGGCACTTTCCCTCATCCCTGCAATAATTGCATCACCCGAATGATCTGTAGCAATTAGAATTAAGAGGGATGAATTTAAATAATACATACTATAGCATGTGTTACAATTTTCATTATAATAGGTTGGGTTAACTCCTAACATTTTTAATTCAATTATAATTTTTAAATTCAATGTTTAATCTTTTTGTAGCTTATGAGGAAAACCTAAAACTTTTAATTAACGTTAAGTTATTATTCGAAATTTATTTTTAATGAAATGTAAATGAAGTTTTCCCCATACAATTGGAATGATGGAAAAAATAATAATTCGCTGTTGACAGAGCAAAAATCCATTAAAGCAGAGTTCATAGAAATAGGCACAAAATTTCTTAGAGAGCTAGGGGAAAAGGGGATAAGAGTAAGTGCTATTGTAGGATCTACTTCATATGAACCATCTCCTGAAGATGATATAGATATTTTCCTTATAACGAAAAAGGATCTTTTATGGTTTGTTTTTCTTAAATCTCTCATTGTTAGAAAACTGTATCGATATGATAGAATTTGTTTGTCGCTATTTATGGACGAGCGTTTCTCGGTAGACTATTTTCAAAGACTAGATGATAAGTTGATAATATCTGATGCCAAACATGCAATTGTTATTTTCGGACAAAATTTTTATGAATCCTTATTAGAAAAATAAACAACAGGGAAACAGAGCCAAAGGTACCTAAAAATAAGATTAAAAATGAGAAATTTAAAATTAGACATATCAAAAATTTATTATTAAATCTCATATCCATGATAGTCGTTTTGCCGCCTGTATTAATAAAGGGAATGATCGCATCAAAGAAATTGGAAAAGTCAAAAGGAGATTTCAAAGTTGTCTATGGGTGGAGAAAATTTTATTTTGATTCGAGAAAATATGGAGAACTTAGAAAAAAGTAAATGGGACCGAAAATGAATTATGAAATTGTTATTTTTAGTTACGATGATTCCGACCTATTAAAAGGTGTTCTAAATAGCGCCCTACACAGTAATGCTAGAAGAATTACACTTATTGGAGGGGGAAAATTACCATATGACTATATATTCGGCATCAAAGATGATAGGTTTCAATTTATAAAACAGAACAGTCGCCTAGGTAAACCAAAATCTGTTATAGAAGCAATTTCAATAGTAAGGGAAGATGTTGTTGCCATGGTGTCCGGTGATATCTTAATAGATAATGATGATATCTTGGATTATCTAGCCTCGAAGTTCAGTGAAGATACAGGAGTTGTGTTTGCAAGAATAGAACCTATTAAAGACACTGGATTATTCAATAAAATTTTCAGAGTGCTATGGATAGTTAATGATTACCAGATAAGGTATAAGTTATCTAAAGGTCTACCTGCTCATGCAGGTGAAATTCTATTTGTAAGAAAGGAATTACTATTTGGTTATAAGGGAGAAATAAATGAAGATGCTTTTTTCTGCAACATTGCCTATAAGATGGGTTACAAGATAAAATACTCAAACGAAGTCAAAATAAGATGCATCCCACCAAGAAATCTTAATGATTATCTTAATCAAAGGAGAAGGATAAACTATGGACACTGGGAACTTAAATTGGAAGGTAATGATCCATACTCTCTATCAACCATTTCTCTTGCCAATATTAGGCATTCATTCAACATACTTCTATTTGTTATTAAGGATGATCCTAACGTATTGCCAAGCTTAATTCTGTTGATTTTCATGGAGGGATTGTCTAGCTTGCTCGCGAGGATAGATCTCTGGCTAGGACGGGAGTATGGAATCTGGAGACTTATTTCGAGATAGGATATCTCTTATTATAGCTAATAACGTCATTATGTAAATTATAGTGCAAATTACTACATAGGTTCCTAAGGTAATGGCGCTATTAGTAAAGAAGAGCCTAAAGCTTTCACCCAAGCCAAGAGTTGATGAGAAATAATTGTAAGAATAATAGTAATTGACGAAATAAGGGAATGAATAATTTAGGAAAACATACAATATTGGAATGAGAGAATATAGAATTAGATAAGGCTTATTCCTCATTAATATAAAAAGCGCAACAGGTATGATAAAATACTGTGGATTCACAAAGTTGAAAAATATAAAGAAAGAAATTATAAAGATCAGAGAAAACTCTATAATACTTATTTTCAACCTTTTTGACATAATAAGCAAGGTCAGATAAATTGGAATTAAAATGTAAGGAAATATTCCAGGAAAATTTTTGATTCCAAGGTACAAAGGTAATATTTGCCATGTCATTCCGTTGGCAAAAAAGTATCCATTGACAGTAGGAACCGATCTTGAGTAAATTAGAACCTCTAAGTCCATATAAAAATTACCGGCAATAAAATAAGGAATCAATGAAATAACGCTAAATAGGATTACATAAGATATATCTCTTATTTTCCTTTGGCTATTCAATATTATGTAAGGTATTAAGATGACTGGAAATATCTTAATAAAAGCACCGATTGTGGCAAATATAGATGCTAAGTCGGTTCTGTTCTTTAGGAAGAAGTAGATAGAAAGAATCATACTTAATAAAGAGAGCATATCAAACTGACCCCAAACGGTACCTATAAGAATAATCAGCGGATTGAGTAACCAGAATTTTTCCAGTTCAATCTTTGAATATTGGAAATTAAATTTTTTAAGAAATAACCAATAAATTATGAAAGTTGAAATTATCAGGGGTAATTTCTCAAGGAAGAAAAGTAAAGGTAGCTCAGTATTGTAAAAACCTCTCCAAGCACTATACTCATATCCAGATGTAACAAGATATGTGAATGATGGATCGAAATTTAAACCAAAATAATGCAAAACCGTATAAAATAGTATACCATAAATTAGAAACAAAGGAGGATAGGCCCATTTTAACCCGCCTGGCATCATTTCATTGCCTATAAAGGGATTTATGTGCTTAATAATCCTAAGGGGAGAAGTGAGCACAAAATACATATCATATCTTTGCCCGAAAAATGGAGCCAATATTAGGTAGCCAAGCAGTATTATTAACCATGAAAGTCTGAAATTAGAATTATAAAATTTCAAGAATAGATAATAAAAATAGAATGAGAAGAGCATAGTTATTTCAGATAAAAGGGTAAGTAGAGGCGAATTGAAATTTATCTTAATTGTAATGTCTTTCGTGTAATTTAACGTGGTAATATTAATATATAATAGATTAAAGCTAGACTTGGGTTGTATGTATTGAATAGTTCCAGAATGCGGTTTTAAAAATAAATTCAATAAATGATTGGCGTAACAAATAGAAGAGCTAAGATTTTCATATCCATTGTTTATAATTATTATCTTAATGGATTGAAATCCAAAAAAATTTCCTATGGGTGTGAAATTTATCGGTGATACTTCAATTGAAAAATTCCCATTATTGATGGTAAATGTGTTATAGCCATAGGGTGCCATGGATAGAAGATAAGTTATTATCAGCAAAAGAATACTAATAAACAGAAATACCCTCCAATTTTTTAGACTATGCATTTTTTACACCTACTATACACTTAAAATCTCCTAAGCTCCTAAGAAGCTTCACATTTGATAAGGAGTAATCCATTTGTATGAGTTTATTGATATCCAATTTACCTATAAGGTTTGTAAAATAATATGGTGGCAGTATGCTGCATATAGAATAGCTTTCTTTGATCTCTATTCCAAATTTCTCGATTAGGTCATCATTTATTAATCTCACCGCTAGTCTATATCTTGAATGATTACCGTCAATCATTCCTGAAAGCCTCTGTATTGCATATCCAAATCTTAGCTGGAGAATGTTAAGTAACAAGTCTGAAATTGCCAATTTGTTAAGATAACATGCAATAAATGTTCCTCCATCTTTTAAATTTTTGTCGATTATATTCTTTACCAGATCTAAATCAGCAAGTTCTAAAAATCCGAAGCTCGTAAAAATTGAATCGAACTTAATTTCTAAGGAATCCAAGATAGCCCTGTTAATTGGTTTTACTTTTGGGTGATTTCTCCTTAAATTTTCCAAAGCTATTTCTGATATGTCGTAGCAATATAAATTGCAGGTATCTTCTAAAACCAAAGTCTCTGGTTCAGGCCCAGATCCAAGGTCTAGAACATCGGATCCCTTTTTTACATATTTTAGAATTAATCTCCTAGTAAAGTCTCTCATATAAACCTGGACCTTATTATTCTTCAAGCTTTGTAAGTAATATTTATTCTCTGTGTTAAAAACTTCTGCAAGAATTTCTTCCAAGTTATAATCAATATCCTCGACGAGATTCATAATAAAAACGTCGCCCTTGATTAAAGATAAGTTGTTCTCATAGAGCTGTCCACGTTCGTATTTCTGAAGCTTAAAATACGATTTCTTGTAAATCACATAAGGTAATAAATTAAAAATTTCAGCCTGTTTCCTGTTTGCTAATAATAACATTATTGAATCATTTTTCAATAATATTACCCTTTCTTTCCTTAAGAAAGGAGGGGGAATCTTAACATATTCAAAATTAGCGTTTCTTAAAAACATATAAAATTTCATCCCCCAACATGTTAAATGGAAATACTTTAGAAAGGCTTTTTTCCAATTTTTCCATAAAATTATCGAAAAACCCATTTGGAAAGAAATTTGAAATATAAGGAAATATTATTATTCCTAATCCATAGGCTCTAATTAATTTAAAATCCGAATTAAATAGATTGAGAATTTCATTATATGAGAAATATCTGGATTCTACAAAAAATTCAGCTACCGGTACTTGGACATCTCCCTTAATCCTTTCCTTTATCCTTCTTCCATTAAATTTGAGCATTGAGTATATAAAATCACTAATACAGTACCTGTTCCTAATGCTAAAAATAAGTACACCTTCATCATCAAGCACACTTTCAATGGATTTTATGAATTTTTTAAATTGTGGTTCAGTATTCAGAGCCCCGTTGAAGCTGTATACTATTTTATACCTTCTCTTTAGTACATCCAAGTTAGATGCGGCTAACCTCATAGGTCTAAATTTATCAGATAGACCATGATTTTTTATCTTATTCACCGAAATTTTTAGCATTCCATTTGATATGTCTATGCAATCAACTCCAATGTCAAATTTTTTCATAATTCTTAGTGCTTCCTGTCCAGTTCCGCAACCTATTTCCAATATCCTATCTAAATTCCCGTTGAATTCTTTGATATAATGTTCTAGGGTATTCACTTCTATATCCCTTATTATAAGGTTTGTTTTATTTTGGGATATTTTATCATCATAAACTGGAGAGGCTTTTGAAAATATGTCAGATACTTCAAAGTAATCTTTCATTGCTAATAATAATTTAAGTAAGTTTAAAAATTTAATTGATATTAATCCTGGTGTTTGAAAATTATATTTTTGAAAACCAGGATGAAAGCCTGGAGCAAATTGAAATTAGGATACTAAGATCCCTAAAACTAAAAGGAGAGATCCTTGCTGATCTGGGTGGGGGTTATGGTAGGCTTAGTTCTATAATAAATAATGATTTTGATAAAGTCTATCTTGTTGATTATTCAAAAGCTAACCTGACGAAGTTCCAGAAAATGAAAAAAGGGAAATCAACATGTGCAATTAGGGCAGACTTCACTAAACCTCTTTTCAAAAACAATTCTATTGATGTAATAATAAGTTTCAGGACTGTGCACCATTATGATAACCCAGTATTTATAAAGGAATGGATAAATTACTTAAAGCCCGGTGGAAGATTATTATTCAACATCGACAATTTAATGAATATCACAATTATTTATGATATCATCAAAAATAAAGATAAATTTGAAATTCCGCCTTCACGTATGAAGTATTGCCTGGTGGATAATGGGTTAAGGATATGTTTCCATAATGAAAAATTAATCTACAAATTGCTTAAGGAAGAAATAGAAAATAAAAAGATAACAGTGGAAACCATAAATTACGGTCTAATGCATAGAAGGAAATTGGAAAATTTCATAGAAACCAGATTCAATAAATTTTACAATAGTTATATTATAAGCGAAACAGAGAAAAGAATACTGACACCCTTCTATAATTTTATTCTCTTTCACATAACGAAAATAAAATGATTTTTAAGGTGAAGAAAGTTATTTAATCAATTGCCCGATTTCAACTTTGTCAACATTCTGATTCAATTTGAATAAGCTTTACTATTCAGCAGATTTAATCATCAATGCTAATATTAATTCCAAGAATAATAGGGCAGTGTATACATCGAAGAGTCCTGGGATGTATGGAAGAGAATAGGGGTATCTGGAAATGCCAAAGAGATATTGTGCAAATTGTATGTAACTGTAAAATCCAACTGTTTTGTAAAGAATGAACACATCTATGATTATAAAAATTAATGGAATAACACCTCCCAATATGGATGAATATCTAGAAAGTCTGCTATTCTTTGAGAGGGTTAATATCCCACACACAAATGTAAATATGGCTAAAAATAGAAGACCATACCAGTGATAGTAATAGGGCTTGACAGCTCCAAAATCCGTTTGCAAATTCTTGTCGGTGATTAGAATAATTAGGGCGATGACCGTTATTATAAATAATAATACTGATGTGAATACAAGTTTACTTGAAAATTTTGAAGATTGTTCCATTTTCTCAATAATTATTTTAATCATACTTAAAAAAATTTTTGTAGTTACGAATCTATGTCAAACCTTCTTCACTAAAACTTAAAAGTTTCTTCGGGTATTTCCAAAGACAGATAAAATAGGGTTTCATTGAATAGCAATGATTGACCGGTTGAATCTTTTCATGGATAATGAACCACCGAACCCTAACTGTTGATAGTTCAACTATATTCAAACGTTGTCTCCTCAGAAATGGTTAGTAGTAAATTTTAATACCAGCTGCGGGCAATATAGTGTACACTTTTCATTTTTTAATCTATCTATTGAGAGAAGTTTATTTATCTTCTCACTATTGTTAGGGATTTAAAATTTCCGTCAAACACATTACATTTTAATAAATTAATATGGCACACATATCGTCGCATACATCTAAAAGCTTAAGGTTCATTTCATTGGCAAAATCAATAGCAGCATTATTCCAGTTATAATTATCAACAAATATAATCCCGTTCTTCATGTGTGAATAAGATGTTTTTAATTCGAAATACATATTATCATAAGAATGCTCTGAATCATGAAGGAAAATATCTATAAAACCAATTTCATCAAGTAATTTAGGCATTATATCTCTTGATAGCCCTCTTCTAATATTCCAATTCTTTCTTAAATAATCAGGAACAAGAAAACCAAAATCCTTTCTTGGAGGATTCCCATAGCTTATTAGAGGATCTATACTTATCAATCTACCATTCTCAAGCGCAGAAAGTATAGATAAGCTTGACAATCCAGCTCCCACGCCAGTTTCTATTATAATTCTTGGTTTAATGATAAAAACCGTAGCAAACAATGAAAATGCCTCACATTCAGAAATTTGCCATAGTTCTTGTCCTTTAATCCTTTCTATTGCCGGATATACCGATTTTTTGAATTTATGGAAGATTTCAGTATAATCTTCTAATCCAATGCATTTTAAGAATTCATTATTTATATTATATATCATAGCATTTGCTCCAAGTAATTCTCAATGCCTATATGATTAACATTCAATTTTTCCATTATAATATCTATATCTTCCTTTCCTAGACCATATTCGGACAACTTAGTCTTGGCCGGGATAGACTTAATCAAATCAACAACTTCATTCTTTAGTTCCTTGTAATCAACTTTTTGGAATAAGAGATTTAAAAAGTTATCCAGCCTTCCAGTTTTTTCGTAGTAGTCAATTATCACGGGTAATGTTATGCAAGATGTGAATCCATGAGGTATCCCATATTTTGCTCCAATTATTTTACCAATGGCATGGCTTAGCCCCATTGGAGAATCAAAGACATTAAAATATGAGAACCATGAGCCTATTTGGGAAAGCATTCTTTCCTCCAAACTTGATCCCCTTAAATTATCCCTTAAAAGCTTATAGGATATTACTGAGGTATAAAGCCTGGGATCAGACAATCCTAGATCCAGGGCAGATTCAATCGCATGGTCAATAGCCCTTATACCAGAAGCCATATAAAGTTCTCTTGGAGTAGAAATAGTATTTCTTGGGTCAAGCACAATATAATCTGGAGTAATATTTATGTCCCTTATCCCTTTCTTCTCCCCATTTTCCGAATAACCAGCAATATGTGAAAATTCGGAAGCACTCAATGTAGTTGGCACAGCAATAAGTGTTTGAGCGTTTGACTTCAATTTTAATATCTTAGAAGCATCTATAACTGAGCCTCCTCCATATCCTAGTATATCATGCTCATGGTGGTCATCGATTTGTTGGAGGGCGATTTCAATTTCATTGTCTGGGGAGTGTTGAGATATGAAATTTAGAATCTCGTAATTTATTCTTTTACTTTCTAATTTTTTAAGAATATTTTTAAATTCATTTGATTCCGAGGTTCTTCTTCCTGTAACTATATAAAGTTTGGAATTCACACGAATAAAATCCATGATGTGCTCATTGGCATCTTCTCCATAATACACCTTTTTTATAGGTAAATAAGTGAATACTTTCATTCTTCCCTCCAGCTAGACATATAATTTTTGTCAAGGAGTTCATCTGTACCTTTGTAGAATTTTATCCTGTCGTATACCTCTAGCATAACAGCAAGTTCGTCAGTCCATTCTTTACCTATAGATTCTTTGTATTTTCCGGGATGCGGTCCGTGAGTCAGATTCCTAACATGTATGGTAATCGATCCCTTTTTTATTCCTTTCCTACTCATGAAGTTTCCAGAGGAATAAAAAAGAATTTCCTCAACATCAACGTTAGAATGATAGAAGGATATAGGTATAGCCCTTTCATGGAAATCAAATGGTCTTGGAAGAAATGTAGCCACCATGAAGTGTTTGCTATCAAAAGTCTGATGAACGGGAGGAGGAAGGTGTATCTTACCAACCCACGGCATCTGATCCAAAGCATTTAATGCAAATGGGTAGTATGTACCATCCCAACCAACAAGATCTCTAGGATCACTGGAAGGAATATATTCCAAATATTCATTCCCCGAATCAACAATAATTTTCTTCACAGGTAAATCACTATATCTTAATTCTGGGATCCTTATGTTACGATCGCTAATTGGGGATTGAAGCTTTAATTGTCCTAAACCGTTAACATACCTCTGTGGAAAATTAATAGAATCTCCTGATTCTACAAAAAAGAGAAACGTTTCACCCTTAGGAATAAACCTAAACAGTACGCCTTTTGGAATTAAGATATAATCATGCTCAAAATAATTCAAGGACCCCATATTTGTTTCCAGTAGTCCATCTCCCTGATGTACGAATGCAAGAAGATGCCTATTACCGAACCTCATTAGATAATCTCCTGTCTTATTTACCCTAGAGATTCCTATTGAAAGATAATCATTACCAAATAAATATTTCCTGGAATATGCAAAGTCACCATTCCCCTTAATTTTTTGAGTTAGAATGTGGGAATGCTGGCTTATATATTTCTCCTCCATTTTTGCATCTTTGTTCCTTATTTCATATTCCAAAAAGTTGGTTGGCTCCTTATTATGGTATAATATGCTATATGGCCCATCGAAACTTTCCGAACTTATAACTTCTTCAAAATAGACATCTTTATCGAAAGTATGCCTGTATTTTGGTAAATTCCCAATCTTAACATAAAAAGGCATTATACCACCCTATTTTTCAAAATTCCAAGTTCTTTAGACCTGATCTCAACCAAATCACCTTTCTTCAGAAAATCTTCGTCTAACTCTGCTTGAGACCCCCCTGCTAACGTACCTGTCATAAAAACATCCCCCAATTTAATTTCACAATCCTTTGAAGCATAACTAACAAGATCATTTATTGTCCAGTACATATCATCGGTGCTGAGGGTCCTAATTTTTACTCCATTTATGAAAAGTTCTATTTCAAGGTAAATTCTCCCCCTTTCTATTTTATGTGAGAGTTCATCAATTGTAGTGATATATGGGCCAAGTGAGGTAGCGAAATCTTTTGACTTGGATGGGCCCAAGCCAATCTTCATTTCGGACTTCTGAATGTCTCTGGCCGTCCAATCATTTGCCAGCATAAAACCTAGGACATTATCAATAGCATTTTCTCGAGATAAATTAATACCAGATTTTCCTATTACAAACGCCAATTCCACTTCCAAATCCAATTGTTTTGTAAATGACGGATATTTTATTTCACGCTCCGTTGGTAAAACACTGCTCCTGTTTTGATAATAATATGCAGGTATATTATACCACTCGGGTTCCATATCCAAGCCTCTGCGTTTTCTAGAATTTTTAACATGGCTTTCAAATGAATAAAAATCTCTTACATTTTGAATTTCAGGCACCGGTATATCAAAAATTATATCGCCATTTAACTCACGGAACTCATAATTATAGTCAATTAACATAGTATTGTTGGGGGGGACATCGGTAAATTCCCATCTATTAATTTTCCTAATAAACTTTCTATCATTTCCGACTATTGCAGTACCCAACTTCATTACAAATTTCCTCTTTTGGCCTGTTCTCGCTCTATAGCCTCAAACAGTGCTTTAAAGTTTCCTTTTCCGAAGGATTCAGCCCCTTTTCTTTGTATTATCTCATAAAAGAAAGTTGGTCTGTCTCCAATTGGCTTGGTAAATATTTGTAAAAGATAACCCCTATCGTCTCTATCCACCAATATGTTTAATTCTTTTAATTTTTCTATATCCTCGTCTATTTTACCAACCCTTTCCTCAAGATTGTCATAATAAGACTTTGGAGTTTCTAGAAATCTTACCCCATTTTTCCTCATTTTTTCTACTGTCTCTATTATATTATCTGTTCGCAAAGCAATATGCTGAACCCCAGGTGTCTTATAATAATCAAGATATTCCTGTATCTGAGATTTCTTCTTTCCATAGGCTGGTTCATTTATCGGGAATGTAATGTCTCTGTTCTTATATTTAACTACCTTTGATTTTAGGGCTGAATATTCAGTGGATATATCTTTATCATCAAACGAGATGAGCTGCCTAAAACCCATTCCCCTTATATAATAGTCAACCCATCGATCCATCATATTCATTTCCACATTGCCCACAACATGGTCAACTGCATTTATTAAACCCCAGGATTCTCCTTCATCTATCTCTTGAAAACCCGGCAATGTTTTATTCTCATATTCTGAATAATCGAGTACAGAATGTTTAGTTACACCATAAGTATTAATATAGGCTTTCTTTAAAATTCCAAATTCAGTCTTTATATTTTCCAGATTATTAAGGGATGTTACTCCCCTTTCTTTTAAATCTAAATTAACTTCTTCTATATCATCTGTTTTCAAAACAATATCTTTAACCCCATCTCCATGAACATAATTATGCTCTGCCACCTCTGAAGCCGGGGTCAATGCACTTGTAAATATTAATTTTACATTGCCTTGTGAAAGTGCATATGAAACTCTATCCTTAATTCCTGTTTCAGGACCTGAATAAGCATCAAGCTTAAAACCCATTGCCTTTTGATGGAAATATGCCCATTGAAAAGCTGAACCAACATAAAATTCAATATAATCTATGGAATCGTAAATATCCCTCTCCATGAAGTTCACCTATCAGATAGTCCTAACCAGAATTTTTCTTCGTAATCCAAAATCTCTTTAGCACCGTTGTAAAATTCCTCCCTTGCAGATACGTCATCAATATGTTCACCAAGGACATTTTCCATAGCTTCTTCATGATGTATCTCCAGCTCCCTGTGGAATGTGAAGTATTCAATATCCATTTTCTCATATCCTTTCCAATTTGATTTGATGTAATTTAATCCGGGGATCAATTTGTCCCACATTGGGATTGCCATGTTTTCTAAGCCAAATTCAGCACCTAAAGCCCTGAAATGACTTGATGAGAAAAGCCTTCTCATGGCATCTAGCCAATCCCTTGTTGTATCAAGTTTCTTCCTGAATATTAATTCAGAAGGATTCAACCCTACAGATCTAAGAAACCTTCTATATAATAATTCATGCCTTTGTTAGGTCATCATCACCAAGTTCAGAAACCAATAATTTTTAGTTAAATTGTAAAGTCATCAGATTCGTTTGGTTCATTAACCAGGAGTATTGCGAGGATTGAA
>Ga0074075_13032_pt1 | contig 22979 bp, 25 predicted proteins | sample YNPg_E_FD_63712 | JGI IMG/M metagenome (GOLD analysis project Ga0074075, IMG submission 63712) | Hot spring microbial communities from Beowulf Spring, Yellowstone National Park, Wyoming, USA - YNP_Beowulf Spring_E v2 (version 2) | ecosystem: Environmental > Aquatic > Thermal springs > Hot (42-90C)... | reverse complement strand
CCTCTACAGGAACTTAGCTTCCGACTTACTGAAGCGACTTCACGATCAAGGAGTCTCCATCATCTACCTGGGCTACCCGTACAACATCGCACAGGACAAGGGCAACAAGTTCACCGTGAATTTATGGTCGTACCATAAGTTAATGAACATCATCGAGTTGAAGGCTCAAGAGTACGGTATGAAAGTGTACGAAGTCGTTGAGTATAACACGTCGAGATACTGTGCCTTTCACGATGTTCAAGCCAGTAGGAATCCGAGAGGAGTAGTCAGTTGTCCTAAGGGGCATAAACTCCATTCAGATCTTAACGGTGCATTGAACATCCTGAAGAAAGCTGTTGGTATCGTAATTTCAACAGTGAAAAAGCCGTCATCATTCCTAGTACTGCATAACGGAGTAGCACCCGTAAAGGGGTGTAACACCTGAGACCTCGGGGAACCCTCGCCCTTTAGGGCGGGGAGGAGGTCAGAGTGTAGTCGTTAACCTAACAAATCATAGGATTATGGCGTTCTCCTTGGGAGTGTGTTACTCATCCTTTGTTACCCATTCTCGTTGTGTGGAAGAAAATTTTGTAGCTTAGTACCCACTATGTGGATTCATCCTAAGCCTCATGAAAGACTTCCCAACGAGTTCCTTCACATGGATGTTCTCCACGAGCGGGAGGTCGTAGTTGGCGACGAAGAGCTTTCCTATTCATACACAGATCCTCACTTTCTTCAGGTGCCCGTAAGCGTTAGCTAGCTTATCTTGGCCTCGAACCAGTTCTTGGACAGGAACTTCTTCCTAGAGAGTGTCATACTTGTTTTTCTAAAGTCCTCTGTTATTTCTAAAGGCGTAGGTGAGAATCAAGCACTCTCCCACCCTCTTGGAGGTCATGGGCCTCCAGTTTATTCCTCTCCTGTCCTTGGCGAGCTGTAGCACCGTGTATACACCCACGCCGAGGTTGAGCGGAAACTCCACCTCCACCTTCTCTCCCATTATCCATTTCGAGGAAGTTATGGTCTTAATTCCATGATATTCATACCCGTCTGGTAATACGCCGGCCAACGGCCTCCCGAAGTCGTAGTAAGGCCTAGAGATGTAGGAGGGATTGGGCTCATCCCAGTATATGAGGATGCCCTCCGGCATCATCTCCTTCACCGTCCCCTTCATCCTGAACCTACCGTTGTGCCATGAGGGCTTCATCTCCCATCTCGTCCATACGGCCATCATCATGACGTCGAGGAAGAGCCTCCTCGAGTCCCAAGCCACCGACACGTCCGCATAATTGAAGCATGGATCCAGGAGGGAGTCCCTGTGACCCCAATTGCTCTCCTGGTCGTTGTACACCATGTCGTAAATCATCCTCTTGGCCCCGTTCAGCGCCGAAACCCCATCCTTGAAGTACAGTCCCTCCGACTGGGCGTACCCTATTGACTCCTCCGCACCGTAGAAGTTTCCGGTTAATGTGAAGTAGTAAATGGGATGTATACCCTCCCAAATCGTAGTGGCTGAACAGGTTCTCCCTGAACATGTAGTTCACCCTATAGTTCGCGGCCCCTGAATTGGCGTACATCACCGGTGGGACGCCGTTATCCCTTCTTAGCTTGTTGATGTAGTCCAGGAGTTTTCTGACCAGGGACATGGTCAAATGTTAGGTGGGGGATTAAATATGTTTCAGGCCAACAATTAGGCCTTGGATTTCCACCGTGGGTTGTAACCGCGTAGTTTTCTCCTGGGCGTTGGTCCACCAGGCTTCGGGTTTCTCACTCTTTATGATCAATGTTATTCTCGCTGTTGTTCTACAATCCGCCCTTAGGTCTGCGGCCCCCGTCCTTCATAAACGGTTAATACACATAACCTTAGTGTTTATTCTCCTTCATTTCTGGACCAACAACTTTACGGACCAACTGGAGGATCCGGTTGTGAGATGGGAATAGAAGCTACACAATCCTGAAGACTATCTCATACACCGCACTCCAGATGAGCACTAGGGGAATACCCTCGAGTGGCATACGTCGACCTGGGATTGAAAAATCCTAGGGCCTGTAGCTATCGTCCCTTGCCTATGACGGAAAGGCAGGGATCGATTTTCCACGCTCCATCCCTAACCCAACTTTTAGAATGTGGTATCCTTAACAGTTGGACAAAGGTCCTCTCACCTTTTCATTTCACATTCCACTAAAACTGAATTTACAGTAGTTCCGAAAAAGAAAAGGCTTCTACCTGTTCTTCAAGACGAGGTGAAACTCACTTCCACCGGCTTTACAGCAGGTGTGTAAAGGATCAGCTCATACACCCCTGGAGAGAGCTTGAAGGGAAGGTTGAGGACGAACTGTCCCTGGCTTCCCAGCGGTATCTCGAACCCCGAGTACCAGTTCACGGCGTCCCCCTTGTTCTCGTTCCACGGTGACTGATACACCGTTACCGTGTAGTTGGCAAGCTGCGAGGAGTTTAGGAAGACGTGCCAGGTTGAGTTGACTATCTCCACCATGGTTACTGACGCGGGATAAGCGTCGGGTCCGTCCACGTCGGTCAAGTTCAACCTTAGAGCCGTGCCGTTGGCGGTGGGAATAGCACTCACGTAGGTCACCTCAACCTTAGGGAGCTTGGAGTAGTTCACCAAGGGACCCACAACATTTCCGTACGCCCACTGGCCGGTGCCCAATATCCACCCCACAGCTATTATTGCGAACACTATACCCACTATGACTACCTTCTCCATGTGTATCACCATAGCTTTATCCACTTCAACAAAGGTAATCTCCTGGATAACGCCCTATCGCCGAACCTTCTGTACAGGAGGGAGTCAAATCCCCACGTTCTACCTGACGCGGTCAGCATCAAGACCAAGCTTCCCGCAACTAATAAAGCACCTATTTGCCATTCATCCTCACAGGTTGAACCGAGCCAGTATGCGGGGGCGAAGCCTGCCGACATTAAAAGCGCGCCGAAAGCAGCTAACCTAGTCAGCACCCCAAGTATCAGGAAGAGCCCAACCACGATCTCTAGATATGAGAAAGCCGTGAGGAAAGTCACGTCCAACACCCTATTCTCCAAAGTCATGAGGAGGAACGGTTTGAATGGACCGGCGTGAGGTAAGAAGTTCACTAACTTTCCACCCACAAAGGACGCCGACAGGGGGTTCAGTTTCTCTGGTTTGAGTACCGCCTTCCTTAGTCCACCGTCAAGGAACATCCATCCCACTGCGAACCTCAGCGGCCATAGGTATTCCATACGGGTGGAATTTCCCTCATTCATCTTCACTTTACTCATTTTCTCGCCATGTGTTAATACGCTAAAGTCATATATATGTTTGTTTTCAAAAAACTTGTAGGAACTTTCTATACCTTTAAGGAAAAGAATTGTCCAGAAACCCTCTCTTACATCGAGAACTGAGGGTGTATTACACGAAGATGAGGGCAATTCTCTACATAGTTTATTTAGAATTGGAAAGGGAAAGTTTTTTAACTCATGTGAACATAAAGCTGTTTATGTATGTAGAGTTAAATCTGATTCAGGCGTTGCTTGCAGTTGTGTCTGGCGTGGTGGTGGGATTTAGTTTGGGGCTCATAGGTGGAGGTGGGTCCATACTGGCCATACCTCTGTTGCTCTACTTCGTGGGGCTCACCTACGAGGCTCCACCTCACAGCGCGGCTGAGTCCTACATAGATCACGTGGTAATAGGTACAACCGCCTTATCTGTGGGCCTGAATGCCTACTTGAACTCCTACATGCACTTCAGGAAAGGTAACGTGAGCCTAAGGAACGGCGTGGCGTTCTCCCTACCTGGGGTTGCGGGGGCCGTGAGTGGGGCTTACGTGGGTCATCTGGTGGGGGGAGGTCTTCTCTTATTCCTGTTCAGCTTCGTGATGATAGGGATAGCCCTTGTCATGCTGAGGAGTAAGTCCGCTGGGGTGAAGGAGGCCAATACGACTGCAGGACTCAAGGTTATGGGGTCAAGGCTCGTCAAGGTTATCCCGGTGGGATTCGCCGTGGGCGTGCTTTCAGGAGTGTTCGGGATTGGAGGAGGCTTCCTCGTGGTTCCGGCCCTGATGTATAGCGCAGGCCTGACCATGATAAGGGCCATCGGCACCTCGTTGATGGCAGTCGGAACGTTCGGGGTTACGAGCGCTGCAACCTACGCGCTCTTCGGTGAGCTCAGTCTGGAAGTCGCCGTCCTGTTTTTGTTGGGAGGCTTAGCTGGAGGTTACGCAGGAACCAGGCTGGCCAGTGGGCTTCCCAACGTGACTCTGAAGAAACTCTTCGCTCTTGTCATTATTGCGGTGGCGTTCTACATCATGTACCAGAACTTCTACGCGGTCTCCACGCTACTGTAAGGCGGCTTCGTATATGGTGTTTTTCCTGGCTTAGTTGACTAATGGATCAAGTGGGACATGCTCCATCTAAGTATGCGAAGTTGTATGAAAAGATCTCCAAATAAAAATGTTAGGTGGTCTTCACAGCGTAGTTGGCGTAGTGGTAGAGCGAGAGTGCCTCCCCTAACATGAGGAGGAGCGCCCCTAGGTCCACACCGAACAGGCTGGACTGAGGCCCGGTCGAGGGGACGGTCCACATGTTGAACGCCAACACCACGGCAACAATGAAAAGCACAGCCATCACCGTCTCAGCCAGGGTTATTCTCGCCTTATGATTAACGGTTCCAGAGGGGTGACGCCAAAAGCTCCTGGCGAAGGCAATGAAGGCCAGAAATAGAACGGTGGCCGCTGCCCCACCGGGTACGGTGGGATCGTTGATGGCAAGTCCGACCGTCCCCACTGCTAGCATACCCAACACCACTAATCCGAACGTAGTTGAGGGAGAAGGCCCTGTCTGCTTGGGGAGGGCAGGTGATACGTTAACTTTCCTCTTACTCCACGTTCTTCCCATGACGAATACACCAATTGCAGCCACCACAGCAGGAGGTAGTAGAACCTTGACCTGTGCAGGGAATGGCTCGGGAACTCCTGGGGCCACGTAGCCCCACACGCTCACTTCCACCAGGTAAGTTATCAACATCACCCCAACCCACGTCCAGAATTTCCTCCCGAATGGGTGTAGTTGCTTATTCCTATCCAGGAAGGGTAGAAGTAGCAGGTAAACCATAGGAATAATGACTGCCACCAACAACGCTCCGAAGGGAGGATAGGGCTGTCCGTTCGGCATGAGGAAGTCCGCTATTTTGTAGAAGAAGAGGAAGAACCACGGTGGATAGGCCGGCACTGAGGCCGCCTGAGGGCTGGAAGGTGACGGTGCGGGGTGTGGATTAAGGAGGAGAGGGAGGCCGTTCACGTTAGCCAGTAGGTTGGGGACCACAAGTATTAGGCCCCAGGTCATTAACATTAACGAAAGCATGTATATGAAGTTCCTCGGCCACCAGGCGTTGAATCTGCTCTGCTCCTCCTTGGAGTGCACTGCTGGAACTTCCGACTTCACCTTCCTGCTCGGCATTATGCCGTATCTCTCTGCAGTGAAGAAGTGAAACAGGAAGAACAACCCCAGCAGGGCCACCAGGATTATGTGCCAAGCCAGTAGCCTACTGAAGGCGTCTTGCGTGGTGCCGTTGCCGAAGAAGATCGCGTTCAGTACCGCTCCTCCTGGGAAGCTGGCCAGTATCCCCTCCCCTACACCTATAGCGTCCACACCCAAGACGTCACCCACCATGCTATAGCCCACGAAGGACGCACCCATTGTTAGAACTAACAGAATCACCCCCGCTAACCACACCAATTCCCTGGGCCTCTTGTAGGCACCCACGAAGTAGTTCCTGAACATGTGAACGTACGCCAAAAGTATCATGGCGTATGCTGCGTAGAGGTGACTGAACAGGATCACGGAGCCGTAGGGAACTTGATTTATTATATATTGAGTCTGGTCATACGGATCGGCCGGATTATAGTAGAGTAGGAGGACTAGACCGGACACAACAGCATATATGAAGGCTGACGCAACCAGCGCGCCCAGCCAGTAGTTCACCTTGTACATGTAGTCCGGTGTCTTGAAGAAGGGGAGTTCATCCAATCCCAATCTATCCCTGAGCCAGTTGGAGAGTTTGCTGGACGTTCGTATCACCTCAGCTGAACGGATTTATGGTCTTGGTCACAGTGCTGGTATCTCCGCTGAGCGGATTTCCACCCGTGAGGTCCGAGGTATGACCGTACACCGGGACTCCTCCCTCGTCCACCGCGTAGAGGTAGTCAGTGGTGGAGTCCCACTCCAGTTCCACGTAAGGTAATGGTCTTTGTGTGGGGCCTGTGAGAACTGAGGCACCGTGATACGGATCGTAGGTTGAGCCGTGGCAGTCGCAATGTATCACCCCTGGAGCGTTAGCCTGCTTCGCGGCAAGTAGTGCCTCAGCCGTCAACTCCGCCGGCGCGGGCATCCCCAATTTCATGTAGGAAGGAGGATAGAAGTGTATTTCCGGGGGCTCACACCCCAGGTGTTGACAGATTGCACTGTATGAAACTATGGACTTGGAGGGCCCCACCCCACCGGGGAAGGTATAGTTCTTCCCAGTCTGCGGGATCGTCACCTCCGTGGGCTGCACTTGCACAGGCTTATTGGACGCGTCCCCCAGGTTGAGCAGAAAGTTAGGTTCATCAGCCAGCGGGTAGAGGTAAATTGTGATTATGGGTTCGTTGACGGACAGGGTGGAGGCCTTTAGGGGGGAGCCTGAGGAATCCACCAGGAGTACCTTGGGAAACTTGGTGATTCCCACACCCGGTGCAGGGAGCACCCTCAATCCAGGCAGCAGTCCGGCCACGGCAGCGGCGCCCACACCTATGGCCAACGCCTTCATGAAGTTCCTCCTGCCTTCGTCTATGGGACCTACGTTCTTCTCGGCGTAGTTGAATAGGTAGTCACTTCCCTTCGTGACGAACTCCCTCTCGTCGAACTTGGTCTTGGGGTTCCTCATCATCCTCTGGAGTCCCCTCGCGAATAGCAAGTCCCACCTGTTGTACCTCTTCACTTCTTCTCCCCCACTTCATTCTTCAAGACGGTAATTGAGGATTTAGCGTTGGACTGTGACCTTTTCGTGACGATTAAGTTCAACGAGTCCAACCCAGTCATGGCCAGTCCCAACCCAGGGGCAACAACGTAGAGCATTAGGTGATACCCCGTAATCCCCATGAACACGGTGCTGAAGAATAGGAAGAACCCTGCTGACGCTAAGTATCTCCCCTTCACCAGGAGGGAGACCACGGAGAACAGGACCACACTGAAGGATGTGATCACTAGACCTAAGCTATAGGGGTCGGTGAGCGTTATTCCCACGGCCGAAGGGATCGTCATGTCCATGATGATCTCCATGAACCTGTTCCTGGGTCACCAGGAGGTAGAGCGGCATCAGGGAGAGTGACGCAGCGGCCCCGAGGCCGTAAGATAGCGCAGCCCTCTTTCCCCATGGCTTACCGAAGAGTACAGAGGTAACACCTGCACCAATGGCAGCGACCAGGAATAGAACGGGGTAGTCGGTGTAGAGCAGTCCGTCGTGGAGGTAAAGTAGGAAGGCCTCAACGTCCACCGCGATTAGGAGGGGCAGGGCGGTGAGGAGTGAGGCTCTCCTCCTCCCCTCACCTCTGGCCATCCCCTCGATCCCAAGGATCGCGGTGAAGATCACTGACGTCAGTGTGACCCCTGTCCAGAGATTTGTAGCGTAGTATTGGGGGTAAACGAACGCGAGGACACTCGACACTGCCAGGATCACGGCCAATGGGGCGGCCAGAAGGAGCCTCCTCCAAAGGGCCGCAAGTATGGCCATCATGCCCACTAGCTCAAGCATTAACCCGGCAGTCCCGAGAAGTCCCAGGTATGACAGGGCGTAGATGTGTAAGGGTATGGGTATTATGGCGAACGTCGCCTCCCTGAACAGAAACTGAAGCACTGCCCCCACGTAGAGGACTGCCAGTAACGTCTTGAGGTCCAGGCTCTCCCTCATTTTCTGAACACCACGTAGAATAATGCCAGGACCACCAGGGCGACCACAAGGCCAACTATTGTGACTTCGTCGGTAGTGCTCAGGGTTATGGTACTGGTGGGAACGGTCGGGGCGGAGGAGGAAATATACAGGGTAAGGAAGTTTGAGGTTATGGACTTGTCAAATAGGGTCTCTCCCGCCTTACCTTGCCATACTGCGAAGGCCACATCGTAAGCTATGCCCAGCGGTGAAGTTGGGTTCGTATTGAGCCAGGGAAGTTGGAATCGCCATTGGTCTGGCGAATTCCACCGTCCAGGTGCCGTTGCTCCAGGAAGCTCCAGTCCAAACGTAGAAGAGTGAGCCTTCCAGTCCAGAGGACGCCACTGGAGAGTACCATATACCCGCGGTGTCCACCTCGTATATGTTGGTCTGGTTGGTGTAGAGAGGGACCGCGAATCCGTGGTTCCCAGTGTAGTTCAACCCCGTGAGGGAAGTGTTCGTCCACAATCCCGCCCTGAAAGCGGGGTCCTGGGAGGAGTTCCAGGTCGCCCCTGATACCCACATCCATAAGCTGGCCGGCCCTGCAGACAGGGAACCCCCCGCCTGAGTTACTTTGACTCCATCGTAAACCTGTCCTGGGAACTTGCCTCCGATGTTCATGCAGTCCATGGGGCTGGTCTCGGATCCCATGTACCACATTATTGCTGCCCTGTCGGGGTAGTACCACGTGGAGTTCACGTAGTAGCCATAGAACATGGAGTCCTGATCCAGAAGGTACTCCATGGGCCTCGGAGAGTGATAGAGAAGGATTGTACCGTTTCCCAGCACTTGAATCTGAGTATCGTTGGGAGTTGGTAGGACGGCCACGCCGGAGTAGTTGAGGACTAACCTACCTGGTATTTGTGTACCGTTCAGTATTGTGTAGTAGTCGGTGTAGTTCTTCTCTATGGTGTAGGTCACCCCGTGAGTCAGCTCCATGATCCTGAAGAGTCCAGGACCTGAGGCGGGAGGATATAAGGAGGCTGCAGCGGCGGACCACGCGTTGAAGGCCGGGTTCTGATCGGGCCACTTCATTAACACCACCAGGTCAGATCCATTCCACGCCGCCTTCACCAGCACGTAGGGAGTTATGCCTGAAGTGGGCACGCCGTTCAGGTTAGCCGTTAAGGAGACGTTGGTCCAGGGTATGGAGTTCCAGAACGATTCAGACCCTGGATCTCCCAGGTTCAGAGAGCCGTGCACCCTATAGGCCGTGATCTGTGGAGAGGTCTGAGCCAGTGGAACTCCCACCAGCACTGCCGTGAAGGAGAGTCCCAAGGCGACCAGCACCACGAGAAGTGTGAGCTTATTCATTATGATCAAGACTTATTTCTAATCAACATGGTTATATAGTTATTCAATTGGACAGGCTGGGATTCTCTCCGTGCTCTTCTAACGCTAAAATAATTTCATCCAGTGAAGCTGATTGAACCGTATGGAGACTGGCGTCTCACCATCGGCAGTCGTGTGGGAGAGCACGAAGGCCTGTGACTTTGTATGTAGACACTGCAGGGCCCTGGCCATTCCGCATAGACTACCAAATGAGCTTACTACTGAGGAGGTCCTCTCCCTTGTGGACGACTTGGCCCTCATGGGGGTGAAGTTGTTCGTGGTGAGCGGTGGGGACGCCCTAAAGAGGGATGATTTGTTACAAGTCCTCTCCTACTCCTCCAAGAAACTTAGGACTGCCGTCTCACCCAGCGGCAGTCGTCTCACTTACGATGTCGCCAAGAAGTTCAGGGAAGCCGGCGTCTCAGCTGTGTCGGTAAGCGTAGACGGACCTGAGGAGATTCACGATTACTTCAGGGGAGTTCCTGGAGCTTTCCAGCTGGCCAAGAAGGCTGTGGAGGCCGTCAGGGAAGCTGGCGTTCCCCTTCAGGTGAACTCCACCGTAAGTAGATATAACGTGAGGTACTTGAGAGAACTCAAGGACACCGTTCTCTCCATGCACCCGCAGACCTGGGACGTCTTCATGCTGGTCCCGGTGGGGAGGGCTACTCCAGGGATGACGATTTCCCCAAAGGAAGCGGAGGAGGTGATGGGAACGATCTTAAACTGGAGGATGAAGGAGGGGATAAACGTCAGGATGACCTGTGCCCCTTACCTGGTGAGGCTTGCAAACGAACAGGGGATTAGGCTAATCCCCCCTGATCTCAGGTATGGAAGGGTGAGCGTTGAAGGGGCGAGAGGATGTATGGCGGGTAACGGTTACGCGTTTGTGGGGTATGATGGCAACGTGTATCCATGTGGTTTCCTTCCAGTTTCGGCCGGGAACGTTAGGAACAGGAAGTTCAGCCAGATATATAGGGAATCATCGCTCTTCGCGACCCTTAGGGAGCCATCCAATTTGAAGGGGAAGTGCGGAATCTGTGAGTATCGCTCCGTGTGTGGAGGATGTAGGGCCAGGGCGTACGCTTCTACTGGGGACTACCTGGAGGAGGATCCCCTGTGTCTTTACGTTCCAGCGAGGATGAGAACTTGATAAGTCTCACCAAGTTGATAAGAGGGAGGAGTGAAAGAGGAGACTCCGTGAGGTTTCCGCGTACTGAGAGCAAATATCCGGCTGTCCTCATCTTGGGACTGACCAGGAATTGCAACCTCAATTGTCTTCACTGTTACTCTAACTCAGGGGGAGGCAGGTTCAAGGACCTTTCACCGGACTTCTGGTTTCAAACGATTGAAGAGGCTGGAACCATGGGCGTCAGACACATTATCCTTACTGGAGGAGAGCCGCTTATGATGAGGGAAATCAGGGAGATCGCGAGAAAAGCCCACGATATGGGAATTAGTGTTGAACTCTCCACCAACGGCACAATGCTAACTTCCCTTCCATCGGTTGTGGAGTACGTAAGCTATGTGGGAGTGAGTCTCGACGGACCTCCTCAGGTGCACGACCGGGTGAGAGGAATAAAGGGGGCCTATGACAGGGCACTGGAAGGTGTAAGGTTCGCAAAATCCCTTGGTCTCAAGGTTGGGCTGCGATTCACCATCACGGCCCTCAATTGGTGGTATGTTGATGACGTGTTAACCACGGTGGAGCGGGAGGGACTGGACAGGATATGTTTTTACCACCTGGCTTACGTCGGACGAGCGGAGAGGAAACTGGACATTGATAATTCCACGAGGCTAAGGGTGGTTGAACATCTTTTGGACAGGGCCAAGAGCGTCAACTACGAGTTACTTACAGCAGGCAACCCTGTTGACGGCGTTTTGGCCTATTTAAGTACTGGGAGTCCTGAGGTGTTGAAGCTTCTCCAGGCCAACGGCGGTAACCGCTCTGGAGAGAGGATAGCTTACATTTCTCCCAAGGGGTAATCTTTCCAGACCAGTTCACCCCAGTACCCCTTGGGGTTGGGCCGCATCTAATGGAGTTATGGGATAGGCCGACCCCTCTCGTCCAGAGGCTTAGGGACAGAGGTAGATACGTGGAGTGTTCTTCGTGTCCGTTCTTCTCAATATGCAATGGAGGTTTGAGAGGAAGGGCCCTGTCAGTGAGTGGTGATATCTGGGCCAGGGACCCCTCATGCTACCTTCAAGAGGCCCTATCTAAGTACCCTGTGCAGGAGTACGTAACTTCACATAGAAGTCCATAACTTACCGCGTCAATACACATAAGGGCTATAGGGAGGTTTCTCTAAAGTTAGCATATGTGTGAGCTCAAGGAGGAGGGGTTGAGGAGGGAGGTTCAGGAGGGCACGATCCTGATTAAAGAGAATAACTTCACCAAGGTTGGCGGAGAGCCTTACCTTAAAACGTTGGCCGGATTGAGGGAACAGGGGATAAGTAAGAGCTATTATTACTACATCTTGGACTGGCTCAGGTCCTCGGGGATGATCACTCAGGAGGGAAGGATGAGAGGTAACTTGATCCTCCCGTTCAGCGGGGAGGAAGGAGTCAAGATAGTGGACGGGGTGGTCTGGGCTCAAGAGGATAAGTTGAGATATGTCAAGTTGGAATGGTCCACTTGCGATGACTGCAGGCTGTTACCCACCTGTATCTACTTCGCCAAGGACCTCAACAGGAAGTTGAGAGTTCCGCTGAGAAGCGAGTATCCACGAGGGGCGTGGAGGGAACTACTGAGGGAGCTCAAAGCCAGGGTATTCACTTCGTCCTACATGATCGCCCCAAGAGTCATTAAGGTTCACTATCACAAGCTCCTCAAATTTCAATCCTAACGTCAACGGCGTAGGCTCCCTCCTCGTTCACCATCAAGGGGTTAACGTCCAATTCCCTTACGTTCAGATCCACTATCATTCTGGAAATTGTTGATATGGTCCTGGCCACCGAGCCGAGGTCGTAGTTCCTGTTCCTCGCGGTCAGCAGTTGAGTAACCTTACTCTCGGTCATAACCTCCAACGCTTCGTCCTCGGAGACCGGAGAAAGAGCGTAACTGAGGCTCCTTATTACTTCCACGTGAACCCCGCCTATTCCCACAACGACAGCGTGGCCAAAGGTGGGGTCTCTCAGGCCGCCTACGAAAACTTCCACCCCATGCAGTTGCTGCTGAAGTAAGACTCGCTTAAATTTTGTGGACACCCGCTTGTAGGTCTGTTCCAACGAATCCCTCTCCACATTCATTATCACCCCTCCCACCTCGGTTTTATGAATCGGTTCGTCCGTGGACGCCTTGACGACTAGAGGGAAGCCCACCTTTTCTGCAGCTTCTTTAAGTTTAGAGGGATCCTCCACAACTGCCCACCTTGGCGTCCTCACGCCATACAGCTCCATCAACTTCATGGCCATATAGTCCGGTATGTACTTTCTCCCCTCCACCAACGTCCTCACCTCCTCAAGCGGCTGAGGGACCCTGATCTTCCTTTGAGGAGGCCTCCTCTTTAGGACGTAATTGATCGCCTTCACTGCGTCCTCTGGGAACCTGAAGGCTGGCATCCTAGCTAACTCCAGGGTTCTCGACGCAGCGTCCTCATCCAGCCCCATCACTACGGTCACCATCCCCTTTCCCTTGAACTCCAGCACGACCCTGGCCACCTCGCTACAACTGACCATGGGTAAGGATTGCACTATGACCAACTTAGTACAGTCGAGGTCTTGAACGGTCTGTAGCGCCCTCCTATACCGCTCGCTGTCGGCGTCTCCAGAGAGGTCCAAGGGATTCTTGGGTAGGCTCTGAGGAGGAAGGACCTTCTTTAGCTCCTCATTGGCTCCGGCAGTCAGCGTAACCATCTTCAGTGCTGAGGACTCTATGGCGTCGGCCGTGAGCACCCCATGTCCTCCGGAATTGGTCACCACCAGGACGTCAGGCCTTATGGGTTCGTCTGCTGTGAGGACCTTAGCTAAATTCAACATATCCTCCAATCCGTCAACTTGAATTCCGCCCACCGTCCTCACGGCAGCCCTGAAGAGCTCCCCAGAACCCGCCACGCTACCGGTGTGGGTCTTAGCCGCCTCGGCTCCTCCCTTCCCTATCCCTCCCTTCAGGAATACCAAGGGCTTCCTCTTGGCCACGTCGGGAACTATATCTAAGAACTTACCTCCGTCAGCCACACCCTCGAGATAGGAGAAGATGGCCCTAGTCTCCAGGTCGTCCGCAAGGAATTGAAACACGTCGGTCTCACTGACGTCAGCCTGGTTCCCTAGGCTCACGAAGTAGCTCAGGCCAGTCCTAGTCCTCTGGGCCCAGTTCAACATGTAGACGCCAATGCCGCCGCTCTGAGCGACCACGGCCACGTTTCCCCTTAGCACGTCCGCAAAGGCGAAGGTGGCGTTCATCGCTGGCGTCACAAGACCCAATGTGTTGGGTCCCAGCACCCTCACACCTCCCTTCCTAGCTATGGACACCAGCTCGTTCTCCAACTTGGCACCCTCCTCATCAGTCTCCCTGAAACCGGAGGTTATCACCACCGCCGCTCCTGCTCCCACCTGAACCGCCTCCTCCATGACTTCGGGGACGGCCGTCCTCGGTACGGCCACAATCACCAGGTCCACGCTCCTCACGTCCTTTAGGGACCTGCTCGATTTCACACCCTCCACAGAATCAGCCTTTTCGTTGACTGCGAAGACCTTTCCTCGGAAAGTCGAGAGCACGTTCCTCAGCACTATGTTACCGACCTTGTCCCTGTTCCTGGAGGCCCCCACAACTGCAACGCTCGAGGGCCGGAAGAGTTTCTCTAACATAAGTAGAGGGTGAGGCGGTGGGTAAAAAGTCCTAGAGGTACATCATGACTCCGCCGTACACTTCCTCCAAGAAGGACTCGGCCCCTCGTATTTCGTCCACCTCCTCAACCAGGTCCTCCTTCCTGACGTTGTAGAGGGCAGCCGCATACGGACAAGCGTACACCTTAAAGTGTTCCTTGAAGTCCCCCTTCAGTTGCTTGAGGAAGGAGTGCCAGTCTGGCAGCTTACTGGAATTCACGAATTCCCTCAAATTCCTCACGTAGTTTTCAACGTCCGTTGAGTAGAGTGGTGGATAGTAAGTGGGGAAAGGATATTTAACTTGGAGAGACTTTACGATTTGAGGGCTGGAGGAAAGAGGGACTATTTACCATCTAAGTTCAGTATTCCGTTGCCTGATGGTAGGTTCTGTCCTATAGATAAGATGATCTCAAGTTATTACGTGAAGAGAGGGTGGAATGAGGGGGTTCCAACCGAAGAGAAATTAAAGGACTTAGGACTTTCCTTCTAAGTCTCTCCGACAGAGAGTAAGACCTTCAGCAGATCGGAAGCAGCCTGTGTTAAGTCCCTCAATGATATCACCCCCACGGGCTTACCTCCCTCTCCGACGACAGGGAGGTGAGATATGTCGTGAGAGCGCATCCTCTCTGCCGCCTCCATTAGTGGGTCCTTGGGACCTACGGTGATGACGTTCCTTGCGATGACCGATTTAACTGTGCCTGCCTCTATCAGTCCGTGGGAAGCAGCATATACAATGTCTCTCTCCGTCACTATCCCCACCAACTTTCCTTCCTTATCAACCATTAAAACGCTTCCTACCTTCTCATCTCACATCAACTTCACAGCGTCCCTCAGGGAGGTCTCAGTTGAGGCTACTACTGCGGGAGAGGACATGACGTCCTCCACCTTAACGCTGTGAGATTTATGCTTCTTGTGAATTGGCATGACCAGACTCTTTATTCTAATTATAAATATTTTTCACGTTGTATTGTTCTCCCGCTCGACGCGTGCAAGCTGGTGGGGCATCGTTTCGCATAAAAAGGCCGCTCGCACATCACGTACCGCTGACGGTCTAATTTAACATATATTTATACTACAATCCGTCATATGACACATGAGAGAACAACTTCTCTTCATAAACGGAGAGTGGGTAAAGCCTGAGACAGGAAAGTTCGGTGAAAAGGTGAATCCCAGTACAGGTGAAGTGTCAGGAAAGTTCGCGCTAGCAACTCGAGAGGAGGCCGACAGAGCAATAGATACCTCTTATGAGGCGCAGAGGAAGTGGGAGGGCCTTACGTCGGTGGAAAGGAGTAAGTACGTTTATATTTTAATGGAGGCTACCCATCCACCCTCTCAGGGGAGGACTTCCATCTCCTCAAACCCCTAGAAGATAATGGTAGGCAGGTAAGTGGGAGGTAACGCAAGGTATTGCCTACAGATTAGGATGCCAGTTAGATATCCTAACATTTAGATATTACCTGATCGCAAGGTCTCGTTAAGGTGAAGAAGGTAGATGAGGTAGAGAAAGATGACGCTCGTATCGAAGTCAATCATCAAGGATTGTCTTCGTTACTCAAACTCCTAGGGATTCCCACAAATAGAATAAACGTTCCCAACGCCAGTTCCCTAAAAACTCTTATGTGGAAGAACTTGAACAACTTTTCCCTGTACCAATCGTTTGTGTGGTTCCTCTCATACATCTTATAAATGTATAGGTAGTCTTCAGCATCCCCTCCAGCTACCTTCGCGATCTCCGGAAGTATCAGTCTCATGTAGGCCTTTACGTAAAGTCTCACCAATATGTTTCGCGTCTTGCCCATGAAGATAGCTCCCACATTTCCCCGTGAAACCCTCGAGAGCTCCTCGATCACAGTTTCAAAGTTGGAAGCAGCGTGAATGGCGAAGGAGCTCATTACAGTGTCGAAAGCCCTATCCCTAAAGGGTAGAGCCTCAAAAGATCCTATGACTCGTTCAACCTCAATTAATGACTCTCTCAACATTTCCACGGAGTAGTCAAGATCGATTATGGTAACCTTTCGCCTTCTTGCGATTAGAAAGGATAGCTCTCCTCTACCACTTCCTGCGTCAAGGACCACTTTGTTTTGGTCCAATCCCTCCTCTATCACCTTCACCAACTGTAGCCTCCACCTTACATCGTTCCAGAAGGATAAATGAGCGTTCACTCGATCGTAAGACGGTGGAAGTCGCTCGTACACCTCTCTTAGTTCCTCCTCGCTCACTTCCATGGTCTAACTTATGAGTTGAGGTGTTATTATTATTTTATCGTTGGACAAAAAATTCGCGTTAACTGTCTGGTAAACCACTTCCACTGGCAGCAGAAAGTCTAGAAGGTAAGGAACTCGTAGCCTCTCCCTGCTAGCTCAGCAATCACAGGCCCTACCATGGTTAGTTGTATAGAGGTTACAGTCTTTAGCGCATCCGTGAGTCCAAAGGACTGTGCCACTACTTGACATGCTAGAGGTTTCTCTCCAGCGGAGTTTAATTGATCAAGTAATTTCATCACATCTGGGTCTCTCTCTGCTACTAGTTCTTCACTGGGGCCGAAGAAGATCACTCTCAGGTCATCGAACAGTTTGTTCTGTTTTCCTACTGCCGCCAAAGTGAGGGCTGTCAATACCTTTGGCTTCTGATCTTTACCCGAACTTACTAACACGACTACTTTTCCAGGCATGTTTTTTATTTATCAGGTGAGCTAAAAAATATTTCGCTTTACAGGGGGACCACTTTCTCTTCCATCTGTGAATTATTATAATTGGCGATTATGGATAGTGTTTAGTTTAATGGTGGCGATGGACACCTATAGATTAGTTGAGCGAGAAAGACATGTTGAAAGCAAGCGAATACCTCTTGACATGTGTAAGGATGTCTGTCTATCAAGGAATTGTCGGAAGGGTTCTCAATTCCATTTCCATTGCTCTATTTAGCTGCAATACATCAATCATGGTGGCTTAGGTGAGGATCCAATACGTGGAGGTATTCCCGTGTTGTACTACTAGGATAGACCAAAAACTCGACCCATATACTATTGTCTGATTTGAGGTTAATCATGTATGATCCATCAGGAGATGTGCCCAAGGCTGGCCTGAAATTAAAAGTAGCTAAAATTATACATGGGTCTGTCTACGAAAGGATGGAAAGAACCTTGGGTGAGGGAAAAATCAGATCCAGCTAGATGGACCATTCCAAAAATACCCTAAATCAACTTCCTCACGGCGTAAGCTATAGCCTCGTTCGTGGTGGGGTGTTGCTCGGCGACGTTGGACATCTGCCTCGCTGTGAGTCCGTTAACTACGGCCTGAGTTAACTCGTTTATTAGGAACCCAGAGTGGATTCCCACCACCCAGGCTCCTAGAAATCTAAGGGAACTCCTTTCGAAGAATAATCTAATCTCTCCTCCCCTTTCATCATACATCTGGGCCATTGAGTCATCTCCAAGCTGAAAGGATGTCTCGATGAAGGGAATATTCATTGTCCGCAATTGACTCCTGGTAAGTCCCACGTAGGATGCTGGAGGTATGGTGAAGACTGTGACAGGTATTCCCCTAACATCAACCCTATCCGAGTCTATGTTGCCCGACATAATGTTGTTTGCCGCAGCTACAGACATCCCGACTGCTGCGTGAAAGTATGGGGCCAGTCCATTAACGTCCCCCGTGGCGAAGATGTTTGAAGAACTTGTTCTCATGGAGTCAGTCACCTTTATGAAACCCCTTTGAGTAATCTCTATCACTTTCTCGAGTCCCTCTGGTACTACGGGAGTTCTGCCAGTAGCTACTACCACAACATCCGCGGTCAACTTATCCTTGTTCCCAGATGACGAAAATAACACCTCGTATTTCTCACCCACCTTGGAGACTTCCAGAATAGGTGAATTATATCTGACGTCTATGTTAGGGTCCAGCAACTTGAGGAGAAGGCCTCCCAGATCAGGATCTATACTCCTCAGGGCCCTGTCCGATCTCACTAAAATATGAACCTTCGACCCTAGGGCGTTGAAGAAAGTCGCCGTCTCAAGGGCCACATATCCTCCCCCTACTATTACCATCTCTTGCGGCAGTTTCCTAAATGATGTTCTGTAGGAGTATAGGTCATCGCTGGTGAGACAGAGTTCGGCTCCAGGGAAGTGAGGTCTGGAGGGGGTACTACCGGTCGCCACCACGGCGTATTTGAACTCCACTTCTTCCCCTTGGACAATGGCCCTGTGGTTATTAATGAACTTCACCTCCCCCTTCACGAACGATACTCCCTTATGCACCGTGAGCTCCTTCCTGTGCTGGACGAACCTCGTCAGTTGGACTGAGTCCTTCCTTTCTTGGATCTTGTTAAAGTCTGGAGGATCCCGTGAGTCCAAAAGCCTCCTATTTCTCCAATGAAGTTGAGCAAGCTCCCTGATTGTCTTGGAGGGAATGCAGCCAGAGTAGAGGCAGTTTCCGCCAAGTTCACCCTTTGGGTCAACCATTAGGACTTCCATTCCTGCTTCTGATAGCCTGAAGGCCCCTGGATAGCCTCCACCCCCGGCTCCTACTATCAATACTTCAGTTTTCACATGTTACTAGAGCGTTGTCTGTTAAAAATATTGTTAAGTTGATTGACAATGGCATCACTTATTAGGATAAATCATCTCTCCATTTAGAACATGATGCAGATGGCATGAATTAATGAGACTGTTGGGGTAGTAGGCGCTTACAGATAAGTAGATCTGTTGATTTACCTTGCTCGTGACGACATTATTATCTTCATGTGAACTTAAAAAATTCATTTTACCACCAGCACAGGCACCTTAGACTCCTGGACGACTGCGGTAGAGACGCTACCTAAAAGTATCCTCTTGAAAGTGGAGAGTCCCCTGCTTCCCACAACTATTAGGTCCGCTCCCACCTTCAGAGCATACTCTACGATTACCGAGGGAGGGTAACCTGATACTACGTCTCCTGTAGCATCAATTCCTGGGAGTAGCGCTATCACCTGATCAATGTCAGTTTTAGCTTTCTTCCACATCTCCTCAACTATGGAGGAGGGAGGAAGAATTCCTGTTGCATAGAGGGAGTTCTCATCCACCACCTCTATAACGAACACCTTGGAGGAGAACTTCCTTGCCAGGTCTCCCGCCACTAGCAGGGCCCTCTTCCCATTCTCTGAACCATCGTAGCCCACCAAAATTTTTTGGAACATTTTCATTCCCCCACGGTTTTACTTCCACTTTATGCCCACCTATCATAATCTGAATCTTGTTATAGAGATTAAAAAGGCTTTATCGTTGGACAGTGGCGGGTTGTGCGGAGATATAATCCCTCTGTCCTATGGAGATCAGGCTTACTGTCCTATACAGAGGATAACCTCAACTAGGCGACTATATAAGTATAAGCCTTGGACAGAGAGCATATATGTTCATAATGAGAGTTTATACAGGGGATGTAGGTGTTCATAGATCTATTAACTTCACAATTATTTGCCTTGGCTTTCGCAGGCCTCATCGTCCTCTACGCGAGCACCAAGGCATTTTTTGTTTATAGGAGAGGCCCTGGGACCAAGGGGGCGGAGTGGAGACAGGAGTTGGTGGGAGAGATCTATTACGCCTCTGTACCTACAATACTTATCGGTGCTTATTTGCTGGTGACCAGCTTGTTTGGACAGTTCACATGGCCGTTGCCGGGGAGCTACAATATCCTCTTCTATGACGTCCTGTCGCTGGGCGGGGTAGTTATTACGGCCGCCGGAATAGCCTTCTACAGAGGTATTACCCTGCAGTTGGACTACGTTGGGTTTGCCGCCCTACTTGTGGGGTTGATAGCGATCTTCTATGGATATGAGGGATTCAGACTCGGGCTCACTCAGGAGCCCCTAGCGCTATTTATGCTCTACCTATTCTACGGATTGGCGGGAGTACTGAGCTTCCCTTACATGTTATTGGTCAGGGAGGTAGCGTCGGGGAAGGAAAGCAGGGTCAACCCAGGCCTTAATATACTGATAATACTCTTCTGGATCACATTATTGCTTGGTTCATTGTTGGCGATCTTTATAGCTGGGGAGGCGGTCCCCGCACATCTGGCTCACCCTCCGTAAATGATTTTTTGACCTAAGTTTTATTTCAATTTTTTTTAAAATATCTATGTAAAGTTTTTATTAATATCAGTATAAGTTTCCCGTTCGCCTGTCAGATGATTTTTATGTCTCGTAAGTAGGGGCTGAGGCAAATTAACGTTAAAAAACATATTCGGAAAACATGTCGAGACATAAACGTCTTTACAGCATAAATCATGAGGGTGGGACTAGACGATAGTCAACTTCAACCAATGCCTTCTTGGCTCTAACATCATGGGATCATCTAAGTCGAGAGGTTCTTCACTCTTTCGACCTCTTAGGCATTTCCACCAGGTTTCCGTATACCAGCCTAACACCGTGCACCTTGCTGCTTTCAACCGCGTCCTCGCTGGCTGAGACTGCCAAGAACAACTTAATGGGGCTCTTCAGTCCTAAGACTCTGGTTAGGACGTCGCATTTGGTGTTAAACCACTCCACATCATCGGCCTCTGCGAAGGACTTCACTTCCATGAGATAGACTTTATCGTCCTTGGCATATATGTCCACTTCGTACCTGGTCCCCTTGACACCGAAATTACCATCCTGGTCTTTGTAGGTGAACTTGTTTATGAACTCTAAATTTATCCCCTCACTCTCAACGATCTCTTTGAAGAACTCCCTTATGAGCTCCTCGTAACTGACTCCCCACCTTTGGCCAAGGCTACCAATGGTCTTGTCCAGTATGCCTATTTTGTTCTCCAACCTGTCGAACCTGTCAGAGAACTCCTTCCTTGTGGCCAATAGGAACTCTTCCAATTTCCTCTGTGCCTCCCCCAGCAGTTTGAGCCTCTCCTCAGTCTTCCTCTGTGCCTCGGCCAACTGATCCACTTTGACGGCCAGTTGATCGACCCTCTGAGCTAACCTCTCCACCACACCCTCTAGACGAATAGCTAAGTCCCTGGACTGAACTACAATCTTAGACAACTGCTCCGTGGCCTCCTTGAGCTGATTAAGTGCCGTTAACCCCAGTATGTTACTTAGTTCCCTTCTGAAGTCTGGGTCCTCCCGCAACAGCTTCAATATCTCTTCCTTAATGCTCATCACATTAGTATCTGCTAAACCATATTTTAACCTATCGATGAAATTTTCACCTAACCGTGGTACTATTTTAGAGAGAATATTCACGATCAGGGGTAATTTTAAATACGGGGACTATCGCACAAAGAAGGTGAATTTTTAGGAGCTATTACTTACGGAACCTTCTTCTTTAATTCATCTAGTCTAAGGGAGAGCCCCACAATTTAAGGTTCTTACTAAGTTCATCTTCCTGGAAGTGAAGAATATTCGTGCGCCTTCTAAGGTTACTCCGGCGACTCTTAAGACATCCTACGTTAGAACGTGAGGAGATTAATGAAGTCATGGCGATTAACTTTGAGTTAGCTCCCTCTTGGATGGGCGCCCATACATTTGCTCAATTATTGACTTCTCCATCTCCCTTACCGCTCTATGCACCTCCCTGTGTTTCCTTATCAAATCCAATGCCCTCTTACCCTCCTCAGTGGCAACTATTAAACCGTCGCTATCCTTTATCAGGTTTAGCCACTTCATTTCATCTACGTATTTGAGCAGAAGCTGGTAACTTAGGTTAGCCCTATACATGAGCCTCGTCTTCCTGACACCCTGAAGGGTGACCTCTAATACATCTCCATATATCTCGAACTTGTTTCTTTTTCTTATCATTAAGTCTGTCCCATAATTGTCCCATATAAGGCTCCCCTCATTAATTCGAGAACTATTTGCCAAGAGGCAGCAGCTTTTAGCTGAGGATTATTTAAAGGGGGAAGCAATGCAGGATCTCGCTGGTCAAATCATTCACTGTCTAGAAATCCCGTTGACAAATTACCCCCAGGCCAAAGAAATTATCCTCTAGTTGACACTGAACGCGTCAACGTCGAATTCTTTATAGCTAATGGATCATTTAGCTTTTGGGGGTTTGAGAGGGGGAAGTCTCTCACGTCCAATACCTTCACGATTCCTTGAGCCAAGAGCTCACCTCTCTGCTTTTTGGGAGAATCGTCCTTTAAAATACGCCCCTTAAAAGAAAGGGTAAACCCCCCCAAATCCATGAAATCTGGCAATATACGAGACAAGGAGGGAGATAAGGAGGATAGAGCTCCATGAGACTCCACTCAATATGAACTGCCCTGAATGGACTACGTCTCTGGCTAAGAAGGTAAACTACCCCGCCCTAACGGACGGGGCTTTGGGGTTTCCAGTGGCCTTCACGACGCACCTTCATCTCCCCTTCGGGGTGTTTACGTACCCCCGACCCGTACCTCTCGTTAAGGCACGGGCTACGTTAATAGATGCGTTCAGGTCACGGTTGTACTTGAGACCGCACTTAGGACAGCGATATTCCCTTCCTTCAACGTGGGTAACGTACCCACACCTGTGGCAAGTCTTAGATGTATTCTTAGGGTTAACATATCTGACCTCAATACCCTCCAACTTAGCCTTGTACTCCACCATCTTCTGTAGCTTCCTGAAGGGTAAGGAGTGCCTCCTATTGAGTTCCTTCTTGAAGTTCTCTCTAATACCCGTGAGCTTCTCCATATCACAGGAGAAGGGAACTGTTTAGCGTATTCCACAATCTCCTTGGCGATCCTGTGAAGCTCGTGGTTCACGATCCTTCNCTCTCTACCTCTCAGCCTCTTGAACACGTCCAACTCTTTTCCTGTATTTCTTCCTGATGTTGAAGTACTTGTGCCTGACTTCCTTGATTTTCGACCCTTTGAAGAAGGTACCCTTTGTCGGTTTGTCAACTAGTGCTATTACTGTAGCGAAGTTCCTTTCACCCAGGTCTATCCCTAT
>Ga0074075_17741_pt1 | contig 23028 bp, 33 predicted proteins | sample YNPg_E_FD_63712 | JGI IMG/M metagenome (GOLD analysis project Ga0074075, IMG submission 63712) | Hot spring microbial communities from Beowulf Spring, Yellowstone National Park, Wyoming, USA - YNP_Beowulf Spring_E v2 (version 2) | ecosystem: Environmental > Aquatic > Thermal springs > Hot (42-90C)... | reverse complement strand
TTATCACTCCCCAAACCTCGTGAGCAGTGCCCGTCATCAGTTAGGGGGATCATCAATAAAAACTACTTCGGTGATACTATGTAAACACAACTTGTCAAAACGATATTTAGATGATTAAAAATAACCAGTAGTTACGTAGAAGCGTTACAGTCTCAATCCTTATTGATTACGCAACGAGAATGTCGCATGTGTTGAAGGATAGTTAGGGAGTATCTGAGCTCCTTCCCGCCCTGACAGTAGACCCGAAATCATTCTTCTAAAAATATTTGATCCGAGATTTAAATTGTGAGTAGAGGGGAGAGTTAAGGCGAGGGAGTCGCATATTGCTCATGAGCAAAATGAAGGGTGCAATACGATCGATACCCCACCGAGAACTTCGGCGAACTGCAGGCAAGATAGAGTCTTACCTGAACTTTCGGGGAAGGAAGGCGAGGGAGGTGGCTAAGGCTCTGGTCTTGTCCCAGACCGTGAGGAACTACGCGGGGAAGGTTATGGTCCAAGAGATGCTGAGGAAGGCGAGGGAGGTTGAGGTCGTGAATTAGCTCGTGGAACAGGTCCTCTCCCTGGGGGTCAAGATCTGGTCCTCGACGCCGGATTCCACGACGTCGAGGTACTTCGCCACGTCTTAGTTAACTACGTCCTCGCAGTCCCGGTAGGGAACGTGAAGGTCTACCGTGAGACGGGGAGGAGGTCAGTGCAGCTCTCACGATTTCAAAGAATTTTCGCTATTTTTCTGAAGAAATCTAGATCAGCCGGTGCAGATAATAGGACAGATCTAACTCCTATTACATCTAAGTCCTGGATTAATAGGGGCACTTCTCGCTCTTCAAAGGAGGGTTGTGAGATCCCCTTAATCAATTCTGTGTTCTTGTCAGTTTTAACTATGATGTAGGGGATTATCCTTTCCTTCTCTAGGCCTTCTAGTGAACTCAAACTATTGAAATGTAGGGCTAGGAAGAAATCAGCCTGCGTATCGAGTCTCCTGAATATTTCTTCCTTCGTTTTCCTTAGACTCACCATAGCTCCGGACCTAACTCCGTACCCCTTTGCGATTTCAACGGCCTTCTCCGACGTCAGATGAGTCACCTCTTTCCCGAACCTGGGCTTATCACCCTTAGTGAAGGCTACGTCAAAGCTGAACAGTTTAGCCGTTATGGCCAAAGACCTCACAAACAATTCGTTAACATCCGCGAGCCTCTGGTTCACTATTATCCTCTTGCTCTCTCCCAACCTCTCCCTTATTTTGACTCCCAAGGCAGAGGGTAACACGGAAGGCTCTCCTAAGGCCGCGTCTGGTATATCGTACCCGTCAAAGGGGCTTATGATCTCTATCATCTTCTCTACCTTTTCCATCTTCTGCTTTGGATGGACCTCAACCAGAACTTCCATTCTAGGCACCTTTTTATATTTCAGATATATATTTTTCTAAGTGCAGTGTACCAAGTGTGGCAACAAGGCTATAATAAGGATATCATATGCAAACCTCCTTCTATGTTCAATACACTTTTGGGAGTGGTTCGAACAGAGGGTGGAGCGTACCGTAAAGAAGTACAGGATGCTTGAGGGTTCCAGAGTGGTAGCTGTAGCTGTTTCCGGAGGTAAGGATAGCACTACGCTGCTCCACGTCCTTCATAAGCTCTCTTCAACCCACGGCTTCGAAGTTATAGGAATAAACATCGACCTAGGAATAGACGTCGGTACTAGATACTCTTCTTTAAGCACGGAGTTCGCAATCAAGAACTTTGAAGCTTTGGGCGTCAAGTACAGGGTGGTCAAGCTTCAAGAGGAATACGGCTTCACAATAGACGAGGCCAAGGTGAAGGTGAGGAGACCAGTCTGTAGTACGTGTGGATTGGTCAAGAGGTACGTTATGGAAAGGGCAGCCAAGGAGGTGGGAGCGGATACACTCGCAACTGGGCACAATCTCAACGATGTGGCTCAGTTCGTCATGAGCGGTTACCATTCAGGAGACGTCTCTAACTTGGCTAGATTGAGGGCAGTATCCCCTGCTGAAAACGGCTATCTGAAGAAGATTAAGCCTTTATTCCTCTCTTATGAGAGGGAAATAACTACTTATGCCCTCACTAAGGGAATCCCGTTCATCATGGACTCCTGCCCCCATAACCTGAGGGTAGGAGGACCAACCGGGGATAAGTTGAGAAGGATACTTGAGGAGACAGAGGATCAGATACCGGGCTTCATGTTCAGGCTTGTGGAGAACTTTGAGGACAGGGTGAGACCCTTCTTCGAGGACCTACCTAAGTTCAACCTAGGGAAGTGTAAAGTCTGTGGCATGCCCACCAACATAGATAGGGAGATCTGTTCCTTCTGTGCGGTGAGAAGTAGGCTGCTTGAGGGGAAGAGAGGTGCCGTCGCAAAATAAGAAATTCGAGATCACTCTCCATTATCCAGACGAGACACCAGCAGGCAAGGTTGAATACATCGATGGGATCTCCAGAGTATTTAATGAAAAAGGGGAGTTTCTCTTTGAGGTAGAAGGGATCTTCCCTCCTAGGCCCAGAACTTCCTCCATGGAGTGGATAGACAAGGTCCTGGAGAAGGGGCTTAAGGATGGGAGGAAGAGGTTCATACTTTACGTAGCTTCAAGGTATTTGCTCAACGTGAAGGGACTCACAGAGGAGGAAACTGTGGAGAGACTCAAGGAATTTTACTATAAAGGGGGAGGAAGGGTGTACGACACTTGGCTGAGGTCCGTAGTGAGGGGAGTAAAGACCAAGGGCTTGAGACCACCCTCACTGAGGACTCTAGAGCTTAAGGACAAGGAGTTGTACTTAGAGATAAAGAAAGTTTTGGAAGAAAATAGTTAACAAACTTTTTAAACGTCTAAGTCACTAAATCTTTCATGCAGGATAGGTGGGACAGATTCATATGGCTTATTGTGATGTTGCCCCTCCTGGTCTTCTTCCTCATGACAGTGTTGATCTCCCTTTACCTCGAGCAGTTTACCCCTTGGAGAGGTGTAGTTCCAGTGATATTGGGTTTCGGGGTGTTCTTCCTAGTCCTTGGATATTTCCTGAGGTCTAGGTTTGGGAGGATGGCACTCTAGTCTTCCAGCCTGTCCAAGAGTGAGTCCACGAGGGTCTTTTCCCCATATATTATTAAGTCGTCAGTCTCCTTCTGGTAGTAACGGTTTACGGTCCTCACTATGTGATCTAAAGTTCCGGGAAACACATCCAGAACCTCCCCTCCTTGCAGCTTGTCGTCCTCGTAGACGGCCACAGCCATGTTTCTATAGACGTTTATTCTAAAGGCAGATACCACCTTACCGTCCTCGACTTTCTTATAAACATAGATCATCAGTATGGGCTCCGTCATGGAATGCCTCACGTATTCGGCGTATTTTATCATGGGTATATTTTAAGGAGGGTCTGAAAATAAAAAACCCGTGACCCAGCTTCAGGATTTAATGGAGTTCGTGAAGATCGACACTACTTCAGCGCATGGCCGAGGAGAGGAGGGGGCCAAGTTCATAAAGGATTACATGGAGGCTCACGGTATTCAGGCTCAGCTGATCAAGGATGCATCCACGAATCCCTATGTCTACGGTGAAATAGATGTGAGGGCTAAACGTACGCTCCTGGTCTACAACCATTATGATGTGCAACCGGCCGAGCCCTTAGAGAAGTGGAACACCGATCCTTTTAACCCGGTGGAAAGGGACGGTAGGATTTTCGGTCGTGGCGTCGGTGACGATAAGGGATCCCTCATGGCTAGACTTCAGGCAGTCGTGGAGATGGGAAAGCCGCCACTGAATGTGAAGTTCATCTATGAGGGGGAGGAAGAGATCGGAAGTCCAAATATGGACGCTTTTCTCCAGAGACACAAGGACTTGCTCAAGGCCGACTATGTTCTCTGGGAAGGTGCTGGGAGAGGATCGTCTGGCGCTCCAGAGATTGTGCTCGGAGTGAAGGGACTCCTATACGTGGAACTCTTGCTGAAGACTGAGAAGGATCTACACTCCATGTACGCTCCAGTAGCTAGGAATCCAGCGTGGGAGTTGGTCAGGACACTCAACTCACTCAAAAGTGAGGATGGGAAGATAAGGATACCTGGCTTCTACGATGATGTACGATGGTTAAGCGAAGAAGATGTCAAATACCTCAAGGGCGATCTAAAATCCATGGAGAGGGCCCTTGGGCAGAACCTAACACCTGACTTTCAGAGGAGGTTGGTTGAGGAGCCAACGTGCAACATCGCTGGTCTCTACTCAGGCTATATAGGTGAAGGGTCTAAGACGATAATCCCATCGATAGCCTTCGCGAAACTGGACTTTAGGTTAGTGCCGGACCAGGATCCAGAGAGGGTGCTGAGTTCCTTGCAGAGGTTCCTTGAAGGAAAGGGGGTCGAAATCAAGGTTTGGGGAAAGGTAAGACCTTACAGGACATCCATCAAAAGTGAAGTGGCCCAGGGCCTCATCGCCTCTGCCAGGGAGGTATACGGCATGGATCCTGAGGTACTTCCAAACAGTTACGGGACGGGGCCTATGGAATCCTTCGCCAGAATTCTTGGGAATAACCAGATCGCCGACGGAGTGGGGGTGGAGCACCCTGGCTCTAACATACATTCCTTCAACGAAAACATCTTCGTGCAGGACTACCTTAAGGCTAAGGAGTGGATGAAGGCCTTCTTAAAGCATCTAGCTTCACGATCAGCCTAATCTTCTCTTCATCGTTCATGACTCGGCAAAATCATCATCTTGAAGTTCTCTTTACGAGTAGTTATTTCACGGGGATATAATATTAACACTCTAAATTATTATCTCTCGGTAGCCGGACATCAAGTGTCCTTCAGCTAACTTAAGACCCAGTTTCGCAGAAGTCCTGTGTGAGACCTGTACTAAAGATAGAGGGAGAGGTGTGGGAGGAGAAAGTAGCTGGAAGACCCAATAGGTTCGTGGTGTTGACCGAGGGGGGTAGGCCTTGTCACCTCCACGATCCCGGACGGTTGAAGGAATTGATCTATCCAGGCAACAGGATCCTTGTCAGGGAATCCGTGGGGAAGAAGACTGATTGCTCAGTTTTGGCCGCTTGGAACGGATTATGGGTGGTTGTGGACAGTAGATTTCATAACCCAATCGCCAGGACTTTTCTACCTGACAACGTAGAGGCAGAGGTCAGGATAGGTAAGAGTAGAATAGACTTCAGGGTTAAGGATATCTACGTGGAGGTCAAGGGCTGTTCCCTAGTCAGAGATGGAGTAGCCCTCTTCCCTGACGCACCGACTACCAGAGGGGAGAAACATCTCAGGGAATTGATAGAGGTGATGAGGGAAGGGTTTAGGGCACTACTCATGGTTTTAGTCATGCGACCTGACGCGAAATGTTTCTTACCCAACGAGGTAACAGATCCCAAGTTCTCTAGGACATTCTGGAAGGCCCTAGACGCTGGTATGAAACTTAGGGTAATGACCTTCAGCTTGATTGGAAAAGAGATCTTTTACGTCCAGGACATAGGTTTATGCCAAGAGGTGAGATAGAGCCTCAACTAGTCCCATTTGAAAGAGGTGACCAGCGTGATCAGGATAGTCAGATGATCCGAATTTGCTTAAAGCCCTCTCTGTAGGTAGCTTTCCCACGAGTTCTTGCTCAGTCAAGGGAAGCACTAGGGCAGAGACTGGAGTGCATAATTCTTTCAAGTGGTCGACGTGCCACCTCTTCCTTTTAACCTGTGGTGCAAGGTGTCTACTCAATCTACCTGTACAAGACTTCCCACAGGAGCCCACGTAAAGGTAGGAACCCTCCTCTATTTTCCACTCTCTCTTCCCTGCTCTGACTATTCCGCTCTCGCACTCGTATTCCACGACGTATCCTTTCCTGAGAGTATTCATTGATTTCATCTAATCTATAGGAAAGATTTTTAGTATAGTTTATTCTCAATATCGAGTTAAGTGATAACATGGTAGTCGAGTCGAATTGTGAGATACCCGAGAACCTTCTCTACTATATAGAGGGCAAAAACACGGTGTGGGCTAAACAGGAGGGTCCTGACACCATAGTTGTTGGTATAACGGATCTAGCCCAGACCATGGCTGGCAAGGTAGTGAAGGTTAGGATAAAGAAGAAGGGGACGAAGGTAGAGAAGGGGAAGCCTGTGGCGACCATGGAGAGCGGCAAGTGGGCCGGTCCGGTGCCGGCACCAGCTTCGGGGGAGATAATAGACGTCAACGGAGAAGTGGAGAAGAGTCCCGTCTTGGTGAACAGGGATCCATACGGTAACGGTTGGCTAGTGAGGATGAAAGTTTCCAATCCTGAGGAGTTGAAACAGCTTCATACTGGAGCTCAGGCAGTACAGAAGCTAAAGGAGCTAATTGCGGCTGAGAAGATCTCCTGCAAGAGGCTCTGAGATGTCCTGGAGGTTCGTCTCTCTTCCGCCTCAAGACGGCTATCATATGGTCACATCTTTTGTCAGTGTGGCCGATTATGTCTCAAGGGGCGGAAGGAATACACTACTGGTTTTTTCTGTTAAGGAACCATTTGTGAACGTGGGAGTCCATCAGGAGGTCTGGCTAGAAGTAGATTTAGACTATACTTCAAAGGCAGGAATCCCTGTGGTGAGGAGGGACCTGGGTGGAGGAACGGTAGTTATCACACGGGGAGAACACGATTACTTCGTTGTGGTCAATCAAGATGAAGCGCCCTCAGACCCCAAGGCACTTTACGCAAAGTACCTCAGTCCAGTAGTTGAGGTACTGAGAGATTACGGTCTCAACGCTCAGTTGAAGGATCAGGACATAGTGGTGAACGGGAAGAAAATAAGCGGCAATGGGGCCATGACCCACGGGAAGGCTGTAGTGTTAGCAGGAAACATCCTGATGAAGCTGGATGTAGATCTCATGAGTAAGTGTATCAGGGTTCCCACCGAGAAGTTCAGGGATAAGATGGCTAAGGACATGTCCGAGTGGCTCACGTCTCTAGAGCGAGAGTTAGGATACGTACCCCCCAGGGAGGAGTTAGATAAGAAACTCAAGGCTAGTTTTGAACGAAACCTGGGAATCAAATTTGAGGACTCGTCCCTAACCTCTGAGGAGATAGAGGAGTGGGAGCGTCTAGCAAGGGAGAAGATGGAGGAAGAATGGATTTATTACAAGGACAGGAGACATCCTGAACTAAGGACGGAAAGATGCGTCAAGATATCCTCATCTGTGGCCATATGTCACGTGGACTATAAGGCCAGAAAGCTCCTGAGGATAACAGCGAAATTCCTGGGAGGAAAGCTGGCCGAGGTCTCGATTTCTGGGGACTTCTTCGTGATGTCCCCTAAAGGTTTCATAGAGCTGTTGGAGGAGAGACTGACCAACCTGAGTCCAGAGGATATACCCAAGGAGATCGATAGGGTCTTTGAGGAGAAGAAACCGACAATCTTCGGGTTCACTGCGGACGATCTGAAAAAAGCTTTCTTGGAGATCATGAATAAGCCAGAAGTACGAGAAGTGATCTAGTCAGGGCTTCGTCATCTTAACGGTCTTGCACTGAGATATGCATTCACTGATATCTGTGTACCTCCACTCCGACTTAGGCTTGAAGCACTCCTCCAGACAAGGATCTTCCACTACTGCCTGCATTTTTTCACCGTTTACTATTTTTAGGTAATAGGAAAAACCTTTACGGGGGCATTAATCAAATAAGTGTGTGGTAAGTTGATAGAGAAGGTAGGCAATTTAGAACTTGAAGTAGAAGCCATCGTGGAATTGGAGGGGGACGATTACAAGGTAGTTAACGTCCCTACACCGGATGAATTCACGGGATTTCCTCCATCGTGGGAATTCGTGAAGTCAAATATGCTCACCTGGAGGCCTTACTTCAAGGCTAAGATGGTGGACTTCAACGGTCAACTCATTCCTGCAGTTGGACAATATCTCCTAAACATGGACGAGGAGATGTACAAGTTCCTCATGGACATATACACGATCTTCAAGGTAAATAGACCTTCAATTGAGACCAACATAAGCGTGGTCATCACCAAGCAGATAGACGACCTCGAGAGGGAGAGGGGTTTTCCATTCACTGGGGAGGAGAGGACTAGACTTCACATAAGGTATGCCATTGAGGCTGCCATCTTAAGAGACGTAGGAGTCATAAACTGAAGGTGAGCCCATGATAACTTTCACTGTTGAGGGGAGGTTGAATCAAGACGAGGTAGTCACTGAAGTTAAGGGGATGGAGTACAGAATAGGTCTCTTGGGTTCGGACCTTCCTACCCCTGAGGAGATGTTGCTAGCATCAGCGCTCTCCTGTATGATCCTGACAATCTATTACATCTCGAAGGAGATGAAGATAGACCTCAAGGGAGTCGAGGGTTACATAGAAGGAACTCTGGATCCAAAGGGATTTCAAGGGGATCCCAACATACCCCCCGGAATACTTGAGGTAAGGTATGATTTGACCGTATTCTCTAACGACGAGAGGATACAGGATGTAATGCAGCTCTCCATGAGGAGGTGCCCATTGAAGGACACCCTCACTAGGAACGTTAAAGTTGACGTGACCTGGAATGTAAGAAAGGCTTAAAAACTATTAATTAAAGTTTTTTTGAGATATAATGAGCGAACATCTGATGAAACCCGCAGAGAGGGAGTTGGAAGAGGCGAGAGGCTATCTCTTCGACTTATTAGATCAGCTCAACGAGCTCATGGTTAGAGAGGAGGCTCTTCTGTCATCTAAGGGAATTCTCCCTAGACTCTCTTTAATAGTCTCTTTAGTGACAATGCACAGGTACCAGATGGATCTGGTAGCCAAGAATTACTGGCCTCAGTTGGATGTGTTGATATCACAGCTGTCTCAAATTCCAGAACTAAAGGACAAGCTTAGAGAGATACTTGCAGACGCAGAGGCCATAAGAGCTCTCATAGGAGTCTCCAAGTGAGTCAGTTGATTTTTTCTATATTAAGTAACGATTAATTTAAAAAGGTTTGAAGGGAAAGAGGTGAGAAGTTCCTTGATTCAGATAACTTTCTTTCACGACGTGCTATGCCCTTTTTGCTATGTGACCAACAAGAGACTTAGGAAGGTTCTCCAAGGCAGAGACGACGTTAGGGTGAAACACAAGGCGTTCATGATAATCTCCTCCTTAGATGATCTCTTGGCAGCAGCTCCTACAGAGGAGGATGCCAGGGAACTCTTCAGGAGCGAATTTTCTATACTCACAAGGTACTTCCCAGACTACAATCCAGACAAGGTGCTATCGAAGGGAAAGATCGGTCACGTGTGGTCCATGCCCCCTCTCATGGCCTGCAAAGCGGCGGAATTTCAAAGGGGGGATGAAGGACATTGGGATTACTTCACGTTAGCTCAGGAAAAGTTCTTTATGGAGGGGGAGAACATCAACGACGATAAGGTGCTGATATCTATTGCAGAGGAAGTGGGACTAGACGTCGAGAGGTTCAAAAAAGACTTCAAATCTAAGGAGGCTAAGCTGGGAGTCATACAGGACGAAGAGGAGGCAAAGGCCATGGGGATAAGAGGGGTTCCTGCTCTTCTCATCAATGACAAATGGTTAATACGCGGAGTGCAGAGCGAGGAGTTCTTGAAACAGGCCATAGAGGAGGTAGCTAAATACGGCGAGCCCAGGAAGGTAGAACTGAAGGCCTACTGGGAACACACTAGCTAACTCCTTTTAAAATACACGTGCTTTATCTTCTCAAGTACCCTTGGAATGTTTATCTTCATGGGGCACACCTCCTTGCACCCACCTGAATGAGTACATAACGTTGCAGGCTTAGGATCCTTATGAGTCACGTAAGACCACATGGCCCCCATGGGGCCCGTGAAGGGTGGAATTCCCCATCTACCGCCCATGACCCTATAAACTGGACAATGGAGGTGACATCTCCCACACCTTATGCAGAGTAAGGCTTCCATTAAGTCTGGGTTCTTAGAGGCGTCTAACCTACCGTTATCCAATAGAATTAGGTGAAACTCCTTGGGTCCATGAGCTGGACTTACCCTCTTCATCTCAATGTCCCCCGTGGAGCTAGGACCTGAGGTGAGGTTGATGTAGGTGGGTGGGTAAAGTCCAGCGTAGGCTGCTTGAACTAAGGCCTCTATCATCGCATGATAGAGTGTGGGCACTATCTTCTCGAAACCTGCCACTGCTATGTGAATTGGAGGAGATACTGTTGTGAACCTTATGTTTCCCTCGTTCTCTACGAGGATTATCGAACCAGTGTCCGCTGCTACTGCGTTTGCTCCAGTTATCCCTATGTCGGCTTTGAGGAACTTCTCCCTGAGGAACTCCCTGACCTTGTTGACTATCTCCTCATGGGTTGCACCTTTTCTCAGGTCACCCAGCTTGTCCCTCACCAGGTGTTCCGCTCTCTCCTTTGACATGTGAACAGCAGGTGCTATAATGTGAGACGGTGGTTCGTTGGCAAGCTGGATTAGGAACTCGCCTAAGTCAGTCTCCCACACCTCGTTGTTCCTCTCCTTCAGAAAGTCTCTCAGGCCTATCTCATATGCGACCATTAAGCTTTTCTGAGATAGTAGATCAGTATTTTTACATATCTATACTAAGAAGTATCTTTATAAGAAATATCGTTTTTATGGGCATGGGAGAGCCTCTTGCAAACTTTGAAAATCTAAAAAAAGCATCTTTTATCTTCCTAAAAGAGTTTGAACTTTCAAAAAGACATATAACTATATCCACAAGCGCCTATACAAACTATATCAAAAAACTAAAAGAAGACAGCTTTTTAAACAAACTAAACTTAGCCATATCATTAAACGCCTCAGATGATGAAACAAGAAAAGCGCTTATGCCAAATGTAATAGGATCTTTAAAAGAACTTTTTGAGATTTTAAAAACATACCCATTAGAACCAAGAAGGCGCATCACAATAGAGTATGTGCTTATAAAAGATATAAACAGCTCTTTAAAAGATGCCAAAAACCTTGTAAATCTTCTTAAAAACCTAAAACATAAAATAAAGGTAAACCTAATACCTTACAACGAAAGCCCTATATTACAATTTGAAAGACCAAGCGAAAGCCAAATATACAGATTTCAGCAAGAGCTTTTGAAAAATGATATATCCTGCACAATAAGATGGAGTAAAGGCTTAGAGCTAGCTGCCGCTTGCGGACATCTAAGTAGATAAGGACTTTTGATATGATAATATTCAATGAGATTTAGCTTTTACGTTAAAGAAGATAAAACGGCCAAAGAATTTGTAGAATACATTGAAAACCAGCTTAAGACTATGGGACAGAAGGTAGTGGCAATTGAAGAGGCGGATATATTGGTAGTAGTAGGAGGGGATGGAACTTTTTTAAGTGCTGCTAGAAAGTTTTCGGCTTTTCAAAAACCAATAGTAGGTATAAACTTAGGAAGGCTTGGGTTTTTGACGGAGATACCAAAGCAAGATGCTATACATATGCTAAAGCTCATAATAGAAGGCAAATACAAAGTAATAGATAGGATGATGATAGATGTTTATCTAAACGATAAATACTTAGGAGCATACCTAAACGATGCTGTGTTGGCAAGGTCTTATCTTTCAAGGCTTATAGATATAGAAGTTTACCAACAAGAACACATGATAGCAAAACTAAGGGCAGACGGGGTTATAATATCAACTCCAACGGGTTCTACCGCTTACGCTCTTTCAGCTGGGGGTCCTATACTTACCCCAGAGCTTCAAAACATCTTGCTGGTGCCTATATGCCCACATACAATCTCTATAAGACCTATGGTTTTGTCTTCTGATGCTCTTATAAGCCTAAAACTAGGAGACAAAACAAAAGAAGCGTATCTTACACTTGATGGTCAAGAGTTTTTTAACATAACCCAAAAAGACAATATTTTTATAAAACGCTCAAACACAGTATGCAAAACTATATCTTTAGAACATGTAAGCTTTTTCGATGTAATAAGGGATAAGCTTGGCTATGCTTAATCATTGGTTTTTATCATGATAAGAATATTAGTAACTTCTTATATTCTTAATTTAAAATTTGTGATATTATATTATCTTCTATGCGGTTAGAATGTATTAATTATGCTAAATTATTTAATTAGGAGGCGATGATATGAGATTTAGATACATGGTATTTGGGTTGTCGTTTTTGGGAATAGCCCATATATCCTTAGCCCAGAGTATAAATATAGGCTATGCCATAAAAGAGGCACTTCAAAACAACTTAGCCATAAAAGCCAAAAGATACGACGTAAAATCAAAAGAATATGAGTTAGAAAGTGTAAAAGGTATGCTATTCCCAAGGCTTAGCTTACAAACATCTTTTAACCGCACCAACATAGCCCCTTTTAGCATAATGAACAGAATGGATACAAGAAGTCTCCAATTTCCGCAGCCACCTCCTCAGTTTTTCCAAGCTCAATATACTACACCCCAAATGGTAGGCGGTGCTTTTGAGTCCATGCAAGACTTCTTTAACAACCCAGGAGCTTCACAGCTTTATCAAACCCAACTAACTTTACAAATACCTATATGGATGGGGGGTAAAGTCCAAGCTTACGAAAGTGCATCTTATCACGCTCTTAAAAGCACCAAAAAAGAACTAAACCAAACAGAACAAGACATTGTTTACAACGTATACAAAGCCTATTTGGGTGGGCTTTTGGCAAAAGAAAGGTATAAAATTGGCCACCCAAGCGGTAAACGATGCACAAAAACACGTAGAATATGGCTGAGTCTAACTATAAAACTGGTATGGCGCTTTTCTCAGACACTCTAAGAGCAAAAGTATACCTTCATCAAGCAGAGCAAAAACTAGTAGAAGCCAAAAACAACTATAAAACCGCCAAAAGAGCGTTGTTTTTACTAATGGATGAACCCTATAAAGATGTGGATTTAAAAGGAAATCTTTATTGCCCTTCTCATATAGATAGAAATACTCTTATAAAAGCTGTATATCAAAAACCTCAAATAAAATCTATGGAAGAAAAGCTAAGAGCTTTAAAATCCATGAAAAGAGCCTACTTAGCAGATTACTTACCCCAAATAGGGGCCTTTGGTTCTTACTCGCTTTTTGATAACTCAACACCCTTTGGAGCCACCGCCAACGGTTATATGGTGGGGGTTGGTGTAAATTGGAATATCTTTGATGGTTTGACGGCTTTTAACAAGATAAGAAGTTTAAACGAACAAAAGCTTATGCTTAGTTCTTACATAGATTATATGGCAAAAGGTTCGATATTTAAAATAAACAAAGCTTTGGCTGATTATGAAAACGCTTTGGCAAGTATGAACTACGCTAAGAAAGAAAAGCAAGAGGCAAAAGCTACTCTAAAAGTGATGGACCAAAGGTACAAAGTGGGCCTTGCTAAGATTACAGATGTGATAGACGCCGAGACTCAATACGATAAAGCGAGGTTTGACTTTGCAAAAGCAATGTATGATTGTAATTTAGCTTATATTAAAAGCCTATATCAAGCAGGTATATTAAGCAAGGAGGTAAAGTGATATGAACGCTTTTAAAAAGTATGTGCTATATTTCCTGATACCAATGGTATTGGTTATCCTCTGGCTTGGAGGGTTTTTTGAGCATAAAATCTCTCCCGGTGAAAGCCCCTAAAACCAAAGGTTATTTCAAATGTAAAAGTTATAACAGTATCCTCTTCCACACCTATAGAAGAAGAGTTTGAGGGTGTAGTAAGTGCCAAAACCACGCCGCCATCTCACAGGCTTATGAGTAAAGTTTTGGGGGTTATGTAAAGATGGGGATTGTGTAAAAAGAGGACAGGCTTTTGGTAAAACTTGATCAAAAGATATATCAAGTATGGTAGCTCAAGCAAATTATGGAGCCAAACAAGCTGAGGACCAGATGAAAGCAGCCGAAGCTAACTTACAAGCTATCTCAAAAACCTATCAAAGATTTCAAAAGCTTATAAAAACAGGAGCAGTAACAAAGCAAGAGTACGATGAGGTAAAAGCTAAGTACGAAGCAGCAAAGGCTATGGTAGAACAAGCCAAAAACGCTATAATGGCTGCAAAAGCTGGAGCATCTGCCGCCAGGGCAAACTTAGCCTATGCAAATATAACAGCTCCTTTTTCAGGATGCATATACATGAAAAATGTAAACGTTGGAGATATAGCAGCCCCTGGTATGCCTCTTATGATGATAGATAAACCACCATACAGAGTAGATGTGGCATTACCAGAAAAGTATATAAACAAAATAACCCCAGGACAAACGTTAAAAGTATATATAGGTGGTATAGACAAAACAGTAGAAGGTACTGTAAAAGAAGTATCCAAAGCTTTAAACCCTATGTCTCATACGTTTGATGTAAAAATAGATATACCAAACCAAGATGGCATCACAAGCGGGCTTTACGCAAAAGTTTATATTCCTAAAAGCCAAGAAACTGTCGTTACTATACCAAAGGATGCACTGTTTAAATGGGATGATATAGATGCGGTATGGCTAGTAGACAAAACAACATAACCCATATGCAGTTTGTAAAGCTTGGTCAAAAAGTTGGAGATAGCTATGTAGTGCTGTCTGGTTTAAAACCAGGGGATAGAATAGTGGAAGGACGTAAAAATCAACGTTTGCGATAAATGTAAGATAGGAGAGTAATATGTACGGGATAGCCGGAAGAATAGCAAAATACTTTATAGATTCCAAACTTACACCTATAATGATAATAGCGCTTTTGGCCCTTGGTATATTTGCAGTGGTAACAACACCAAAGAGAAGAAGACCCAGATATCGTAGTACCAATGATAGGATTATGATACCGTATCCAGCGCTGCTCCAAGAGAAGTAGAAAAAGAGTGGTTACACCGTTAGAGAAGAAGCTTTGGGAATTAAAAGATATATCTTACATTTATAGTCGCTTCTGGTGATGGTTATGGTCTTGTGACCGCAAGGTTTCACGTTGGCACAGACCCTATAAAAGCACTTGTGCAGTTAAATGCCAAGATGATGGCATCTTTAAACTTAGTACCTCCAGGTGTTCAACTTCCACCTCTTATAAAACTAAGATCCATAGACGATGTGCCAATAATGACACTTACCCTTTGGGGAAAAGGCTATGACTATTATTCTCTAAGAAGGATTGCAGACACATTAGACAACGAGCTTAAAACTGTCCCAAACGTAGCTCAAGTAAAAATCTACGGTGGTCAACCAAGAAAGCTGAGGGTACTGTTAGACCCAGCTAAAGAAGCGGCTTACGGTCTTTCTCCAGCTTATATAGTACATATCATCCAAGAGGCAAACCAAGAACTTCCAAGCGGTTATGTAAATCAAAACAATACACTTTACTATGTAAAAACCGGAAACTTTATCAGATCTAAACAAGACTTAGAAGATTTGGTGGTAGGATGGTACGGCGGAAAACCAGTTTATCTAAGAGATATAGCCACGATTACAGATGGTCCAGGCGGTATACACGATTACGTAACTATGGGCTTTGGCGCTGCTTCTAAACGCTATGGATCTCCTATGTACCCTGCTGTTACTATCTCGATAGCAAAAAGAGCAGGTACAAACGCAGTAAATGTAGCTAACGATGTACTTAAAAAGATAGATTCTTTAAAAGGTACTGTCATTCCATCAAGCTTACACATAACCGTTACAAGAAACTACGGAAAATCCGCTCAAAACAAAGCAAACGAACTTATAGAGCACTTATTTATAGCCACAGCGTCTGTTATACTTCTTATAGCGGTAGCTCTTGGTCTTAGAGAGTCTCTTATAGTAGCAATAGCTGTACCTGTAACCCTTGCATTTGCGTTATTCTTTAGCAAGCTTTACGGTTTTACTATAAACAGGGTTACGCTTTTTGCTCTTATATTCTCAATCGGTATATTGGTAGACGCTGCTATTGTAGTGGTAGAAAATATTCATAGATGGTTTGAGTTTTTCCCAGAACTTCCAAAACACGATGCCATAATAAGAGCCACCGATGAAGTAGGAAACCCTACCATACTTGCAACCCTTACCATCATAGCCGCTTTGATGCCCATGGCTTTCGTGGGTGGTCTTATGGGTCCTTATATGAGGCCAATACCGGTAAACGCTAGTGCAGCAATACTATTTTCTTTGTGGGTTGCTTTTACCATAACTCCTTGGGCAGCCTATAGACTTATAAAACATGGACACGAAAATCATGATAAAAGGGAAAAACCTGTAATAAACATAAAAGAAACTATATTTTGGAAACTATACTGCAAGATGGTAGAACCCCTTCTTATATCAAAATCAAAAAGAGTTTTATTTTATATAGCCGTTTGGTCTTTATTGGGTATATCTGTAGCACTTATACTAAGTAGAGCTGTTATAGTAAAAAATGCTTCCTTTTGACAACAAATCAGAACTATCTGTAGTCTTAAACATGCCAGAAGACACCACGGTAGAGCAAACATACTTAGTGGCCAAGAAGATTGCAGATTATATAGCAAAACAAAAAGAGGTAAAGTACTATCAAATATATGCAGGTTTGCCAAAACCCTATGGTTTTAACGGCCTTATAAGACACTACTATCTTAGGACAAGACCTTACTATGCACAAATAGCCATAGAGCTTGTGGGAAAAGACAAAAGAAAAATGGAATCTCACGCTTTTGCCCAATCCATAAGACCTATGGTACAAAAAATAGCTTACTCCATGGGAGCTTCTTATGTGGCTGTAGTAGAGACCCCACCAGGCCCACCAGTTTTAGACCCAATAGTGGCTCAGATATACGGCCCAACGCTTTCTTCTCAAAGAGCCTTTGCTATGCAAGTTTTAAAGCTTTTTAGAAAAGATAAAGAAATAACAGACAGCGGTATATACTTAGAATCAAACGCTCCCCAAATAGATTTTGTTATAGATCAAGCAAGAGCAGCCCAGTTTGGAGTTTCAAAAAAGGATATAGTAAGGACTCTAAGAGTAGCAACCGCTGGTTATAATGCTGGTATCATCCAGTCCACAGACACGGAAGCAGTACCTATAGAAGTAAGGATAGCAAGACCCTATAGAACACTTCAAAACCTTGAAAACCTACAAATACCCAACAAACAAGGTCAGCTTATACCACTATCAAACCTCATCAAAATAGTAAAACACCCTATACACAAAACCATATATCACGAAAATCTAAGAAGGGTAGTATATGTGGTAGGAGATGTAGCAAAAAGGTGCAGGTGCCCCGTTTTATAGCATATGGGACATAAGGAAAAAGGTTTTGAGTATACCTAACCCGTATGGCCATGTATCAGAGCTTTGGATGTCTTTCCCAAAGATTACAAATCATATATATGTAAGATGGGGCGGTGAGATGTATATTACTTTGCAAGTGTTTAGAGATCTTGGCATTGCTTTTGCAGGTGCTCTTTTTATCATCTATATCCTCATAGTAGGATGGTTTAAGGACTTCAAAACCCCTGGTATCATCATGTCTCCTATTCCACTAACTTTAGTTGGTATAGTCCCAGGACACTTTATACTACACGCTTTCTTTACAGCCACTTCTATGATAGGTTTTATAGCTTTAGCTGGTATAATCCTTAGAAACTCTATACTTCTTGTGGAATTTGCAGAACAGCGTATAAGAGAAGGAGTACCTCTTCATGTGGCTGTGGTAGAAGCCGGTGTCATAAGAACAAGACCTGTACTTTTAACAGCGGCAGCCCTTATAGTTGGTGCTTTTGTTATCATATTTGACCCGATATTCAACGGCCTTGCCATATCCCTTATTTTTGGTACAATAGCATCCACTGCTCTTAGCTTGGTGCTTATCCCAGTTATGTATTATGGGTCTAAAGTAAAAGGCCTTCCACCAGAAGCTTGCCCATTGCCAGAAGACATAAGCAAAGATTTAAGAAGTTAATTAAGATCTTAATACCTTAGGGCCCTGCACGGGCTCTTTTATCTTATAATAAATATATGATTAAAATAGGGATATCTCTTATAGTCCTTGGATTTATAAGCATATTTTTATTTGATAAGGATATAACGTATTTTTTGTATATCCATAGGGATAGTTTTTTGGCTTTTAAAAGCTTGATAAAACTTATTACAACGCTTGGGCATTTTGACATTGTTTTTTATGCATGTACGGTGCTTATGCTGATTAGTTTTTATGTTAAAAGCCTAAGAAAGTATATACTCTTAATATCAGTTTGTCTTGTGCTTTCAGATAGCGCTATCATGCTGTTTAAGTTTATATTTGGTAAAGCAAGGCCTGAGCTTTTTCTTAAAAAGGGTATATATGGGTTTTACTTTTTTAAAAGCAATAAAAATTACTCTTCTATACCTTCTGGACATACGCTCATAAACAGTTCTATAGCTTTTTAGTGTTTATCTTAAAAACAAAAACTAGGGTTTTATCTTATACTTTGGTCAACATTGGTGGGTATATCAAGAATACTTCTTTTTATGCATTATCTTGGAGATGTGCTTGTGAGCTTTGGTATGGGATGTCTGATATCTATTTTGGTTATAAAGTTAGAAAAGCTTTATCTTTCTTCTTTGTAGTGTTCAAGCTTTAAAAATAATAAAGATAGTATACCAAGTATAGAAGAAGATAAAAGCAAAAACACATGGGTTATAAAACCAAGATCCAAAGACGTTTTTAAAGATATATCAGTTAGCTTTGATGGTATAGAAAAACCAAACTCGTAGGTGCCAAGGCCCATAACGCCGTTTATAGGCAATATAGAGCTAAGTTCTGATACCACATAAGAGGGCAATATATCAAAAAATCCCATAGGTATGATGTTTTTTGCCATCTCATAAAAGCCAAGAAACTTAAACAAAAAAGATATCACCGAGATAAAGTAAAGCTTTATGGCGGTTTTGCTTTCAAAATGAGTAGATAGATTTTGTTTTAGGGATTTTAAGATAAATATATTTGGCAAAATAGCTATAGTATGCTTTAGTAAAAACACCATTATGAGACCAAATACGACGATAAAAGCCGCAAAATAAAACTTAAAGAAAAAACCAAAGAAAAAACCAAGAAGTGCCAAAGCATCCATAACTCTAGCTAAAGCAAATATCCAAAAGGATTTAGTAAGGTTTATTCCACGCTTTTTAAGCATGTAAAAGAAACTAAACTCTCCAGTTCTAGCCGGTAGTATATTGTTTAAAAAAATAATGTACGTTGTTTATAAGAAAAAAATACTTTCATGTTTATATCTTTTAGCATAGATGCCAGCGATAAGCTCTTAAGAAAGAACTAAAAGCGTAAAGAGTAAAACCAACACCTATGTAAAGGGGGTTTAAAGCTTCAAAGCCCTTTTTAGCCTCTTTAAAGCCAACGGTTTTATAAAAGATGTATAAAAATAATACGCTCAAAAGAAAAGAGATCAGTATTTTAATTTTCATCAATATTTTCTATATTTATTGCATCCTTTATCCTATAGGGTTTTATATCTTGAGATTCGTAGTAAGTTCTTATAATAACTTCTGCAATTATTCCAGTAGATATAAACTGAAGACCAGATATAATAAGAAGCACTGTACAAAAACAAAAGAGGTCTTTGACCTATCTCTTGATGGTTTATAAGTTTATCGTAGGTAAGATAAAGCCCAGATAAAAATCCAAGGCTAAAAAGTATAAAACCTATACCACCAAAAGCATAAAGGGGTTTGTTTATATACTCATTTAAAAACTTTACTAAAAATATATCAAGTATAACCCTTATAGTACGCCCTATACCGTATTTAGATTTACCATAAAGTCTTGGATGATGACTCACAGGCACTTCTGTTATCTTAGCCCCTAATCCCTTAGCCAAAGCAGGCAAAAATCTATGCATATCTCCGTATAGCCTAAAATTCTTTGCTATATCTTTTTTATAGGCTTTTAACGAACATCCATAATCATGAAGATAAACACCTGTGGCGTTTGAAATTATATAATTGGCAATTTTAGAAGGTAGTGTCCTTGAAAAAAACGGGTCTTTTCTATCTTTACGCCAACCGCTTACCACGTCGTATCCTTCGTTTATCTTTTCAATGAGGATCGGGATATCCGCTGGGTCGTTTTGAAGATCTGCATCCATAGTAATGACTACATCTCCAGAAGCGTGCTGAAAACCTGCAAACATGGCTGCTGTTTGTCCATAATTCCTTTTAAAGCTTATTACCTTTAAACGCTTATCTTTTGAGGCTATTTCCTTTAACTTGTTAAAAGTGTTGTCGGTGCTTCCATCATCTACCGCTATTATTTCATAATCGTAGGGAAGCTTATTCATAGTGTTTACTATTTTTTCGTAAAGCGTTCCTACGCTTTCTTCTTCGTTGTAAATTGGTATTACTATAGAAATTTTCATATGATACCCGCTTTTTTAACAGAGTATTTTCCTTCAGAATGCATATAAACCGCTATGGCGTTATCCTCTTCTTGTATATCGCTTACCACAAAATCTAAAAAATTTATCTTTTTAAGTTCTTCTATGCTTTTTATATCTTTTTCAACTATATATCTCATTGTGTAAGCTTTTTACCAAAGAACTATCTTTCATAGGTTTATCCTTTATCATGTATTTAAAGTTTACAACCTTCGTTTCTTTTGGTAAAAGCCTATCAAAAGAGCTTGGTAGGAAGTTAAACACAATAAAATCATCGTTAAGTATATATCTTTTTATATCTTCTTTCCAAAACCCATAGACTTATACTGACAAGAAACATCCCATTTGCAAACTTTGTCCTCCGGTGATAGCATACCCATTATGGGATGTAACACTATCGTTCTTTCAAAAATTCTCTCTTTTACAGCTTTTGGCATGACATGCATATGAAGCCCTTCCCAAAACTTATCTTTGGATATTCTCCAAAGAGCCCCACCCTCTTTTGATTTTTAGCTTTTAAAAGCTTAAACGCTTCATGCCTTTTTTCTTGCAAAAAAGAAAATTTTCCATCGGTAAACAAGTTCTCTTTACAATCCAAATCAGAATAAGCACTATACTTGTTGGCACATCTTGTAAGATAAAGCACTCTCATAGCTTTCTCACCTCATAGCTTGTATTCTTTAAAAATTAGAAAGTATTTTAAGACCCACTTCTTGGCTTTTTCTGGATGAAACTGCAAACCCACTACGTTCTCGTATTCTATAGAAGATGCAAAATCAACGCTATAATCGGTGTAAGTGGAGATTATATCTTTATCCTGAGGATTTACGTAATACGAATGCACAAAGTATACAAAAGCCCCGTTTTCTACACCTTTGAACACGCCATCATCTTTTTTATCCAAAGCTGGTTCCAGCCTATATGAGGTATTTTAACACCGACGGGAAACAACCTCACGTCTCCTTTGAAAATAGAAAGTCCTTTATGTTCACCAAACTCATAGCTTTTTTCAAACAAAAGCTGGTATCCAAGACAAATACCTATAAAAGGTTTGCCTGATTTTATAAAAGCTATTATGTCATCTATGATATCTAAATTTTTAAGATTATCCATCGCATCTTTAAAAGCTCCAACACCCGGAAGACAAAGAGCATCAGAAGTTTTTATTTGGTCTTTGGTGTTTATTATCTTAGGGTCAAGCCCCACTTTGTCAAAAGCCTTAAAAACGCTTCCGAGGTTTCCCATGCCGTAATCTATTATACCTATCATAGGCTTTTGTTTATAACATAAACTATTTTTTCTAAATCCTCCTGAGAAAGGTAAGGGTGCACTGGTATACTAAAAAGCTCCTTTATATATTTGTTAGGCGTTATCAAGAGGTAAGATGTAAAGCATCTCTTAAACTTGCCAACGTATAAGTGTAATATACCCTTGCGTCTATATCCTCTTTTTTAAGAGATTCTATTATATGATCCCTATTTTTATGCCTTAACGTGTAAAGATGATAAACGTGATGGAGTTTCTCTTGTTTGGTTTATGAGATCATCGGATAGGTGCTTGTTGTAGTACTCCGCATTTTTATACGCTTGTCGTTTTGCTCTTTTAGTCTCTGAAGTCCTAAAAATCCAAGGGCAGCCTGAAACTCTGTAATTCTTAAATTTAAGGCCGGTGAATCTCCAAAGTCTATTAAGGGCGTTTACAGCTTTTTAATATAGACTCATCAGAAGACGATATTGCACCACCTTCTCCCATTGGAACATTTCTTAGAAGCATAAAAACTAAAAGCCCCCACATGTCCCTATAGCTCCAGCCATTTTACCCTTAAAAGATGCTCCGTGAGCTTGGGCTGCATCTTCTAAAACATATATGTTGTATTTATTTGCAAGCGACATAATTGAATCCATATCAGCCATGCCACCGTAAAGATGTACCGGTATTATACAAACTGGGTTGTATTTTTTTATAGCATCTTCTAGTTGATTTACATCCATTGTATAATACTCATCTACATCCACCACCACCGGTATACCACCTGCCAAAATCACCGTGTCTATCGTAGCCATAAAGCTAAGAGCTGGTACTACAACATGTTTACCTTCAACGTTTAAGGCTTTTAATATCACGTATAAAGCAGCAGTACCAGAACAAACCGTATAAACTTTTTCTACACCTAAAAACTGTGCAAAAGCTTCAGAAAATTTTTGGTCCATGGTCCTCTTGTTATATAACCAGAAAGCACTATCTCTGATAGGACTTTTGCATCTTCTTCCGTAAATCTAGGCTCAATTATCTTTATCATTCTAATATTTTACATGAGTTTGCTACAAAATTTCTATTTTTATAAAAAATGTTATATAANATTTTACAAGGAGATGTTATGATGAAAAGCTATATACAAACTGCCAAGATATATCTATTTTTAATATTTATGAGCACGTTGGTAAGCGTGGGTTTATCAAGAGCAGAGCAGATTTACGTAAAACTGGGTAATTTTTCTTACTTTGACGCATACATACCCACTTATATAACCGCTGGACAAAAAGTAACTTTTACCTTAAGACCAATGGATGCTTATGGAAACTTCATAAATAATTTCTCTTATTACGATAAGAAGTTTCTTATAAGAAGCACAGGAGAGTTAGCAGTAGATCCAGCTTTTATTTCTTCAAAGGATTTCAAAGATGGTTCTTTTATGTCATCGCTCACTTTTGGAAGTAGCTCGTCAAGAGTGGCGTGTAGAGAAGGCCAAAACCCAAAATCCAAGA
>Ga0074075_16612_pt1 | contig 23073 bp, 21 predicted proteins | sample YNPg_E_FD_63712 | JGI IMG/M metagenome (GOLD analysis project Ga0074075, IMG submission 63712) | Hot spring microbial communities from Beowulf Spring, Yellowstone National Park, Wyoming, USA - YNP_Beowulf Spring_E v2 (version 2) | ecosystem: Environmental > Aquatic > Thermal springs > Hot (42-90C)... | reverse complement strand
TACATATAGCATCAAAGATAAGAAAGGGGGAACTTGTGATTCACCCAGACTACTTAGGTGCATGGTGGGATAAGGATGTAGAAATAGACATAGTGGCCCTCTCAACAAGAGAGGGCAAAGCTGTGTTGTTCGAGGCCAAATGGTCGACCCTAACTCAAAAAGAAGCAAGAAGAATACTTGAAAGCCTTATCCAGAAGGCTACAACACTACCGACACATCAAAACACTTACGGCTTAGTGGCCAAAGACGTTTACCAAAAAGAAAAACTCTTACACGAAGGTTTTATAGTGTACACACTCTCCGACATCTTTAACCCCAATCATCAGTGTGAGCTACCCCTGCCTGAAGGCGGAGCTTCCTGAATCGCAGCCACGCCTTGCCTCCTTGCCAACCCGAGAGAGAGTAGAGGAGGTATTGGGCGAAGCTCCTCAGGCTACCGCGGGTGGCACCCACCCTACTCTTTTTAAAGGAACCAAGCAAGCGTTCAGATAAAAATCACAAGTAATCCTCTACTTTCACTTCGTTTTGAGCGCTACCTGTGGTCAAAAGCGTTCTCACGTTTTTACCGCTTGCAAAACCGCTTCTTCGAAAACCTCTCTGTTCGAGTCTGCGCCAGCTGTGTGGGGGGTGCCCATAAAGTTCGGATAGCTCCACAATTCCGATTCAAACTCCTCCCTTCCGTTCTTTCTCCAAAAAACGTCTGTCCCAAACCTGAAGTCGGGTCTTTCTAGTAGCACCTTTTTCAGATCGTCTTCGACAACAAGCTCCGCTCGTCCAACGTTCACCATAATCGAGTTTTGTTTTACACAAGAAAGCATTTTGTAGTCAAAAAGAGAGCGTGTGTGCTTGTTGAGCGGTAGCGATATCACGCTCACATCCGCGCGAGATAAGAGCTCAGGAAGCTCGTTAATAGAGTGTCTTTCGTCAAAATCCTGAGATTTGAACGAGCGTGACACACCGAGCACCCACATCGAAAAAGCGCTCTTTCCAATTTGCGCGACTTTTGAGCCTATTCCCCCACAGCCTATCACGAGTAAGGTTTTTCGTGTAAGCATGTAACTTTGCGCGTTTCTTTCTCTTCTGTTCACCATTTTTGCGAGCGCAAGAACAAGAGCCCATGCGTGCTCCGCCACAGGAAGTGAGTAAGCACCGGCGTTCGAAAAAACTCTAACGCCCTTTGGAAGTTTATCGAAAGGAAGGCCGTCTACACCCGCAGAAAACGTTTGTATGTACTTGAGCTTGGGTGCGCGATCAAGAATTTGGGTAACTTGAGTGGGCCAAGCGAGAATCACCTCCGCATCACTTGGGTCGTCGTAGCTCACCTCCCACTCTTTAAGCACCTCACGCGCTGTTTCACCCAGTTTGAGCGTAGAGTAAATTATCACGCAACACTAAGCTTTTTACGAAATATAAGTTTCAACCTTTTCCACGATTAAGTAAATACCATCTCTCGCTTTCACCACCACCCTGTCGCCAGCGTTTAGCGGGCTACTGCACTTTGCGGACCACAGCTGAGAGTCAACCTTTACCACGGCGGGTTTGACGCTGGTTGAAGCGCTTATCACAACACCTGTTTTTCCGATCACTTCCCTATCGATATAACGAGTGGGGTGAATTTCTTCGTTGAGTTTTTACGAAAGCGACGATCGCAACTGCGGCAAAAAGCGCTATCGACAAAACAAGCGAGGTGTAAGAGTGATACTTGAACCACGAGTAAAGCAACGCGGATGAAACGATCAAAGCGAGCGAAAGCATGATCGTGCCGCCAATTCCCCAGCGAACAATTGAAAAAGTGCTAACTCGCTCTTCGCTCACGTGGTTGGTTTTACTCAAAAAATAAAAAGCTAACGCGACTCTGTTTGGTTGAACGCGTTCAGGGAAGCGCCCTGCACCTTTTGGTACGCCTTTTCTTCGCTCTTCAAACCAAGGCTTTCGGCGGACTGAGAGTCGAGCGAAAGAAAGCCCCAAACGAACGCGCAACCTTCGGTTTCGCACACGTGAACGCCAGGGTGGTTGAACTCACGCCCACACCTGTGAATTCCGTGGTTTTTCGAAGGCACATCGTACTCAATCAGCGCAGAACACCTTTCTTCTCTTGGTTTGTCTCTTGCGAGCTTAAAGAGGGGCATTTTTCTATATATGATTTACGCAAAGGTTATTTATAACTTATTGTATAACTCTTTTAATAAAGGTATATCCCTTATCTTTTCTTGAGGCAGTAGCTCCCACAAAACTCCTTCGGGGCGCGCTTTTTCTCTAGTGACGTCAAACCTTCTTTTTGGTGTGAAGAACGCGTCGAGTGTGAAATCAAAGGGTTCCACAGGAATCCACTCAACCAGTTGTAGCTCGTGCACGCTTGAAAAAATCGGCGTCTCGCGCGTCACCTTTTTGTACGTGCGCAAAATCGCGTACTCCAGCTCGGCGTAGCCCTCTCCCTTGCCAACTCTTGCACCATCTTTTGACACCGCGACCGAGCCCACGACGATTAGCTCTATTTGAGGTAGCTCTTCTGGGTGAACTATTTTTCCGTATTTCAAGGCGCCTGCGATCGTGCACGCTTTTGCGATTTTGTTACTGTCAAGCTTCGATGGGTCTATCAAAACGAACCCTTGCTTTAACCTAGGGGTTGGCATGACAAGCTTTTTCCTTGTAACAAACAGCGTTTTCTCACTTCGGTTTGTGGTGAGTCTGGGTTCACCTTTACCACAGAAGCGTTCAAAAACTCCTTTGATAAACAAACAAGCCTTGCGGCTTCGTTTGAGCCTTTGAAATTCGGAATCGCGCCGTACGCTTTAAACGGAAACGCGAGCGCTTTGTTTTGCACAAGCGTTTTCCACACGCTTTCTCTAATCTTTTGTTTTTGTTCGCTCATCTTTTCTTTGCCAAAAACACGCGCACAAACTGCACAAGCGTCTCTCCTTTTTGGTTGTAACCACGGCTTTTGATTTTTACAATTCCCATGCCGCTTTTCGATCTCGATTCTCTTTTTTCTATCACCTCACCCTCTGCGTAAATCGTGTCGCCCACAAAAACCGGTTTTTCAAAGGAAACGTTTTCGAGCGCAAGCATCACACCTTGCGCGCCAGTTTCGGTTGTGAGAAGCCCTGTGACCACCGCGAGTGTAAAGAAGCCGTTTGCAAGAAGCCTTCCCGAATACTCTGGAAAGCTTTTTTCTATGTAGTGCGCGTTAAAGTGCACTTGGTTTGCGTTGTTAGTAAGAAGCGAAAACCAGATGCAGTCTGTCTCGGTTACGGTTCTACCAACTTTAGGGCGAATCTTTTCGCCCACCACAAAGTCTTCGTAATACCCTTCTTTCACAAAAAGTGTTTTGTGAACACACCTAAAAGCCTCTCGCAAATTTTTAGTGTGTATGAGGTTCAGTGTGACACTTGAGTGTAAAAAGGACGAAAACTCGCTTTGGCGAAGAATTTGTGACCTTGACAACTTCACAAAATACTGGCACGGAACAAGGAAGTTCAGCTACAAAAAACAAAATGGAGAAATACGCGCAAGCGTTGTTTTCGCGTTTGGCGGAAGGGGCGAAGCGAGAGTCGAGATTGACGAGCAAAAAAGGGTTTTGACAATTCTCTACGAAAAGGGCGCATTCAAGGGCGAGCAAAAAGTGTGGCTTGAAAAAGGAAGGATATGCGCAAGCTGGGACGTTGAGCTCCAAAGTGTGTTCAAGCTTTTTTCAAGTTGGAGCGAGGCTCACTTTAAGAAGGGCACACACAACGCGCTAATGAGGCTTTGTGAAGATTCCTAGTTTTCTAGGTAGAGGCCGTTTTCGAGCATTCCGTGGTCGTTGTTTAAGTAAATCGCCTTGATTTCTGAGTCGCACGCGTTCACTTGAGTAACGATTTCGTCCAGTTCTTCGCTAGAATAAACGTAGGAGTACCAGCTTTCTCTACCGTGCAGCCTTAAGTACACGCTTTGTTTAGAGCACACAATCTCTCTCGGAAGCTCTGGCGCGTCAACCGAGCAAAATCCGACGCCCATCTTTAAAATCCTTTGTTTGAAGCTCCACCAACGCACATCGCGAAACTCCAAAACTGCGTTCAGTTTAAAGCCTTCGAAAAAAGCGCTAATGCGCTCGATGTTTTCTTTTGTGGGAGAAAAGCTTGGGGGTAGCTGAAACAGCCAAAAGATGATCTTGTGTTGTAGCGGTTTTAGCGGCTCAACAAAACGCTCCCAAAGAGCTTCGCTCTTTTTGCCAAACTTCGAGTAGTGGGTGATTGAGCGGTGCACCTTGATGCTAAAGCCAAATCCCTCTGGCGCCTTGAGCCACGCGTTCACCCAGCTTTTCACGGGAAACCTGTAAAAGCTTGCGTTGATCTCCACCGAGTTGAAACCCTGCGAAAGGTACCACTCAAAAGCGGTGGGTTTGCCAGGATTCCAGAAGTACTGGTAACCAGACGTTCCGACGTACACTTTCATGTTCGACAACCGAGCATCCAAAAAGATTAAATCCACAAGCGCTTTTAACGCTTGTGTCACACGCTTTTGATTTTGTGCAAATCGAGCTTCCACCAAAAAGCCAAGAAGTAAGAGCGTGACCGAAATCAGGGGGCCTTACTACACAGCAGTTAGCTACGGTTACTTAAAGCACCTTCTTGACGACTGGAGTGAGTACATAGACGGCTACAAGTTTGCGGGTGGCTCGATGAGACTTCTTAAAAAAGACAAGGTGAGAAGAATAATCGAGCTTTGCCACGAGCACGATGTTTACGTGTCAACTGGTGGTTTTGTGGAACGCGTGATCGTTCAGGGAGAAGAAGCGGTTGACCGCTATATCGAAGAGTGTAAAAGCTTGGGTTTTGATGTGATAGAAGTGTCTAGCGGTCTTGCGCCCATCCCTCTTAGCGACAAGCTTGAAATCGTAAAAAGCGTTCAGAGAGCGGGTCTTAAGGCAAAGCCCGAAGTGTCCATCATGCTTGGTGCTGGTGCGGGAACCCATGTGGTGGGGTACGAACAGCAAATGAAGATCAAAAGCTACAAAGAGTTTGCGAAAGAGGTGAGCGCTCACCTCAAACTTGGCGTTCAAATGATCATGATCGAGTCCGAAGGGCTTACCGAAGATTTACCTCCCGAAAAGTGGAAAAAGGACGTGATAAAAAGGCTAGTGGACGAGTTTGGGCGTGAAAAGCTCATGTTTGAAGCGTCCGACCCTCCTGTTTTTAAGTGGTACCTTACCACTTTTGGGCGCGACGTGAATCTGTTTGTCGACCATTCACAGATCGTTGAGTTCACCGCCTGGAAGACAGGGCTATGGGGAGATCCTGCAATTTGGCAAGGAAAGAAGTTGAGCTACCACTCACAAAAGTAATCTTAATTAACACTGCAAACTAATTCACACGAAATGCAGAGCAATGAAACGTTACGAGCGCAGTTGGACGAAATGCGCTCGAAACTTTTGGTTTACGTCAACGGAAGATTCGTCAAAGCGAACGAGCCTGCGATTTCCGCGTTCGACCACGGCTTGTTGTACGGTGACGGTGTTTACGAAGCGATCAGAAAGTACGGCGACAAGATTTTCATGCTCGAAGAGCACATCGAGCGGCTTTACGAGTCCGCAAAAACCTTAAGAATAAACATACCTTACACGAAAGAGGAGCTAGCTCGAATCGTAAAGCAAACCGTGGAAAAAAACGCGCTAAAAGACGCCTATATCAGAATAATCATCACGCGTGGGTATGGCAAAATGGGGGTAGACCCAAGAGGTTGCGTCGAACCCACGGTTCTCGTTATGGCAGAGCCGCGTGAGCCCATTTTTTCGGTAAAAGGCGTAAGAGCGAAAATCGTTTCGATAAGAAGAATTCCTCAGCAGTGCATAGACCCCAAGGCGAAGACCTTGAACTACCTCAATCACATTCTTGCAAAGATAGAAGCGCTTGAAAGCGGCTTTGACGAAGCGATCATGCTAAACGAACAAGGCTTTGTGTCCGAAGCTTCAACCGAAAACGTTTTCATAGCAAAAAAGGGTATGGTGGCCACACCTCCGCTTTCCGCGGGAATTCTTGATGGGATTACAAGAAGAGTTGTGATAAGGCTTGCGAAAGAGCTGGGAATCCAGGTTAGCGAAGTGAACCTGACACCACACGACCTTTACAACGCGGATGAAGTTTTTCTTACAGGAACCGCGGCTGAGGTTGTTCCTGTGGTCTGTGTTGACGGCGTGAAAATCGGTAGTGGAGAAGCTGGACCTGTTTTTCGAAGGATACGAGAAGCTTTTGAAACGCTTGTGAGAAATTAAAAGAGGAATTCGTTTTGCGCTACTACCTTGGGGTGGACGCAGGAACCACCGAGATAAAAAGCGTGCTTTTCGACGAAAAAGGAAGGGTGGTTTGTTCGTCAAGGAAAAGAGTAAGAAAAATTTACCCAAAACCTCAATGGGTTGAAAAAGATCCGATAGAAGCGCTCAACGCGCTCATTTTGAGCGTTCGCGAAACTCTAGAGAAGGCGCGCGTGAAAAAAGTGGAAGCGATGGGGCTTGCGAACGAAGGAGAAAGTGTTGTAATCTGGGACGCGCAAAGCGGTAAGCCGATTTACAACGCGATAACGTGGGAGGATAGAAGGACAGCAAAGCTCTGCAAACAGCTGAAACACTTAGAAAAAGAAATAAAAAACAAAACAGGGTTAAAGCTCGAATCCTACTTTTCTGCGACAAAAGCGCGCTGGATTGTCGAAAACGCAAAGCGTTCGACAAAACTCATGTTTGGAACAATGGACTCTTGGTTTCTTTGGAATCTCACGGGTTTTCATGTAACCGACGTTTCAACCGCTTCCAGAACGATGCTCTTTGACATCAACAGTTTAAAGTGGGACGAAGAGCTCATTTCGCTTTTTGGTTTACACCAACTCGAATTTCCAGAGGTCAAACAAAACAGCGAATTTGTGGCGCATACTAAAAGCGAAATTTTTGGGTTTCCCATTGCAATAAGCGCGCTTTGCGTTGACCAACAGGCCTCGCTTTACGGTCACGGCTGCACCAAACAAGGGGAGCTAAAAATAACTTACGGAACAGGAGCTTTTGCGCTCGCAAACATAGGAGACGCCCCGAAGTATTCGCAAAGCTTGCTCACAACAGTCGCTTGGAAAATTGACGGAAAAACGAGTTACGCCTTCGACGGTGGTGTTTACTCAGCGGGTAGTGCGATAAACTGGCTCATCGAGCTTGGCGTTGCGAAATCAGAAAAAGAAGTGGAAGAGTTATCGCGCAGTGTGCACTCAAGCGAAGCACTTTTTGTGATACCCGCGTTTAGCGGGCTTGCGTGCCCTTATTGGGTCGACGATCTAAAAGCTTCTATCCATGGCATCTACGCTTTCTCACACCAGGGCTCATTTTGCGCGCGCAACGCTAGAGTCGATTGCGTATCTAGTTTCCGAAATCGTCGAAGCGATGCAAAAAGAGCTCGGTTCAATCGCCAAAATAAGAGTTGACGGTGGCATGTCAAAAAACCGTTTTCTTGTGCAGCTACAAAGCGACGTGTTACAAAAGGAGCTTTATGTTTGCACGTTTAAAGACGTGACCGCTTTTGGCGTTGCAAGCCTTGCGAAAAGAGCGATTGAAGGAAATGGTTTTTCTCAAAAAAAGTACGTAAAGTATTCGCCTAGCTCAAACTACGAGCGACAAAAAACAGATTGGAAGGAAGTTCTTACGCGCACGCTTTACTCTGGCGGAATTTCGCTGTAAATCACACTAAGGTCGATTCCTTGCTTTGCCCTGTACCACTTTGAAACGAAGTAAACCACGACTCCAAGAATTGCAACCGAAAGGAAGGTTGCGATGGTGTAAGGCGTGATGTAACCTCCGACAGCTGGATACGCGTAGCTTGCGTAAATCATCCAAAGCAAGTACCCAAAAGTTATCGAACCGATAAGGGTGATAAGTGGAATGTTTGCGACTCTCCTTTTCACAATTTCTGGAGAGCTTTCAAACACTTGTCTTTTTCTAAAAGGAAGGGTGAGCGCCGCAAAGACTGGAATGAGCATGCACAGCACCGCAAACAGGATGAAGTTGATCTGAACAAAGATCGTCGTGTAAACGCTAAGCGCAAGTCCTATTTCAGCAAGAATGGTGATCAGTATAACCGAATACAAAGGCGCGCCATTTGGTTTGACTTCTGCAAGCTTTGCGGGAACAAGCCTATCGAAAGCCCACGAGAAAATGTTTCGGCTCACGTAGTAGAAGTAGGTCACGGCAAGCGCGATGAGTGAAAGAAGGAAGCCGATAAACACGATTATCGCAAGCGCCAAATTTGGATAAGCCACCGCAGCGTAAAACGATATGAATGGTAAAGCGGGCATTACGCCAGGTGAGCCGTAAAAAAGGTAACCTTCGGCGGCTAGCCAGTTTGTTGAAACAAGTCTTGTGAGAAGAACGTCACCCACAGCAAACAGCGCCCACATGAAAACCAAAGAGCCTATGCTACCAAGAATCAAAGTCCTTGCTGGTCTTTTCACTTCACCCGCAAAGAACGTTGGAATGTAGTAACCGTAAAAGATCCAAAAGCCCATGATAAGACCAGCGGCTGAACCGATTATGGGTGAATACTTGTACACGAGACCGTGCTGAATCGCGGTTGGTATCACTTGTTGAAAGTTGTTTGCTCCCATAAACCTGTTCCAGTTGCTCACGAACGTCGAAGCGTTTGCGGAAGCTAGCGAAGCAAGAATTATCGCCCAAGAAAGCATCGCAAGGTAAAAGGAGTACTTGAGATAAGCCTACGGTTTTTGTGGGCGTGACGATCATCAGAACAAAAGTGACAAGCGTGGCCAAGCTTCCCACCACGAAAACCCATATTCCGCTTGTGAGAGAGCTAGACCAAGCGATTAGCTGAGCGTTGTTTGTGAGCACACCAAGCTCGTAAAAGAAGCTTGACATGAGTGTGCTAGGAATCCAAGCGATAAGAGATCCTGCTACAAGACCGCTGAAAACGCTGAGTGTAAAGTTTGAGACAAAACCTCCTAGTGGCGTAAACGTTCTACTTGTGAACACGTAATCCGCACCGCTTCTTGGGTACACGCTACCTATTTGGCTATACGTGATCGCGTGAAAGATGCAAAAGATCATCCCTAACGTCAGAATAAGAAGAATGCTAGAGCCTGGCCAGAGATAGGGAAGCCATGCGTAAGTGATGTAGCCAGAAGAAGGGGGGCTTATGCACTGAGCGCCGAACAGAAAAGCCCCAAATGGCCCGATTGCTTTAACAAGACCGGTGGCGTCTCTTACAAAAACGCTCGCTTTGGACATACAACTGAAAATAAATGGGTAATGATAAATTTTTTGAAAAAAATGTTTGAAAATTGATCGCCATTTAAGAACCACGAAATATTCCAACCTTTTTTCTCATTCCAATTTTTAACGCTTATAATAAAGAAGGGTGCCAATAAAAAGAAGCGCGATCGATATCATAAATGGCCCATATGTTTTGTAAGCGATACTCTCGCTTACAAAGTAAAACTTCGCAAAAGATATTACAGTAAAAACTAATGCGACTATACCTATTATTGTTTGCTAACGGCACTTTTACCACTTTTTGTTTGATAGCACAAAAGCTTTCGTAAACTTGTTTCTGTCTATAAGAATTAACATTGCCATAAACGGAAAAAGAAATGCTGAAGTTGCGATTGCCACATAAAAACAAGAATGCGTACGAGGCTGTTACTTATTCCGCGCCAATTATGTCCGCTAGGCGAAAGCCCCTATCAGCACTTAATTTCTTTAGACCACTGAAGACTTAAGGTAGACGAAACACACAACAAGCATAGCTTTTTTAAAAATGTTCAATTTGCGGTCAGTGCCTTAGAGCACATTTTTATTGATTCTACCAATTTTAAGTGTATGCGCAAGAATTGTTTTACTTGTAGAGCATTAGGAATGAAATTACCCTCAATATTTTGCTATTTATGACATAATATACTATATTATACATATTTTTATATTTTTATACATATTTTCACACACATGTTTAAATTGTAGAAATACGATCGATTAATTGAGCTGCTATGACAGTGGGTTTGTTGGCTAAATGGAGGCGGTCACTGTGAGTTTTTCGGTTACCGCACCCCTCTGGATAGGGATATTTTTTGGTGTAATAATAGGCGGGCTTGCTGAATTGTGGGGGATATCCAACTCAGATGTGCTACTTAAACTAGCGAAATGGGAGGACAGGCTATTCATCAACTGCATAGCCATAGCCATAGGGGTAGGAGCAGTGCTACTCTACGGCCTTGCGGCCTTGGGTGTAGGCTTTCACTATGGTGTTAAACCTGAATACATAATAGGAGTGGCGCTCGGCGGTCTTATTTTCGGAATTGGAGTGGCAATAGCAGGTTATGTGCCAGGAACAGAGTGGATGGCACTAGGCGAGGGGCGCAGGGAGGCTATTTACGCTGTTTTCGGTGGTTTACTAGGCGCGGCTTCGTGGACAATACTCTATCAGACTGCAGTAGGTCAATGGCTAGTCAACACCTTAAACTATGGTCCAATATACTTAGCTGGTAAAGCTGGTACAAACCTAGATCTCGGTTTCCTCATATCGCTTGCGTGGGCCGTAGCCATGTTCGGTGTCGCCTACTATCTACCAAGATACCAAAATGGTAAAAGCTGCATATATATGGCCACCCACCCGAACTACAAGATGACTGAAATCGAGTTATCCATACATGAAGAAACATCCAAAATGCTCACGGAAGGCTCCGCGATGCCCGTTGGTCCAAGTGACCACTTAGCCTACTCAGTTAACAATCACTGGGCGCCGAAAAGCGACCTTAGGTGGCTACTTACCTTCGTTGGGGCGATCATAGGCGCGGTCGTAGTGCTCGAAATGTTCCTACACCAAATCTTCGGGGAATCCACAACATACAGCTGGATCGTAGGCTATTTATGGCTACCTTCGTATAGTTACAGTCAACTGGTGTTCAAAACCATTGGGTGGGAGCCGTATAGTGATATAGGAACACTACTAGGCTCCTTCCTAGCTGCGATCTTCGTTTCACGAAGATTCCAAGCCTTTAACGCTTGGATACCGAAAACATGGCAGAAAAGGTTTGGTTCAAGCGAGTTGAAAAGAGATATAGGCGTTTTCTTAGGCTCATACTTAGTGCTCTTCGGAGCGCGAATGGCAGGTGGATGCGCATCAGGACACATCCTAAGCGGCGACCTTCAGATGGCTCTGAGTAGTATAGAATTCTTTGCGTTCGTAGCCTTCAGCCTTCTAGTCACAGGGAGACTTCTTTACGGCGGAAAAAAACAGAGGTGAACACCAGATGAATCGCTCATCACCTCAACAGATCAGGAAAAGCGAAAGAGATGTAAAGCTGTTTGTGACATTTATGACGATCCTGATAATAATTGTCGCCGCGTTGACGGTTGGCTCATATCATGGCTACAGCCCTAACCCATCCTCTGTGGCTATAACAGGATTCCTACTGCTACTCACAGTGCTCATCACAGCGGTATGGTACAAAACCAAGTACCCTGGATATATCAGGGCTGACTGAATAGCACGATTTTTTTCTATACACTGGTCATGGGCTAAGGGTTTACGACGATAACAACTCAAAGACTACAAAAACGATTGTATGGTTTAGGTAAGTTTTTATAGCCTTCTTTTTTGTGTGGCAGCCATACACTTTGAAGGTTGTTCCAAACTGGTAGCATCTATTAGAAAACACCTCGTACGTCCACAAACTTCCAACTCTTCCCAATTTTTGCTCGTGACTATTGAAATTCCAACAATCGGGTTTTTGAAAGTTTTACAATAAGCTTGAAGCGAAATTCCACCAGAGTGAACTATGGAAGTGATCTGTGCCAAATTAGCTCTGTGTTTCTTTCAAGAATGATTTTTCCTTGCTTTACCACAAACTTCGGCTTAGCTGCCTTCCTTAAAGCCTCCCGCAAATCCTTTGCGTCAATAACGTTAAAGTCAGCGTTGCACCCCACATCAAGCCCGTAGCCGTTCAAGCGTAACACGCGCGCCGCAAAGTACGTCGGCATTTTCACAAGCGCTTCAAAGTCTTTTTCGCGGTTTAGCTGTCCCAAGTACGAAAGAAGCCACGCGTTTCTCAGAGGGTCGAAGTCGCCAAATGGGTTGTAAGGGTCGACCACGTTGTCCAACCCGAAACACACGTTTACACCGCTATCGAGTAGCTCCTTTACGCGCGTGATTCCTCTTCCGATTGGCGGTGGGTCGCTCGCTCCTACAGTGATTGAAGTGCACGGGTTGGAAACCACGTTCACCTGCGCCTGTTTTAGTAGCTGAATCACCCTTGAAGCGTAGCTGTTTGAGTAGTAAGAAAGCGCGATCAAGTGATCCGCGGTCGCCCTCCCTTGATAACCCTGTTTTATCACGTGTGAAACGTACTGCTCGACAAAGTTGGTGTACGGAGACACGTCAAGGTGAACGTCCAAGTCAACGTTCTTCGACTTTGCGATCTCAAAAAGTAGCTCTATTTGCGTTATCCCGTCTTCTCTTGTGAGCTCAGCCTCAGGAAGTCCTCCCAAAACGTTTGCGCCTTGCTCAAGCGCGTGGATCAAAAGCTCCTTCGCGTCTTCTTTCACCACACCTTCTTGTGGAAAGGCGACGATGTCAAGCTCCAAAAGCCCTTTGAATTTTGTTTTGAGTTCCAACAACGCTTCGAGCGATTTCGTGTGAACGATCGAATCCACGTCTACGTGCGTTCTCACAAAGGTGACGCCGTTTTCCAAGCACCACTGAAGCACACTTTCAGCCCTTTTTCGAACATCGTCTTTCGTGAATTTCGTCTTCGCTTGCTTTACCTTCTCTCTTGCTTCTGCTAAGCTTTTTGCTTCGCCCGTGACGAGCGCAAGTAGCGCTTTGTCCAAGTGAACGTGAGGTTCGACAAAGCTAGGAAGAACCAGGTTCCCGCGTGCGTCGATTTCGCTTTCCGCTTTTTCGTTGATAAGAGTAGAAACTTTGGCGATCTTACCGTCTTTCACAGCTATGTCAACCGTCGAGGATAAGCCTAGCAACCTTGCGTTTCTCACTATTAAGTCCATTTCAAACCACTAAACGAGCGCTTTTTCTTATAAACTTTTCAAAACCTCGCCCCTCGGGGATCACAAAGGTGTAAATACACGCAGAGAAAACACTCGTGTGCGTGTGAGCCTACCGCTTCCGAGCACTTCAAAGACCAGCGCGTGTTGAAAACCCAGCTCGAAGTAGCGTGTAAGCTTTACAACGCTTACACGCTGAACAAAAAGAGTACCAAAGAAACAAGCACACGATGAGCAAAACCGAGCTCAGGTAACTCGTCTTGGACTTAAGAAAAACAAAGTGTTTCAAGCGCTACACTTTCAGGTTGCGCAACAGGTAGCGGAGAGATTTTACCAAACAAAGGTTCTTCTATGGGTTAGCAACAAACCAAGAAAAAGAAGCCTCACCGCTACCTTTCCTTGGTGGTGTACCCTTAGAGTGGTTGGAGGCTTTCTGATACAAGAGAAGTTGGTCTTGGAAAAAACAAAAAGAAGAAGGCTCGGCTTAAGCAAAATCGGGTTTTTTACTTTAATTCTGCACAGGGTGTTCCCAGAGAGCCAAGTGTCTCAAGTATGCGTCAAACTCTACCCCTCGTCGAATCCACGTTTCTTGGTGGAGGAGCCTGAAGCAGAAGAGCAGTCTTCGAAGGAGCCCAAAAAAGTGGTGAGTGTTGACTTGGGGATAGCAAGACTTGCAACACTTTCAGATGGGCGCTTCTTTGAGAACCCTAGGTCGCTTGAGTGCTCTCTTGATAGGATTAGAGTGCTACAGAGGTCACTTTCAAGGAAGAGGTTTCTTTCAAAAAACTGGCTTAAAACGAAGATAAGGCTCGCTAAACAGCACGAGCGTGTTAAGGATTTTCAGGCGCGACTCTTTAAACTCGGGGCGCTACTCACACAGGAGTACGACGTTTTGGTGCTAGAGGATTTGGATGTCCAAGGCTTAATCCAAAGTGGAACAAAAAAGAGAAGGCTCCGGCTTCACGACTCCTCGTTTTCGGAGCTCAGAGGGAATTAGCCGTGTGCTTGGTTGAGCCGCAACTATAGTAGGTGCTAATGACACAAGAACCAAAACCGAAAATAAGACGAGTGTCACAGAAGCTATATATTTCTGTACAGGGCTAGTTTTCACGCTTCTCTGTTGTAGCGGGGGGTGTTACGGATTTTTTATCGTCAGTGACGCGCTCTGGTTTGGCCATAACAAACCTTATCCCCAAAACCGCGGAGGCAGCAATGAGAAACCCCAAGACCAGTAACAGGTATGCGTTTGACTGTGGGCCGCATGTCGGTGGGGTACATAGCGCGTGATGTACTGGTGGTATTATCGATGTGTTCAAACTCGTTACACTCATATCAAAATGTGTCCTTCTTAAACGCTATTAAACTTTATGGTAACTATTTATAGTTCGAAGCCCGTACAAAGTTCTCTTTCTCAGGATCCTTCACTAGAAGTGATTTTATGTGAAAAGCCTATTCTAAGTGCGAGAGCTTTTTTGACTTGGCCTAGCACAGCTACCGTATCCTGCGTTATCACTCTTAATTAGAAAGGTTAGAGAAGTGTTATCTCTAATAATCCTGAAACGTATGGGCAAGCGGTAATGGCGGCATTCTGTTTCGTTTTAAGGAAATTAAGAAAGCTTTTGGATTCCAGCTCAAAGTCGCAGTAAGAACCACAGAATACTCTTAAACTCGGGTTTTGTTGATTCTACCGGTTAAGGTAGGGATTCCTAAAGTATAAATACAAATGCAAAGAAGGTTTGCTGTGCGTGTGAGCTTACCGCTTCCAAGCGCATCGAAAACCATCGCGGGGTGTTGAAAACTCAGCTCGAAGCGGTTTGCAAGCTTTGCAACACGCCGAGCAAGAGGACAAAAAACAAGCACGGTATGAGCAAAAACGAGCTTCGGCAACTTGCCTTACACTTAAGAAAGCATAACTCAGTTTCAAGTTGCTACACTCCTAGTGGCAGATGGCGGAGTTTACCGAGCGTGGGAAAGGTTTCTCAATGGACTTTCGAACAAGCCAAAGTCTCACAAATTTCTTTCCTTAGTGTTCCCACAAAAAGGTTGGAGGTTTTGCAACACGAGGGATGTCGGACAAGGCAAAAACAAAAGAGGGGGGCTCGGCTCTACCTGAGCAAAATCGGGTTTTTCGCTTTAATCCTTCACAGGGAGCTTCCAGAAAACCAAGTGTGCCAGATGTGCGTGAAGGTCTACGCTTCAGGTAGAAGCTACATAATCTTCTTGGTTGAGGAAGCCGGGGTCGAAGAGCAATCATCGAAGGAAGCCCGTGAAGGCTGTGGGTGTTGAGTTGGGGTCGCAAGGCTTGCCACACTTTCAGATGGACGCGTCTTACAAAACCCAAAACCGCTTGAGGCGCTTTTGAAAGAATCAGGATGCTTCAGAGCGTCAAGAAAAAGGTTTCTTTCAAAAAACTGGCTCAAAACAAAGACTTGCGAAGGAGCACGAACACTTAAAGGATTTCAGGCGTGACTCTTTAAACTCGGTTTTCTACACACAGGAGTACGACCTATTAGTGCTAGAGGATTTAAACGTTCAGGATTTGATCCAGAAGAGCGAAAATAAAAAGAGGAAGCTGCGGCTGTACGATTTCTCTTTTTCAGAGCTGTGCTTGAGTGGGAGTTTCGAAAAAGAGGGAAGCTTGTTTTACCTGTTCCAGCGTACAACTCTTCACGCAAGTGTTTTTTGTGCGGGGAAATCAACGAGAATTTTGAAAGAATCTTTAACTGTCCATATTGCGGTTTTGCTATTGACCGTGACCTCAACGCTTGTTTTAAAAAGAGGTGGGAGCCACCCGTGGTAGCCTGGAAAGCTTCGCCCACTACCTCCTCTTCCCTCTCTTGGGTTGAGGGGGCAAGGGGAAGCGATGATTCAGGAAGCTCCACCAAGCGGGGTAGCTCACAATTTGCGTAGCTCCCAAGGCTTAAATGGCATTTTTGTGAGCTTTGCCTTTCCTTGTAAAGCGCGGAAAATCGCGTTTGCGATTGCGGCGCTTGGCCCTACAATTCCGCTTTCGCCCATCCCTTTTACCCCTAACGGGTTTAGCGGGGTTGGAGAGTCGTGGTGCACGAGCGTAAAGCTCGGTGTGTCAATAGACGTCGGAAGAGAGTAATTCATAAAACCCAAGGAGAGAGGCTGGCCGTCTTTTGAGTAAACGAACTCTTCGAGCAGTGCTGAGCCAAAGCCCTGCGCCAACCCTCCGTGAAGCTGACCTTCGACTATCATCGGGTTGAGCATAAAACCACAGTCGTCGATCATCACGTACTTCAAGATCTTGGGCTCGAGCGTCTCTTGGTCCACTGTGACAAAAGCGATGTGCAAACCCCCTGACACCGTAAGCCCTTTTGGCTCGTAGTAAACCGTGACTTCAAGACCCGCTTCAAACTCGTCGTGGGAGCGGTACGCAAGTCGCGCAACCTCAGAAAGCGTGCAAACGCGCTGTTTTGTGTCTTTTCTTGTGACCACACCATTTTCGAAAACAAGCTTTTCAAGAGGCTGGTCAAACGTCTTAGAGCAAACTTCTAGTAACTTTTTTCGTATTTTTTCATAGCACTCAAGAAGCGCGCCCGCACCCAAAACCGCGCTTCTACTACCCCAAGTTCCAAAGCCGTAAGGCGTGCTCTGAGTGTCACCGTGATGCACACTCACGTCGTCGACAGAAACGCCAAACAGGTGAGCCGCAAGCTGGGAGAGCGTCGTTTCAAGACCCTGCCCGTGTGGCGAAAGACCTGTGTATATTTCGATTTTGCCATCTGGTGTCACCCTTAATGTCATCGAGTCGTACCCTCTGTGGCGCGCGCCCACAGAATCCTGAATTGAGCTAGGCCCAATTCCTCCGCTTTCAAAACCGAACGCGACACCAATCGCCGAATTGGGGGTCTCAAGCGAGCGCACGAGCTTTTTTGCTATTTGTATCATTCCAAGGTAGTCGCCGCTATCGATAACCCTTCCAAGTGGTGTCTTGTACGGAAACTCCGTGACCACGTTCTTCTCTCTCAGTTCAAGCGGGTCGATTTTCAGCTCATAGCTCAGCTCGTCCACCATTCTTTCCAAAACGTAGCTAGCCTGAGCCTGTCCAAAACCTCTGTACGCGCCAGTGGGCGTTTTGTTTGTGACATAGCACGTAAGCTCAAGCTCGATATTCGAAATTTTGTAAGGACCGCTCATACTCACGAACGTTATCGTAGGAGGTCCTAAGCTCATCGCGCCAAACGCACCCAAATCCGCGTAGAACCTGTCGCGTAAGCCGAGTATTTCACCATCCTTTTTTGCGGCAATTTCCACCTCATGAATTTGCTCTCCTGCGTGAACCGTTGAAAACATGTCCTCGCTTCTTGTGGCGACCCACTTTACGGGCTTTCCAAGCTTCATCGCGGCGTAGCTCACAAGAACTTCCTCTCGGTAAAAGTCCTGCTTGTTTCCAAACCCTCCGCCCACATCAGGTGCGACAACCCTTATTTTGTGCTCGGGGTAGTTCAAAACCTCTGAAAGCAACGTCCTCACAAAATGAGGCCATTGGGTTGAGCTGTACAGCGTGAGAACACCGCTACTTCTCTCAAAGGTCGCAAGCGCGCCGCGTGGCTCGATTGGCGCGCCGTACTGCCTTTGTAGCTCAAACCTACGTTTCAAAAGAATCGGAGCGTTTTCGAACACCTCTTCAACTCTTCCAGTCTTTAGCTTTCGCGTGTACGCCACGTTGTCCTCCCAGTTTTCGAAAAGCTTGGGCGAGTCTTTTGAAAGCGCTTCCTCTAAGCTCAAAACAGGAGGCAGAACTTCGTAGTCCACGCTCACCAAATCCGCAAGCTCCTCAGTTTCGTACAAGTTTTTTGTGACAAACGCCACAACGGGCTCTCCCACAAACCTCACTTTTTTGTGCGCGAGCGCGTAGTAAACGGGTTTTCTTGCGCCTTCTGGAAAGGATATGAGTGGCATTTCTCTTGTGTGCTTTGCTATTTGCTCACCGGTGATGCAAAGCTCCACCTTGTGTATAAGCTCGCTTGTGTCAACTTTTTTCAAATAAGCGTGGGGCACGGAGCTTCTCAAAAAGCCCATGTAAAGCACGTTTTGCGGTTTTATGTCGTCAATATAGCGCGTTTCCGCGAGTAGTACCCTTAAATCCTCCTTTCTCTTCACCTCTTTTCCGATCAACTGCCACACCGCTACCAGGGTGGGACAAATCGCTTGAGCGTCAAAAGCTCAGGCGTTATCGCTTCTTTAGGAACGTATCTACCGCAGTAGGAACACTGTAAAAGCGGCGGACTCTTTCTTACCACAACGAATTCTGGCTTTACAGGTTCCCTTGGTTGAGAAGTGACGCAGTTAGCGTTCGGGCAGTTCATAAAGCCCGAAAGCACACCCGGAAACTCGGGCGTGAACTCTTCCGAATCCACGTAAAACTTTGCGTCTTCGTAGAGTAGCAAAATTTTGAGTAGCAGCTCGTTTGGCGCTTGCTTGAGCGTTATTCTCACTTCTTGCTGCTTTTTTTGAATTGTGGCTTCGCTGTTTTCAAGTAGCTTTAAAACAGGCTCGATTTTTTGTGTGTGTAAAACGACGGTCACGTTCTCCATTTTCTCTCACTCCACGATGCTATAAAGTAGCGCCATGCGCGCGGGTAAGCCGTTTGCAGCTTGCTCGAAATACCTTGCGTGTTTTGTGTAGTCCACCTCAAGTGGTATTTCTTCAATTCTTGGTAAGTGGTGCATCACGATCATCCTGTCCTTTGCGTTTTCGAGCATCTTTGTGGTTACAATATAGCTACCCTTTACCCTTTCATACTCTTGCGGGTCTGTCATTCTTTCCTTCTGTAGCCTTGTGACGTAAAGCACGTCAAGTTCGTGAATCACCTTCTCCACGTCATCCCACTCGGTGAATTCGACGCCTTTTAACTTTAGGTAGTCTTTTACTTCATCTTTGGTTCTTAGCTCCTTTGGGCTGATCAAGTATAGCTTTACGTCTTTAAAAAGAGACAAACCAAGACAAAGAGAAGACGCAGAGCGCGTGTGCTTTAGGTCGCCAAGTATTCCAATCGAAAGCCCATCGATTGAGCCAAACTCGCGCCAAAGCGTGTAAAGGTCTGTGAGCGTTTGGGTTGGGTGGTGCTGCGTTCCGTCACCCGCGTTGATCACAGGAACGCGAGCAATCTGCGCCGCAAACTTCGCCGCACCCTCGATTTTGTGCCTTAGTACGATCACGTTGGAGTAGGAGTCGGCCATCCTGATTGTGTCCGCAAGGTTTTCGCCCGTTACAACACGAGCGGTCGAAGGATCGGCAAAACCGATCACACCACCACCAAGCCTTTGCATCGCCGCTTCAAAGCTTAGCCTAGTTCTCGTGCTAGGCTCAAAAAACAGCGTGCAAAGTATTCTACCCTTTAGCTGGTCGGTCGCGGATTTCACGTGTTTTCTCATTTCTTCTGCGATTTCAAAAAGAGACTCGATTTCGCTTCTTGAAAAGTCGGTGATCGCGATAAAGTCTCTGCCTTTGATGTTGGCCAAAGCCCACACCTAGTCCTTCCAGCAGTTTGCGAGGTCAACCATCCTACAAGGCCAAACCTCTGGTTTCCGTAAAACGTACTGAATAAACTCTTCTAGTAACACCATTCTGTAAGCTCTTCCCGTGCATTCAGGGTGTAGCACGAGTGCAAAGAAGCCTCCGGGTTCGTTTTCATAAGCGTAGTCGAAGTCCATTTTCCAGATTTCAAAAACCTTTGATGCGGCGTCAAGCTTTGGGTAAAACGTTGACTCGCCAAGGAAGTACGCAAGATCGTCTTCTTCAAGCTCGTTCACTGGGATGTTCAAAAGATTCACTTCCTTGCCAAACTCTGGTGGTCTATCAGTGTGGTAAACGTCCCCATCCCTTACTTTTGAAACGCGGAAGTCGTAAGGTCCCATGTGCTGCGAGATGTACTTAAAGCCGAGCTTTATCAAAAGCTGAACCGTTCTTGGGGATAGCTCGTTTGCGCGAGGAATTTCGAACGGAACCCTGTAGCCCACAGGTCTTTCACCAGTTGCGTTCACAATCGCGCGTATTCCCTTTTCGAAAGACTCCACTTCTTCGTTTTCTGTGAGAGACGCCGGGCACTCATGGAAGTAGCCGTGGTGCGCGATTTCGTGTCCACGTGTGTGCAGATCCCTTACCATTTCAGGATAAGTGTCCGCGATAACGCCGGGTGTAAAGAAGGTGGCCTTAATTCCGTATTTGTCTAGCAGTTTCACGATTCTCGGTATTCCTGTTACAATTCCGAATTCGCCTCTTGAGAAGTTGATTGGTCCGTAGTTTCCTTCGCGTAGCAGCCCAACCGCGCGCATTCTCAGAAAAATCGACCACGCATCAAGGTCAAAAGTCACGCAAAACGCAAGCCTTTTTCCTTTGGTAGTTCGATTGGCATACTGCTAAACTACCAAAAGAGACTTTAAGCTTTTTCCAATTTCTGTTCAACTTCTCACGCACTTTACTTTGATAAAAAACTTTACTAGATTTTTAGCTAGGAATATTTTGCAACAAGCAATCTTTAACCAAAAACTTTATATAGCTAGTTAAAAATTACAAGATTATGGGTCAGGACAAAAAACCCACGGTGTTTCTAAGAGAAGCCACAGGGTTAGTGAAAAGAGCTTCCTTTCTTGACGCAATCTCGATAAATATAAGCAACATGTCGGTGGGTGTGGCTTTAGGCGTAATCGGTTACACAATGACCGCGGTCAACGTCATAGGACTAAACTTGGTTCTTGCCTCAGTGCTCGCATTTCTGCTTTCAATACCACAAATCGTCGTGTACACGATGATGGTAAGAAGAGTTCCGCGTACAGGTGGCGATTACGTTTGGGTAACAAGGACGCTAGGAGGAATCTTTGGCGCACCGTTATCTCTTATGGGTTACACTTTAGAGACAATGGCTTATATGGCGCTCATAGTTCTCGCTGGCGTTTTTGCGATAGGTTCTGTTGGACTGTTCTTTGGGAACAACTCCTTTTTAGGACTAGCCCTACCTGGAAACATCCCAGGTTCGGATCCGACTGCGCAGATCATCATAGGCGGCGCGATCTTTGTGATTTTAATTCTTGTAAACATTTTCAAACCGAGCGCTGGTTTTAGACTTGTTTCCATCTTAACTTTGATCGGAATTGCTACGTTGCTAATCGCAATCTTTTCGTATCTAGCCTTTGGTAAGGCTGGTATAATCAGCTATATGAACACGCTTTCTTCGATCGCCAACACCACTTCTGTGACTTATCAGAGTTTGGCATCATCCTATACTGGACCTAACTTTAGCTTTGCCGCTACAATATTCATGTTGCCTTTCTTTGCGATCTTTGTTTATCCTTGGCTTAACGCAGGACCAGCTGTTGCCACCGAAATTAAAGGTAAAAGCGCTGTTGAATGGAATGTTCCTATTGCGGCGATAACCGTTTTCGTGCTAGCTACAGCCGCGTTTGGTGCAATGTACTACGCTGGAGGCCTGCACTTTATCAACGAGGCTCTCGCAAATCCCACGCTTGTGTTTGATTACTCTTTCAACTTCTGGACGCTTGCAATGGGCATAAGCAATAACATCGTGTTACAGTATATATTGGGAATCGGATGGATCGCTTGGGAGCTTGCAATCCTTGCTTATGCGATCATAGTGGTTTCAAGATACGTTTTCGCACAGGCTTTTGACGGCTTTCTTCCAGCAAGATTTGCTTACGTTTCACCACGCTACGGTTCTCCAGTAAACTCTTTGCTGTTTACACTTATAATGGTTGTTGCACTGGCCACCGTGTCAGCATACTTTTATGGAGGATTACAGTCGCTTTATGCGGCCACAATAGCTTCTATGATTTACTTTTTCTTTGTAGGAATAGCGGCGGTGATTTACGCACAAAGAAACGAAAAAGGTGGATCAAAAGCCACACTCACTATTGCAGGTGTTTTGATGACCCTTGTGTTTGCTTACATCATCTACGACTATCTTGCCAACCCGACAATCTGGGGAACTTCTGCTACCGCTTTTGGAATTCCTGGGACTTACTTCGCGTATGGTTATGTTGTCGCATCATTCATAGCAGGGCTAATCATTTACGATATTTCAAGAATCAGGTATTCCAAGCAAGGAATCAACATAGAACTAGCGTTTAAGACAATTCCGCCCGAGTGAAAATCAAAGAGTGATGCTAGCTATACACTCACCTTTTTCTTTTTCAAAGATGTACACAACTCTTGGCTTAAACCTTATTACGCTTTGTTCCTTAAACTCTTCGGTTTTGATCACACATTCATTTCCTTCAACCGAAACGTGTAGCAAAAACTCATCACCTAGAGGCTCCAAAAAAGAAAGGGACGCAGAAAGGCTGTTTTTGAGGTCATAAGTGTCACCTCAGAAGGTCTAAAACCGAGTAAAACCTCTTTCTGTAAAAAGTTTGCAAGCGCGGTTTGCTCAAGCTGAAGGCTCTGCGAACCTATCGAAATCTTTACGCGTGTTCCGCTCAGCGCAACAACCCTTGCCTCAACAAGGTTCATCGGAGGGGAACCCAAAAAGCTTGCGACAAACACGTTTTTCGGGTTCTTATAAACCTCAAGTGGGGAACCAAGCTGAACAATTTTTCCATGGTTCATCACCGCAATTTTGGAGCCTAGCGCCATCGCCTCAGTTTGGTCGTGCGTCACGTAAATCGTGGTGATTCCAAACCTCAAGTGAAACTTTTTGATCTCCTCTCTCATTTGAACCCTGAGCTTTGCGTCCGGGGGGGGTTCATCGAAAAGAAACACCTTTGGGTTTCGAACTGAGCGCGCGTGCGAGCGCAACCCTTTGCTGCTGACCACCAGATATTCGTAAGGTTTTCTTGTGAGAAGCTCAGAGATTTGTAGCAGTTGAGCAACATCCTTTACTCTTTGTTCGATTCGATGTTTATTTAGTTTTTTCATTTTTGAGCGGAAAGGCGATGTTGTCAAAAACGCTCATGTGCGGGTAAAGCGCATAGTTTTGAAAAACCATCGCCACGTTTCTATCATACGGTTCGGTGTCGGTCACGTCAACACCGTCAATGTAAACTCTTCCGCGCTCTGGTTTTACAAGTCCT
>Ga0074075_13493_pt1 | contig 23073 bp, 23 predicted proteins | sample YNPg_E_FD_63712 | JGI IMG/M metagenome (GOLD analysis project Ga0074075, IMG submission 63712) | Hot spring microbial communities from Beowulf Spring, Yellowstone National Park, Wyoming, USA - YNP_Beowulf Spring_E v2 (version 2) | ecosystem: Environmental > Aquatic > Thermal springs > Hot (42-90C)... | reverse complement strand
CAACTATAACAGCAAATAAATCAACCGTGAAGAAAATAGCATATTCTGCAACCCCGTGTATAGGAAATACAAAAAGACGGGTTCAATGAGGTTATTAAAAGATCAGAAGAGTAAAAATGCAAAGGCCAGGAATCCCCAAAACATTAAAGCATGCAATATACCTCCGCTGGTTTCCTTGAAAAGTTTTCCTTGGAATATGACATTTCTGAAACCCAGATAAATTCGCCAGCCGATATTTGGTTTAATCTCTTTTTCTTTTGTGGGATCTTTATCATGTACCATAGTAATTTATAAATTGCAAAGAGGAACAAACCTAATGAAATCAATAAGAAAATTAAAACTATAATTGAAAAAAGATACATCTTATTTACTCACCTTTATTTCCCTGGAATTCTGGTTTTCTTTTTGTAACATGGCAGATATTCCTTCCTTCAAATCATCTGTGCCGTAAAGTATTCCAGCAGCGAGGGATTCCATTTCAAGACCGTTATCATAAGATATTTCGGATCCCCTGTTTATCAGCCGCTTTGCCAAAGCCACAGCTATTGGCGAGGTGCCAAGAGAAATTGATTCTGCAAGCTTAATAGTCTCAGAATCAACTTTATCGTTGTCATACACATGTGTAACTATACCCATCTCATATGCTTCCTTTCCCGTGAATTTTCTACCAGTTAATATAAGGTCTGCAGCTCTTGACATACCTATCAATTTAGCCAGTCTTTGAGAACCTGACCAAGCAGGTATTAACCCGAGAGTAACCTCTGGGAATCCGATTTGAGCATCTGGAGTGGAAACCCGGATGTCACAAGAAAGTGCCATTTCAAACCCGCCCCTAATGCGTACTTTTTGATTTCTGCTATGACTACTTTGGGAATTTCCTGAAGTAGTTTGAACACCCTCTCCCCTTTCCTTGAATATTCGACAAAATCAAACATACCGGGTATGAATTGGGAAAGCTCGGCGCCTGCTGAGAAATTTTCGTTTGAACCTGTTATTATTACAACTCTAATCTCCTTATCCTCCCATAATTCCTTAATAGCCGCTTCTAAATCATTCAATAAATCAGTATTTATAAGGTTATGCTTAGGGCGATTTAAAACGAGTTTAGCCACGTAATTTTCCATCTTTTCTATGTAAAGTGTTTCATATCTTCTAACAGCTTGGCCTCACTCCCTCCCTCCTATAGACTTTTGTGCTTCCTTTGGTTTTTCTTTAGATTCTTCCTGGAACGATTTGATATTCAAAAGTTCTTTCATTTTGCCATTTTTTATGGATTCTGTTGGTTCAAAGACCTTAACCTTGAATCTGGAGGCCAGATCTTCAAGATTTTTCTTTATTTCAGCAGTTGTGGAAGATTTGGCCACAGAAATCGGACCGAATGGCCTATTTAGGCCCAATTTTACTGCTGTTTCAATATCATCTGGAACTGCTACTTTCTCCTCTATTAATTTTATAGCCTCATTGATTTCTATGGAAAATAGATCCATGAGAGAAACTTTATCCGTAGGTTCTGCCTTTGGTATATTTGCCCTTCCGCTTGACCAATCATAAATCCCTTTTCCAGTTTTTTTACCGAGGAAACCTTTGTTAACTAATTCCCTTACAAAGTTACATTCCCTATACTCTGGAGATATAGTTTCCGCATAATAGTCCATTGAATGAATTACAACATCTAAACCTACGAAATCCATTAATTCGTAAGGACCCATAGGAAGACCCTGCTCCTTTGCAAATGCATCCACTTCTTCCGGCTTTGCTATTCCCATATCTATAATTTTGCAAAAGAATAGCATGTCCGGTGCATTTATTCTATTAACTATGAAACCTGGTGAATCTTTTAGTACCTTTACTGGTACCTTACCTATTTGCATCGATATTTCGAATGTTTTGTTAAATATTTCATCTGAAGTGTACTCTGATTTGATAACTTCCACAAGCTTCATTCTGTTTGCAGGGTTGAAGAAGTGCATTCCTATTACTCTTTCCTTATGATTCACGTTCTTTGATATCTCAGAAATTTTAATGTTGGAGGTGTTTGTCGCTAATATAACGTTTTCAGGAGTCAATTTATCGAGTTTTTCAAATATCTCTTGCTTCAGGTTTACTATTTCAGGCACTGCCTCAACAACTATATCGACACCCTTAACTGCCTCTTCTAAACTAGATGTAAATTTGATTCTTCCTAAAATTTCCTGATCTTCCCCTTTCTTAATGTTACCTTTTTCTACTGATCTTTTCAAATTTTCTTCTATATATGCTTTTGCCTTTTCAAGAGCCTGAGGAAAAGCATCCTCAAGTGCTACTTCAAATTTTGATGATGCAAAAACCAGAGCAATTCCTCTACCCATTTCACCGGCGCCGATAACAGCTACCTTCATAAAATCACTTCCTTGCCTTATTTATGGTACTGGATAGTTTCTGGACTGAAAATGCATCACCCTTAATCTTTAATTTGCCTGTCATGAAAGCTTTCACACCATCTAGTTTCCCGGAGAAAACATCTTCAAGAACCTGGTCCTGGGCAATTATGGTGGCATTAGGAGAAGGGTGTTTTCCTTCTATTATCTTTACACTATCAGATGTTAAATCCACATAATATGGATTTCCGTCACTTATCTCAATTTGGAAAACTTTCTTAAATGATAGAATTTCTTTTTTAATTTCCGGTTTTTGATCTAGCATCTCAACTGTTTTTTTAAGAAACTCTATGGAACTCATGGTCATCTATTCAAAATTACTTAAAAATCTTTTTCTAGTTTTTATCCCCCCTAATTTTGGAAGGCCACCAGTTGTATTTTTTCATTATTAACATTAATGAAGGTATAAGGAACATCCAAGAGATAAGTGTTTCAAACAAGACTCCTATGGTTATAGAAACACCGATTTCACTTATTATCCTTATTGGACTAAATATCAGCGCACCGAAAACTGCTGAGATGATGAGTCCGAGAGCTATTATCACTCCAGCGTTCTCTTTCAATGCCTCTTCAATTGCATCTTCATCACTCTTTCCCTTAAAGACCTCTTCTCTGGTTCTTGTGATTAGGAAAATGTCATAGTCAAGGCCAACTCCGAACAGTGTAACTATAACGAAAAGCGGCCCGAATACTATAATGGGGTAATGCAAAGTGTAATTGTATATAATATAGAATGCTGCAACGGATGTTAATGTTGATACTCCTACATTTAGCAGTAATCTTAATGGAGTAAGCAATGCTGATAGTTGATAGCTTAACACAACGAATATTATTATGGAAAGGACTTCTACTATGGTATAGGTAGAAGCCTTTATGAAATTGGAGCTATCTAAAAGGCTTTGTGATGGACCACCGATCCAATAATTAATGCCATAATTTTTAGATAACTCTGATACTAACTTATCTAGTTTTGACATACTATTTACTGCATTCTGAGAAAAGCTTACACTTACTGGGTAAATATTTATTAAAACATAATAAGCAGATTTACCAATGAAACTATACGACTGGTTTACAATGATATGATAAGACGGATATGAACTGTTGAGTGATAATAAATCAACATAGCTACCAAACGGATAATCAACCGTTTCTATTTTATTTATATAACCGCTTTGGAGAATTTGCCTATCAAAACTCTGTACAATTTTCAAATCGGTTGAATTGAAAGTTCCGTTATTCAGAATTTTATAAGGCAATTTCAGTATTATATAATTATTGTCAAACGGATCAAAACCATAGGATTTAACAATTTGATAATAACCTATTTTTCCGGGATTGTTTGGTATCAGAGAAAGTAGATCGAAACTCGTAGGGGTAATTTCATAGATTATTAATGATGCTACCAGTAATATTACCAGGAATGCTGTGAACATATACTTGTGATTTCTGGATATAGATGCGACTTTGCTGAAATTAAATTTGTGTTTTAAGACAGATTTACCGTGTGAATAATGGAGGAAAGATGGAAGCAGAGTTAAAGCTACCAGTAATGTGATTAAGATTCCCAGGGCATTCAAATAACCTCCATCGCCTATTAGTGGAATGTTAAATAAAGCCATGACTAAATAGGAAATGATTACTATGACGCTTGAGGTAAATACCGCATGGCCTGCCCATTGCACGGTTGTCTTAACCCTTTCATCTTGAGATGTCCTTAGGTATCTATTTATAATATATACGCTATAATCTGTACTCAAACCCATGATTAATATTGCACTTAATGTAGTTACTATAAACGAAAGAGAGGAATGTTGTAACAACCCGAACATTATGTAAGATAATGCAAGGGTGATTGTCATAGAAAATATAAAGAAACCCATGGGAATGAATGCGAGCTTTATTGACCTAAAATATAAACCCACTATTATTATGGATATAATTACTCCAATGATTATGGATTGTATTAAGCTCTGATTAGCTATTTTTTCGAGACCATGAGCTATTTCATCAGAACCGGTATAATAAATTGTCAATTCAGGAAAATTTGATTGCAGATCGCTCAAATATTGGTTAACTATGGTTAACTGTGTGGAGTTTAGAGATGATTGATTGAAGGTTATTATAAATGTAAAACCACCAAAATTTGGTGGTATAAGTAGTCCATAAAGACTATAATTAATAGATATCCCCACACTCTGTGGTTCATAAGGAGCTAATTCAGTGAGATATCCCTTTGTGATTATAGAGTCTGTTAGTAGTGCTGAAAAATTTCCTAATTGGGCAAAGGGTGAATATTTTAGAAGTGAAACAACGAAATTCTTTGTGATGTAAGAATAGTTTTGTGTTGTGTTGTTTAACATTTCCCATGCGATTAATCTAGGATCCATGTGGGTAAGATTAGAAAATTTATTTAATTCCGGGTAAACCTTTGTTACGTAATACATTTTCAATATATTGAACGAACTGCTTGTTGAGATGTTTATAAAATAATTGGCGCTGAAATTTAGTGATGCAGAGATATTCTTTAAATAATTCCCTATAGAACTTGATAAAATCTGCATAGATATTGTTGAGTTATTTATGGAAACTGAAATTATGTAGTTTAAGAAATTAAGGGGGCTCTCATTAAATAATTCCTCAATTGCATTTGAAGTTCCATTAAGAAAGTTCAAGGTTAAGTTATATGTTAGTGTTGTTAAATTTCCCTTGGTTACGAAAGTTTGGAAAGTGGCATTATACACAATAGGATTCTGCTTTCCATAATTGTATCCAAGGGAATATGTGATGTTCAGTATTACAGAATTTCTTGTAATATTGCTCATGTAACTTTGCAGATTTAAGTTTTCAAATACGCTTTGAAATATTTCATATTCTGTAGTATTTAGTAAGACAGAGGTTGAATAATATGCATTGGTTATTGAATTGTTTAATCTTAAACTAATCTCACCGCTGCTATTATTCCAATAATTATAAAAATAATTAAAATAAATCAATCCCAGAGAATTATTATACAAATTATGGGTATCGTTGAGAAATATGTTCCGCGCCATTGAATCTTTGGTTGAGTTACTTAAATTTGGTTCCATTTGGCTTATTTTTATATATATGTTCTCATACGCTAGCGGTATTCCATAAATTACAAATGCTGAAAAGTTAGTTGCTTCATGATTTTGAAATCAATAGAAGAGAGAGAATTTGTGGCATTTTTTAATTTGAAGTAAGTTCCCTTATAGAGATTATCGAGCAAATTAATATTTTCAAATGTTTTATTTACGAGCTTACTGAAGTTTTGTATTTTCAAAAAGGATGAATTTAACTTAAACGAAATGTTTTCAACGTTTTTATAGAAAACGTATGTACTATTACCAATAGAGTTGAGAAATCTCGAATATATTTCATAGGGGGATACAATGCTTGAATATGATGATCCCTTTAATCCATTTTTATATGTTGAATTAAAATAAACCCATAGTTCATAAGAGATGGTTGAATTGAATGATTTATTTACGAAGACAACAACCGCTGTTCCATTTGGATCTGAATTATTTTTGAATTCTGTATTCAATATTGCCTGTGCCTTTTGTGAAAGTGAATTCTGATTTGATCCTGTAAATTCCACATTGTAATTTACAATGCTTGTAGCCTTTATTGCAAATGGGGTTGAGATTATGAAAATAACTATCCAAATTGCTATAATGATCTTGTAATTCCTTTCTATAAAATATCCGAATTTTTCAAATTGTGATTCAAGCATCTCTCGCCTTATTAATAAAAGTTATTTAGCAATTTTCTATGTAATTAAGTGAAATTATGAATTTAACCATATTTGACAATCACGTCCATATAAAGAATGAAACTATTGATTTCTATGTTCAAGGATATAAAAAAAGCGGTGGTACTGCATTGAACTTAATAAATTTAACAGAAAATTGTGTTAATTTAGAATGTTTCATTGCCGAATATGAACGGAATATTAAAGTTTCAAGGATTTTACGTGAAAGCGGATTGGATGTGATTGTAACAATCGGTCCTTATCCCATTAATATACTAGCTATGCATAGAATCTTTAATTCAACAGAAATCTTTGAAATATATAGAATGGCTACAAAACACGCAATAAAATTAATTTCCGAGGGCAAGGCTAATGCAATCGGGGAGGTGGGGAGATTTCATTTTGAAGTTGAAAGAACATACCAAGAAGAAGCCAACGAAATTTTAAAAATGATAGCCTGTGAAGCTCATGACCAGAATATCCCTTTGATAATACATAGTGAATCACTTGATGATAGAGGGATGTGCCAGCTTTCTAATGATCTGACTAAAAGTTGTGGCAATTTAAAAATAGTAAAACATTTTTCAAAACCTATTTATAACTTAAATTGTGGGATAATTCCCTCTGTTCCTGCATCACGTGATAATGCAAGAAAAGCTCCTTGGGGCAAAAAAGGATTTTTTCTTGAAACTGATTTCGCGGGAGACGAAAATAATCCCAATTTCGTTTTACCTCTTGATTCAGTACCCAGGAGGGTTAAATGCTTATGCAGGAGGGGGTANATATTGATAACATTAACAGTTCTATGAATTATTATAAAGACTTTTATATTTAAGAAATATCCATACCTAAATAGTCTATTTTATCCCAAAGTTTTCGAAGTCTTACAACATGCTTCTCATGTGAGATTACTATACTCTGTAAGTCTTTAACAATTTCCCCATTGTTAACTTGCCTCGTGATTTTTCTAAGATACTCATCGTACATATTTCGGCTCTTGATAGATTACTAATCAATTCTCCCATACCACCTTTAGATATATATTTAGGGGAAACTATTCTGCAATTTGGAACTAAATTTTCCATTTCATAAAGATGACCTGCATTCATATAGCCATATTTTTCAATTAGCTTGTGGATTATTTTAATATTTTCTATCTCTGAAGGCAGAATATTCCTGAGCTCATTGACTACTTCGATCACTAGATTTGTATTGGATTGTCCGGGTCTGGAGCTCTCAAGTATTGCAAACATTGTTTCGTGATATAACTGTATCAATTGTTTCTGATCTGCATACTCCTTTAAGAGCTCCTTTACGAATAAATCCACATCCATAATTTAATATATTTTGCTCGTTTAATATATTTTCCTTTACTAGCCTATTCTCTTTAATAGTAATAGAAACTATTTGTATGAGATAAATATGTCGAAATCGACATATGAATCTAACATATTCCATAAGGATATTAGGGGTCCTCAACAACGGTGATGAAACTCTCTATAGTATGAGTAAAATATTTGGAAATTCCAAAAAGAGAGCTTCAAATGGAACCATATTACCCGCTTTAAGGAGGCTCGAACAATTAGGATATATTGAAAACTATAAAGAGGGAAGATATAAAAAATACAGGATAACAGAGAAAGGAAGAGTTTATCTTGAATCGATTAGAACAATCAGAGAAAAGTTGAGGAATGATCTGTTAGAAAATTTAACTAAAGAGGATTTACTTGGTTCTGAAGCAATAAATAATGAGGATTTACTGAGTGAAAACTTCGTGAAAGATGTTATAGATTTTGTTGAAGAATACGGCAATGACTTGAATTATATAATAGTTAGATTATTCATTTTATTTGAAAGAAAAGGGGATGATAAACTTAAAAGATTCTTTGAGATTTCTAAGGAGGTACTCGCCTAATGGCTTTCACCACTAGGACAAAGACCACAATTGCTATTATGGCCATGGCCGGGACTTTAATAATGTATGTGGAAACCATGGTTACCCCGGCTTTACCTGTTCTATCCAAATTCTTTAATGCTGATTATGATAGTTTATCATGGATCATAACCTCATATCTAATAAGCGGAACTATTTCAGCGGCTATATTCGGTAAGCTTGCTGATATTTATGGAAAGAAAAGAATCTTTGTAATACTATCACTAATTTATGCAATTGCCGTTTCTTTCGGTGGCTTTGCTCAGAATTTAACTCAGTTTATTGCTATTAGAACAATACAGGGATTAGGGATGGGTATGTTACCTGTGGCATTTTCCCTACTAAATGATGAATTGCCTAAAGAGGAACTTCCCCTGGCCCAAGGGATAATATCCGCAACCTTTACCATTGGTGCTTCTATTGGGCTAGTGGTAGGTGCTTGGATTACTCAGAATTTTGACTGGCAGTGGTCATACCATTCAGCAGTACCTGTTGCCATTGGACTTTTTATAGCGGCCTTAATTCTTCTTGAAGAGTCGCCATATAGAAAAAAGGAAAGATTGATTTTGGAGGTATTTCACTTATTTCAATTTTCATCGTGTCTATCATTTTAGTACTTTCCGAAGGGGTTTATTGGGGTTGGACCTCCCCTTTAATATTATCTTTAGTTTTCCTAGGTGCAACTGCATTATTTTTATTCATATTTTATGAGAGAACAGTGGACGAACCATTTATAAATATCAACCTCTTGAAACAAAAAAACATAATGCTCCCAAACTTAGCAGGCCTTTTTGCATCTGGTGGAATGTTCTATCTGTTTTATTCAATTCCGCCCATACTTCAGGACCCTCCACCTGCCGGATTTGGAAAGGATATTTTCACTTCAGGTTTAGTTATGGTTCCTGCATCCTTATTAGGTATAGTTGTTGCACCAATAGCAGCATTAGTAGTAAGGAAATATGGACCTAAGGTTTCAGTTATTATAGGAACAGTCATAATGCTATTTGCATTCTTGTTACTTTATTTCAATCGTGGTTCTGTTACAGCGATCACAGAAGATGCAGCATTTATAGGATCTGGAACTTCCTTTGTTTTTGTCGGAATAATTAATACCATAATAGTTTCTGCCCCAAGAGGAGATACAGGACAGGTAACTGGAATGAATACTGTTTTTAGAAATATAGGAAGCAGTCTATCCCCTGCAATTGCTGGGGCAATTGAAACAAATTTTGTCCAACCGGCAATGGTTGGATTTCTTCCGTCCAATTTCTTAGTTTTACCATTTATTCCCATTTTCGCAGATTTCCCATCTTCTCTGGCCTTTGGTTATATTTATACTATCGGTTTTATCACCATGTTGATTTCCTTAATATTTACGCTCCTCATGGATAATGTGAGGATATCTGAGAAAAAAGAGGTGAAATTTAATGAATGAGAAAATAGCTGGATTTGTTTTAATGGGATTAATCATAATTAGTAGCCTAGGTTTTGTTTATAGCCAGTCCCCTGCCAGCATTGTGGTAGATAGGACTGGTTGGTTTAGCCTTGAGAATCCGCAGCTTGTGGAACCTGGTATGAACAATGTCCCACTTGTTGTTAATTTCGTGGTAGAAACACCTTCAACAATTTATAATCTTAATGTGTCCGTAAACGCTACCTACAACCAATATTTTAATTACAGTTACATCCATGGCCCGAACAGGGATGTAAGAAATTATTACAATATTCCAGAGGCAAATCCTGGAGAAAATTTCAGTATTATCCAACTATTAAATATAAGCCCTCGAACACCCACTGGATATTACCAAATGTATTTAGACTATTCTTATGAAACGTCTACATCATCATATAACGGTACAGTACCTTTCATAGTACCCGTACTCGGTTATCCCGAACCAGTTATTGCCAATGCATTCTTTGGCACTAAAAATAACTCAATCTATGCCACTTCCTTCATGAACAATGTTCCTATCACCGTTATAATTGAAAACATGGGAAACTCACCTGCATTTAACTTAAGTGTGAACTTTACTCCATCATACCCCCTGAGTGGTTTCAATCAATTGGTGCCTATTTCCGGGATTCCACAATATAGTGCTATTCCGGTCACTTTTCTTGTAAACATTGGTAATGCAACAGAGAAGATAAAACAGAATTTATCCATAACCTATAACAATGGTATCAAGAGAAACTTAACCTTTTCATTATTCCTAGCAGGTTATCCATCTATAAAAATATCTCAATCTTACATAAATCTTGGCAATGTAGCACCATCCAAGGGATTAAATGGTGTACCATTAACTTTGTATATTGAAGATGCTTCCGTTGTTCCTGCTACAAATGTAACCGTTGTTTTTCATCCCAAATATCCACTAACAGGAGCAGTACAGCATATAAACATTAGCGCAATACCATCTTACGGTATTTTGCCATTAAATTTTATAGTAAACATAACTGGATCAGCTTATGTTGCCAACGAATCAATTAATATTTACTATAATGGTAGTTGGAAAACCTTAACCTTCCAAGTGGTAATCTCTGGAGCCCCAAAGATTAATCTTGTTACATATTACACTGAACCGATGTGGGTATATGAAAATGAACAATATGTAATTTTAAAAGCGATATTTGTAAATTCAGGCAATGCTTTTGCAAGGAATTTCAATGTAACAGCAAGCTCAGATATGTTCAATATATCTCAAATACAATACCATTTCCCCTTGGTTGCCCCTGGTCAAATATTAAACCTCACATATGTTATATCTACTAAAAATGTAAGCGGAAATTATTCAATTGTTCTTTCCACAACATTTGGAAATTTTTCCCTATATGTAAATGTCCTGCCTGCACCAGTGCTAAACATGACATACAGTATCCCAACAGTTTATCCTGGTTCTAACAAAAACCTCTTTGTTTTTAAATTGACGAATTACGGGCCCGAAACCATATACGGTATTAACATACATCTCTTAACCCCAGATGTATTCTATATTGATGTACCATCTTCCAATGCCCTCGGTTATCTGACAGCGGATAATATCACCTTTGGAAGCCTACAGCCTGGACATTCCCTTATAATAACTTTTATAATTGACGTTAGATCCTCCACTTCTATAGGCCAATATCCATCACAGCTCTTCATATCATACAGACTCAATAATTCACCTTATGCTTTCTTTGAGGTATACAATTTTAACGTTAACGTTAATTATACAGGGCTCCAAAAAGTAACTTCAGGTTATTACCTCCCTGAATTTATAATTGCATTCGCTTTGATACTCATTATTGCTGTATCTCTGGTAATAATTAGAAAAAGGAAGAAATAATTTTATTTGAATTATTTTATTTATTTTAATAATTTCCCTAATGTATAATTTAATATGTTTCCATTTTCTCCATATTGAATCTCGGCCTCAGTATCAAGCCTAAGCTTGCCTTCCAAAACCGTATCATTCTCACCTTTGAACTTTATTGTGACCCTGGCACCAGGAACCAATTTCTCTATTTCGATGGAAACAATCTCGTTTCCTTTCAGCTTAATATCTGATGTTTTGGCTTCTATAGGTAAGATCCCCATAGCAGCAAGATTACTCCTGTGGATTCTCTCAAAGCTTTCAGCTATGATGGCCCTGACCCCAAGTAGATAAGGAGCCTTGGCAGCCCAATCCCTGCTACTACCAGCACCATACATTTTTCCCGCAACTACGACTAACTCCCTACCTTCTTTTTGATATTCCATTGAAGCATCAAATATGGTCATAAGCTTTCCATCCGGGTAATGTATAGTATATCCTCCCTGCTTATCCACAATCAAATTTCTAATTTTTACATTAGCAAAGCCACCTCTAACCATTACCTCGTGATTTCCCCTCCTGGCACCATATGTATTGAATTCATCGGGAGGGACTCCTCTTTCCATTAGATATTTTGCTGCAGGTATTTCTACGGTTTCCAAGGCTTTTGGTCCGATCTTCTTAAATTCATCCCATATTTTTCTATATTTCTCAAGATCTGTTACAATGTTCCCGGCTGGAGATATATGATCAGTGGTTATTCTGTCTCCGAAAATTGCCAAAATTCTTGCATCCTTGACATTTCCTATCTTTTTGATGTTCTCAAACCAGGGTGGCTCCAAGATATACGTGGATCTCTCATCAAATTCATACACATTCCCCTTTGGAATTTCTAGATCTTTCCATTCCTTTACTCCCTCGAATATCCTCTTTTTTCTTTCAATATATAGGTCTCTACTTATAAACATGTCCTCGTATTTCCTTATTTCCTTTTTCTCAGGCCAAATGTCTCTCAGATAAACTGGATTTCCATTAGGGTCATATCCTAAAGGCTCATTATAGAAATCTATATCTATCCTTCCTGATATGGCATAAGCCACCACAAGCAATGGAGAAGCCAAAAATGCTCCCTTAACGTATGGGTTTATTCTGCCTTCAAAATTTCTATTTCCGCTTAGGACTGCAGCTGTATAAATTTTCTCACTCTTGATAGCTTGCTCCACCTCTGGTATTAATGGACCTGCATTACCTATACATGTCGTGCATCCAAAACCAACTATATGGAACCCTAAAGCCTCCAAATACGGCATTAATCCAGATCTTCTCAAATACTCCGATACTACTGGGCTCCCTGGAGCAAAACTGGTTTTCACGTAATATTTTGTCCTTAGCCCTCTTTCCACTGCATTTTTAGCCAGTAGAGCAGCCCCTACTAATACATCTGGATTAGATGTGTTTGTACACGAAGTTATGGCAGCAATAACCACAGAACCATCCTTAAGTTCATCTAAGTTGCCATTTATTCTCAATATTTTGGATTTCCTTTCATTGCTTCCTCTTTCTTTTATTATGGTTTCATTAATTAGATTGTTTAAAATTTTGTTTTCATTTAGAGGTATTCTATCTTCTGGATTTGCAGGACCTGCTATACTTGGTTCCACTGATGAAAGATCAAATTCGAGGTACCTATCGTATTCCTTATCACTTCCATCATAGAACAAGCCAATTTTTTTACCATATTCCCTGATTAATTCAATGTGCTCTTCGTCTCTGCCAGTTTTATATAAATAGTCTAATGTATCTTCAGTCAAAGGGAAGAATCCAACAGTAGCACCATATTCTGGAGCCATATTTGCAATGGTAGATTTGTCTTGCGTGGTTAAATAAGATAGTCCAGGCCCGTAAAATTCTACAAATTTCCCTACTACATTATTTTTCCTTAAAAATTCAGTAATGGATAGTACTATATCAGTAGCTGTAACCCCCTCTCTTGGTGCATTTAATAATTTAACACCAACAACTTCTGGAACAAGTATATAGGAAGGTTCGCCCACTATGACTGCCTCTGCCTCTAAACCTCCCACTCCCCATCCGAGGACCGAAATTCCATTCACCATGGTTGTATGGGAATCTGTACCAATTACGGTATCTGGGAATACTACTCCATCCCTATTTGAAACTACGTCTGCTAAAAATTCGATATTTACTTGGTGGACAATTCCATTCCCAGGCGGGACAACTCTCATATTCCTGAAGTTTTCCTGGGCCCATTTTAGCAGCACGTACCTTTCTTTATTTCTTTCATATTCCAATTTTCTATTTTCTAGTATGGCCAATGATGTTCCAAATTTATCGACCTGAAGCGAGTGATCTGCCACCAAATCTACCGGAATTACCGGGTTTATGTCTTCAGGGTTTTTGCCTCTCCTCGAATAGGCATTTCTCATGGCTACTATATCAAGAATTACAGGCACACCGGTATAATCTTGCAAAATTACTCTTGAAGGATAATAGGGAATTTCCACTTTTTTACCGGAGAGGAAGTTATCTATGTCATCCTGTGTAACAATCCCATTACCCAAATGCCTTAATAGATTCTCCAGTACTATTTTCTTTGTATATGGAAGCTTACTAACTTTCTCCTTATCAAGAGATTCAAATGAAAAAATTTAAATTTCTTACCATTAATTTCTAGTTCCGAAAGCATGCATCTATATTATTATTGATTAATTATTCTTTATGATATTCAATGATGGTGTTGTTTATTCCTGTGCATCCCGTGGAATTTTAATGCATCATCCTCTGTAGCTGGTTTCAGCTCACCTTCTAGCAATTTCATAAAGACCATCCTGGATATCTCCTGAATAAAAGTATATTTCTTGCCCCTGCTGGAAGCTAATCTTATGCATGGAGGCCCACATCTTTCAGTTATAATGGCATCAATAGAGGAATCTTTTTTAAGAGGTCCATGATTTTTGTAACCCGGGGTGTTCCTCAAATCTATCCAATTCTATAACTCTAGATTCCAAACTATCTTCAAATATTTTAGCATTTTCACCCTCATCCATGGGGGCAATTTTCCATTTTTGGAAACTATGGCTATTCGCATATACCTATATGATTTACCCATTATTAAACCTTAATCAAGGAAAAAATTATACTATAAACTTAAATATACTTTTAATGCCTGATGAAAAAAGGTGGATTGATGAAACTCTAACCCCCTGGAATAAAGGTAAAATTGAAAAGAGGGTGAACAGTTCTAATATAGAGCTAAAGCTCATCTATGGTCCATGGGATGTTAATATTGATTATGACAAAGATCTCGGTTTTCCGGGTGAGTATCCATTTACAAGGGGAGTATATCCGGACATGTATAGGGGAAAACTCTGGACCATGAGGATGTTTTCAGGTTTTGGTACCCCAGAAGATACAAACAAGAGATTAAAGTATCTTTTATCCCATGGAGAAACTGGTCTAAGTATTGCATTTGATATGCCCACTTTATACGGGTATGATGCTGATTCAGAAAGAGCACACGGTGAAGTTGGAAAATGTGGTGTGAATGTATCCAGCCTTCAGGACATGGAGACAATATTTAAAGATATACCTCTCGATAAAGTTTCAACTTCAATGACCATTAATGCCCCCGCAAATATTCTCATGGCAATGTACATAGTAGTAGGGGAAAAGCAGGGTGTCCCTAAGGAAATGCTTTCAGGAACGGTTCAAGCTGATATTTTGAAAGAATATATTGCACAGAAAGAGTGGCTATATCCCCCAGAAGCTCACATGAGGATTATTAGAGACATGATGGTATATTCAACGAAATACATGCCTAAATGGAATTACATATCAATCTCTGGTTACCATATTAGGGAGGCTGGAGCCAGCGCTGTTCAAGAACTTGCTTTCACTCTTGCTGATGGATTTGAATATGTTAAAATGGGCATTGAAAATGGGTTGGATGTTGATAGCTTTGCTCCAAGGCTCAGTTTCTTCTTTAATAGTTCAATAAATTTCTTCGAAGAAATTGCTAAATTCAGGGCGGCAAGAAGAATATGGGCTAGAGAAATGAAAGAAACCTACGGTGCAAAAACCCAAGAAGCATGATTCTCCGTTTTCATACTCAAACATCAGGGTATACCCTTACATGGCAACAACCTTATAACAATATAGTTAGAACTGCGATTGAAGCCTTAGCGGCAGTGTTGGGTGGAACCCAGAGCTTACATACAAATTCATTTGATGAAGCTTGGGCTCTCCCCTCTGAGCAGGCGGTTGAGATAGCATTGAGGACCCAGCAGATACTAGCATATGAAACAGGAGTCGCAGATGTGATTGACCCCCTGGGAGGCTCATACTATGTGGAATATCTTACAGACAAGATGGAAGAAGAAGCTTACAAGTATTTTAGAATAATTGAAAGCATGGGAGGAGTAGTTAACGCCATTAAAAATGGTTAATTTGCAAAGGGAAATAGCTGCAACTTCATATGAGCATCAAAAGAAAATTGAAACTGGAGAGGAAAAGGTTGTAGGAGTTAATATATTCCAAAAGGAAAATGAGCAACCAATAAATATTTTGAAAATTGACTATACAGCCGAAAATCTACAGATTGAAAGATTGAAAAGGTTAAAAATGAAGAGGGATGAAAGGAAGGTTAAGGAAAGTCTAGAAAACTTAGGGAGTGTACTTAAGTGAAGAAATTCTATGGAGGCCGTTATAGAGGCCGTAAGAAATTATGCCACACTTGAAGAAATCGCCAATGTGGGAAGGGAGGTGTTCGGGGGATGGAAGGAGCCTATGATAATATAGAATCCAAATTCCCTGGACGAAAAATCAGAGTTCTTGTAGCTAAGCCTGCATTAGATGGGCATGATAGAGGGGTTTTAATGCTAGCTAAAGCTCTAAGAGATGCTGGAATGGAAGTTTTATATGCCGGTCTTCTTCCAACACCTGAAAAAGTGGCCAGAATTGCCGTGGATGAGGATGTTGATGTTGTAGCCCTGAGTCTCCATAATGGTGCCCATCTCACGGCATTTCCAGAGTTAAAAAATGGTTAGATAAGCTTGGTGCGAGTGATATACAATGTGTTGGAGGAGGTATAATTCCGCCAGAAGATAGAGAGAAACTTGAAATGATGGGAATCACTGGGAATTACGGTCCGGGAACACCATTATCAATTATAATAGACCATATTAAAAAGGCAGCATATAAAAAATGGGAGTTGGAATTAAAAGAAAGAGAGAACAAAAATTAATTGTTCGAACCGGAAGTTTTTTTCTGCACTATTTCCAATTTGCCCATTATCATATAGACCGCTGTTCTTGCATGAGGGGGCATATTAGGATCGTTAACAATTTCGTCTAAAGAAATAACAGAGGATGCAGCCCTCACATCTATAGGGGTTTTANCTGATGCAAGCTTTGTCCTTATATTTTGTATGTTTTTCCTTATGTTTCTTGGTATTGAAAAATCCGTAAGCAGTTCATCTAGCATTTCAGGGACTCATCAAATAATTGTTGTGTTTCACTGTCCATAAAAATACACCCCTATTGTAAAACTATTCCTCTATCTTTGAAAATACTAATTACCATAGACGTTTGAGAATCTTTTATACCTTCCTTATTTCTCAGATCCTTAAGTAAGAATTTCTTCATCGAATCGACATCCGGGAAACGAACTTTTAATATAAGATCCCATTCTCCGGTCACCAAGTATATGTCCTCAACATAGTTAATTTCCTGCAATGATTTTGATATTTCTTCAATCTTATCAGTACTTGTTTTAACATGTATTACCGCAGTCACAACCTTTGACCCGCTAATGTTATCCAAGTTTTCCTCTGACATATTTATCAAATAACGTATTTTAAACATGAAAAAAAGCTTTTCTAAATCTTAAAACCGTAATTGTCTTCAATAATTTTTTTAAATCTTTCATAATCTCTTATAAAATTCGCACCCTTGCTTGTTAATCTTAAAATCTTCTTTTCACCGTTTTCAACCATCTCCATCATTCCATTGGATATGAGGTACTCGGATATTTCTCTATATTTTGAATGTGTTATGTTTACCTTCCTCATTATAAATGATACCTGACTTTCGCTATCGGCCTCCTGAACGCACTTCAGGAAATCTACTATAACCTGAATTTCATTCCTATTCTTTCTCATACACTAATTCACTTGGCAAGACCCATGGTGCGAAAAATAATATTAGGAATAAGTCATATAAAGCGATTGAAAGAGGTAAAATGTTATTTTCGATAAATATGAAATTCAATAGCTCTAAAAGGACTGAAATATTAAGAAATAGTAGTGATAAAAGAATTATGGTTGTACCTTTTCTTTCAAGCTGCTTCTTTTCCATGAATGAAAATGTAATGAAGAAAGAAAAGTATAATGAAAGGGCAACGACAATTTCCTCAATTAGTCCAAGTGGTATAAAGAAAATTTGATATAGTATGGATTTTAAATACGTATGGTAGAGAATAACAATAGAAATGAATTGAAATATAAAAAATACGAATAGTGCGTAGGAATAACTGTAAAATAGACTACTGAGAATGGCAATAATTGATATCATGGATACTGAAATGAATTTTCTTGCTATGGGAATATGCAACTTACCATCTTTCATAACAATGCTCAATAATGCCAGAACTATAACGGTTATCGCGCTTGAATCTGAAAATACTACAATTGAATCCATCTAAGCTATAATATTTCGCATTAATAAAAGGATTTATCCATAAAATAATAAAAAAAAGAAAATTATAGTTGACCTTTAAAGATTAAATACAATATCAATACCAGTACTCATTAACCTGTATTAAATCGGCGTAGCTCTGACCCGTTATGATCACGTCTGTAAAGTCGGCCCAGTAAGGACTATTCATTGATGGTTCGTACATACCTGTTGAACCATAGAAGCCAGGTGGCGGATTGCTATAATTATAGTAATCCCCATTGACTTCAAATTTTATATATATTGTTGATCCTATATAACCACTAAGGCTTATAGAAGTACCGGTTTCATGAAATGCATATAGTCCGCTATAATAAGCGCTAGGAATGGTAGCTGCATTCGACAATGATGGAAATGCTCCTGCTTCCCCCGCCCATCTAGTATCTATTTGATTCCATATAATTTGTCCAAATTGACCAGGAATTCCGACATACAATCTGAATCCATAAGGAGTATCTCGCGGATCACTTGCGTATGCAAACCATGCATATATAGAATAATTAGTCATGAAGTTAAGCGTGGCATTATAAAGGTCAATCAGAGTTATAGGCACTGAAACAACGGATTCCACTTCACTATTAACTATCGTGCTGCTGTTGAAAACATAATTATTTCCATACTTTACCCTATGCCACATATGGGATGGTGTCCCACCTAAGCCGCTTGTTCCATTTTCAATTACCTTTATATTGTCAGCAAAAAATAGTCATTTCCATAAATATTGAAATTATAACCATATGGCCCTATAACTAATACGAATGCTATGCTTATAAATTATCCTCATAAAGCTGTCCTGAAGGAATGTTTTGAATGAGAACACTACTTAAATTGAAAGTAAAATGCTCCCAGCCGTGATATTCGCCGCTTGAAACTCCAGTAAATGCGGGCATCAAATCTGCATTGTTACTGGGATATATGTAGTTATTACTGAGACCCCCAGCGTTCACATTACTTGGATAACCCTGCGTAGGCATCACTTCATACCATTCAGAACTTCCGGCAAAACTTACAAACACAGCTACACCCTCACCACCCAATGAAAGCATAAAGTTGGCGTCCATTTCCAAATATACATAGGCAGATCCCTGAATTTCCAAGTTCTCAGTTTGGACTACATAATAAGTATCAGCACCATCCCACCCATAGCCGTTCATTGCACTATAATAATCGTAGCTGGTTCCAAGACTGTATCCACCCGAAATGCTGTTGTTGAAAAATCCCCAGGCACTTGAATCAATATAGCTGAATAGATTGCTGTACGAAGAAGACGAAAAATAATATACACCCGGAGACAGCTCAGAAACAGAAGTTGCTACGTATCCTTCAGTATTATAAGGTTCAGCCGATATGAGGTAATTTTGTGTCCCATAGAAATTAACTCCAGTATATGCCCAGACCACTGAATATGAATTCCAATTTTCCCCTGTGCTGAGGTTATCGTAGAAAACATAAACTGGAGTTTGATTAATAGCCTCACAAAGGAAATTAAGGGAGCTTATATAATTTCCCGTTATATAACTGACTACTATTCTAATATCTCTAGGATTCTGTGGCATCGCTGCAAATTGAGGGTCCCAAATAAATTGCACTGGAACTTCTGATAATGGTGGGAGGTAAACTGTCTGAGTTCCAAATAGCCCAGACCCATCGAATGCTTCTATTTCCGCACTACCTCCCTTATCGCCCAGATTTAAGATAGCTCCATTCACAACATAATATCTGTTTATCATCAAAATGGAAGATGAGTAACTTATGGATGAGGCAAGTACATCGGGTATAACTCTATCAACTGTATAATTGACAAATCCCATTAACATAAGCATAAAATAAAGCCTTGAAGACATGGAGGGATTCAATGGTGAATACTGCGAACTGTGATATTGTATCAATCCCGAAATTTGGGAAAGTCCGAAGTCACCAATAAAGTACCTAAATCTGTTCTCATTTCCTATTACAGCTATTGCATTTCCTGTCCCATTCCACTCGGTTCCCAAAATGGGCCAAAGATTCTGGCTACTTTTTATGTAATAAATTGGTGCATTAGAATTTTGCGTTAAAAGATATCCAATAGAATTTGTCATATAGCTGCCAAAGAAACCGTAATTGGGGTTGGTTATATTATTACCGAATGATAGATATAACCCGTCGGGACCAAATGGTAGATTAGCGGTCTGCCCGAAATTTACATTAAATATTTGCCCGATAATTTGGGTCCCAGATGAAGATAAATCTTTAGTTATTAACGCATAAGTCCCATTTCCAATAAAGAACATAGAGTATAGTCCCGACATAGTTGTTGTCCCCAGGCTATAATATGATTCAATTGCGTAATTCAAATTGGATAAGGAAAGCGAACTTGCCGAATTTGATAATAGTGAACTGTCTGAATCCAAAATAACCGTATTATATCTCTTGAAGACATTAGAATAATTAACAGATGAGGAAGGATTATAAAGCATCCAGTTATATTTTATCCCGAGGCTTTGGAGAGTAGAATTGAGATTTGGTGTTCCATAGGTACTTTCTCCATTGAGCGATTGCAATTTTAAAATCAAAACTGAATATTGAACAAATATTGTGGCGTTGACCAAAGATGATGCCTCGTCCAACGCATAATTTATCTGTGGTATTTCATGGAATGGATCAAGGATCCCTGTGATATAAGTGTATCCAGGTGGAGTGGCATTCCAACTAATATTATATATTATGAAACCCCCATTTTTCGGAATTTGTGGAATAGAATAATAATTATAAAAATTACCATTAATTAGTACTTCTAGCTGGGTTGTTAGATTTACAGGTGACAGGTTGGAAATATAAAACGAGATATTGATATTTTGAGAGAACAATGGAGTGTAGGTTGATGGAACTATGTCAGTTAATGCTAGTTGGTAGCCCGGTATGAATGTAACATTAAATAACCACATCAATATTTTATTTCCTAAGTAATCTTGCTGATATAATGGAAGCCTAGCGAATTCAAAGCCTAAATATACGATTCTTCCACCGTTTCCATTCTTTGCATACCCCGAAATAGCCAAATTAAGTCCATTGTAATGGAAATAAGTTAAATTATTCCATGTTCCTCCAAATACGGATGCATTGAATAAGATTCCATCAGAAGATACATATGAATTCATATTAGGTTGATATATCAAATTAAGGCTTTTGATTTGATTTATTGCAAATGTGAATTTCGCGCTACTTGAGATATTTACGGTAGCATTGTAATTAACATTATATGATTGGAACGATTGTATATTCATTACAGTTGGATTTATTATGAACAATTTTCCGCCGTTAGAATAAAAATTGGCTAATTGATTAAGTTGCGTTGATGATATCCCTTGATTATTGCTTCCTGTAAACCATATTATTAAATCGTAACCTGTCAAATTTACTGCTCCACCATAAGGAACTGTAAGATAATCATTAGTATAACCACTGTATTCTAGCATAACTTTATAATATTCCGATACATCTGAATTGGTACCGGAATATATTCCTTGCTCATTCACCAGCAATACTTTAGGCTGAATAAAAACCGGTTGCGTAACATTCGGTGGATTTGGAATTTGAATTACCCCATTGATACCAGTTATATTAGTTAACCCTGCAATTAATAAATTATTTCCAGCTCCTGGACCATTGCCTCCTACATTTTCCCAGATAAATGATATTGTGGCAACAGAAAAAGCACCAACTGAAAATGTTCCATCAATTATCCATTCATTATTAACTTTAATGTTACCCAAATTGTTCTGAATGGGTAATTGCGTACCATTGGGATATCTATCATAAACAAACAAATTAAATGTTGCAGCTATGGGTGCATTATCCCTAACAATAATTTGCACTGGATCATTTGAACCGTGTACAGGCCTTGAATTCTCTAAAATAATGCCACCCTGTTCTATGATTACATCTGGAGATGCCGAACTTGATGAATAAAGGCTAAGGTTATAAGAACTGATATGATTTCCGGATTGAGCTTTTATGATGGCAAAATCGGCATTATAATTAAAGGATGAAGGAGTAGTAATTTGTGAATAATAATATCTAAAATTTCCACTCGAACTCAAATTAGTCATCTGGACAATATATTTCTCACCAAATAATTTGGTCAAATTTATCGAGACAGTTGTGTTGTTGTATGGAGTAAAAATAGAAGCATATACATAAAACTGAATATTGGGTTGAATTGGTAATGGGGTTGCGTAAGCATTTAAAATATAAATTCCAGAGAAAGTGTAACCATTCAATTTCCATAAAATTTGATTGTACTGTTCAGAGAATATTAAAAGTCCCAAGCTGGATATATTGCTCACTTGGATACCCAAATCAAAAAGATTTATATTTAAATAAGAACCAGGCCCAAATGTGGGTTTTTTGGTAAGGGAATATAAATTGAATGATTTAAATGTGCCATTTACAAATATATCAAGATAAGTTTCATTGGAATTTAACGTTGACCCTGCCAAGTCCTTAAGCTGAATACTAATATTCTCCCCGGTCCCGTAAATATTCGATTGTATTACCAATTGGGCTGATTTGGAGGGGGGTGGAATATGCTGAACGTAAGTGAATACAGTGGCAAATAAAATTACCGTTATAACCAAAATTAAAATCGTTCCGACTACCTCTGATACACCTGATTCTTCTAACTTTACAATATTTCTCATTCAAAATGAATTAACAAATTCGTATTTTAATATTTCCTAAAAAAAGTGTGTTGCATAATGTCTGACGTATAACAGACATTGAAATATTATGAGTTGATTGGGGATTTATGAACAACCCCCCAATCAATGATAAATTAAAGGAAGGAATATTAGGATATCGGTCATCTGTTAGAAATTGGAGTAAGTACAACAAGTCCCTTGTGGAGAGGATGTTTAGTTTA
>Ga0074075_17886_pt1 | contig 23280 bp, 30 predicted proteins | sample YNPg_E_FD_63712 | JGI IMG/M metagenome (GOLD analysis project Ga0074075, IMG submission 63712) | Hot spring microbial communities from Beowulf Spring, Yellowstone National Park, Wyoming, USA - YNP_Beowulf Spring_E v2 (version 2) | ecosystem: Environmental > Aquatic > Thermal springs > Hot (42-90C)... | reverse complement strand
GTAAACTATCTTTTGTATGTCGTACCACAAATTCAACTATTCCAGGTAAGGTCTGTGTTGCGCAATTTTATTCCAGTATAGTACACGGACAAAAAGAAAACACCGCCCTGCTTTTAAAGGTTATAGAAAAGAGAATTCCTGAGCGCTCGATAAGTAGCTTAAACATGGTTCTTTGGGTTATGAGCTTCAAACGCGCCTCCTCCTTTCAAGCCTTCGCCATTTTAAAGGGTTTGCAAATCCTCGAAGAAACTTTAGGTAAAAAATAGGAGTGTACGCGATGTTTTTGATGTCACGGCTGTTTAAGCTCATAAGTAAAACAACCTTTGCCACAAAAACAAGCTCCTTCAATGCCGAAGAGTTTAACAACCTTGTGTTTGCGCCTTCCCACTCTGGTTTGTGCTTGCGGTAGCGCGAGCGGTGAATCATCGAATCAAAAAGGTAAACCGTCTGAAGCCCAAGCTTTTCAAGCCTTTTTTGAATAAAGTAAGTTTCGCGTGCGTCGATATACGCTGGTATAATTTTTCCTTGAAAGTTTTCCATTCTTAAAACAAGCAAACTCGCTGGCAAGCCATACGCAAAGCGGTGGCCAACCGAAAGTCCCACAACCGCACCCACTTTCGGGTTTTTCGATAGTATAAGCAACGCTTTTTTAAAGAAATCTTTGTCGACGATTTGTACATCACTATCTACAAAAGAGATAAAGGGTGTGCGCACAAGCTCAAAGCATAGCTGTCTTGCATAGCCAAGCCCTATTCTTTCTGTGTAAATTTCGGCACCCATTTTCTTTGCAACTTCGAGCGTCTCATCGGAGCTTTCGTGGTCCACTACAATCAAACGCGCTCGCGGTAGCGCTCTTTTTATGCTCGTAAGGCAGCTTTCGATCGTCTCTCCTGCGTTGACGTGCACGCAAACCGTAATTAGATCGTTCTCATCCATTTAGCGCACTTTCTTCATTACAATTAGAAAGTGATCGCCGAGTCTATTAACGGAAATGCTCTGCCAAGTGTCAAATCCAATTTCTTTAAAAATTCGTGCCTTTTTGGTAAATACTTGGTAAGGTTAGACGGTGGAACAACAACTACAACGCCCAACACTCTTTCAATTTCAAAACCGCAGAACATCTTAGAAATCTCAGAAGGTGTGTAGGAGTAAGTGGTCACACAAAATCTGCTCTTTCCAATCGGAACTGGGTTTTTGAATCTCGCAACCGCCATTCTTGGTTTAAACCTTAAAGTGTAACCAAGAATTTCCGTAGCGCAATAACGATTCCAAACGCCCAAAACAAGCGCACCGCCTAGTTTTTATCATCGTTCGAAGGTCTTTTGCGAGCTTTGGAAGTTTGGGTTCTGTGTTTATTGCACCGTAATTTGAGTAAGCTCCATCAAACTTTTCATAACCCAAACCTGACAAAACTTCTTTCACTTCGCTTGCGCGCGCGTGAACTGGTACGACCATATCAGATAGTCCCATAAGTTCCGCTTTTCTTTTAACACATCAAGCATTTTACGAGAAATGTCCGTGGCAACCACTTTAATTCCTGAGCTTGCAAGGCTAAGCGTCTCAGTCCCGGTTCCACAACCAATTTCTAAAACAGTGTCTCCAGATTTAAACACTTGTTTCATCAAGCCAACAGACACCGCTCTGAGCCATGAGTTCACAGGATTTCCGAAAATGTGCTCGTCATAGTGCTCAGCGACTGTGTCAAAGGCGGCTTCTAAGTCCCCATAATAAAGCTCTTCGGGATTAGAGTTGCCCAGTTTGTTCTGTAATCGTTATTTCGACGTATTTTGTTTGTCCCCAGTATCTCTTTTTATTTCGTCGATTCCGTACTTTCTCGTAAAAATCGAAAGTATTGGGTGGTTAACGCCTTGAATGCGTTTGAGTTTAGCGATCCCCAAAAAAATCCCAAAATTTGTGTAGAGCTTAACATTCGGGTTGAACAAAACATTGGCAACCCAGTCCTGCTTTTTGTCATTGTGAGGAAACACGATAACCTTGTTGTCAAGCGCAATGTACCTTACGACAACTTGGTGCGTCTTTCCGCTTTTTCTACCAATTGTTTCAAGCCTTAAATACTGCGCACCGTCCACATTGAATAAAGTAATAAAGAGTGCCAATAATCTTTCGGTAACTTTGAGAAAAATTTACTCAATAGTGCATTAACTTTTATGAATAAGATTTTTTAATTAGTAGAAATGTTCCAATAAAGCTTATTAATTTCCTTGTTTGCAGCGTACTCTTCGTGAAGTAGTTGCTCAATCGTCGCGTTGTAAAAGTGAACGGTGTTCAAAAACGGGTTTGACCATCCTGGGTCTTTTGTATAGGCATAGTAGAAATCAGTGACCGGGTTAAGGGGCGAACTGAAGCCAACTCCGCCAAAGTACATCGCCCATTTGTCGCTGTACTGCTCGAACACAATTGGGTAAATAGATCCAAAGCCTGTGACAGGAATGAGTTTAAGGCACAAACCGATCTTTGCCGCATCCTTCCAAATCTGCTGGCTTTCTATCAACCAAGTCGGGTGGTCGTTTCTTGTGTAGAATATGGGAGTAAACGCGGTGCCATTAGGTATTCCGCTACCTGGTGAAGTTGCGTACTCCCAGACGCCCTTTCCGCCGGTACAAGCAAAACCCGTGCCAGAAGGCTGGTTGTCGTTTGGATTCCAAGCGATTTGTGGGTCGCGTGCAAGGCTTTCGTTCGCAAGCTGAAGACTATACGGGTAAGTTACTATGTTGGTCGAAGAAAAGTCTCCAAATGCGCTTGGTAGTAACAAGTTGGGAGTGGCAACTCCTTGTATTCCGTTTAGCACCACTGATTGAATGTAAGTGTAGTTCACCAAGTGCGCTATCGCTTGTCTAAAGGGTAAGTAGTAACCTGGGTCTTTGGGTGAGTACATGTTAAAGTAAATGAACTCTTCTCCAGAGCCAGTTCCGCTTGTTACATTAAGGTAAGGCGTTGAAAGCGCTTGTTGAATGTTACTAAAACTTGATGGCGGAAAGTCCATTATTTGAATTTGACCAGAGAGTATTCCAAGAAAGTTCGCCGCGTCGCTTGTGAATATCAGGTATCGCACACTCGACACGTAAGATCCATGGAGATTTGCCTGTGAGCCTGGGATCACCGAAGGGTTCCTGAAGCTAGGCGCCTGCGCTTGCGCGGATATGCTAACTGCAACCGCAAGAATTGCCAACAGCCGCAATAACACTCAGTTTTTTTAAAGAACAACCCTTTTCCATGGCAAGCCTAATTTTGGCTTGTCGCTAATAAACTTTTTCTCGTCCGCTTATGTCCAACTTTCAATAATTCTAAAAATTTAAACTCTCTCGATGTATCGCAAAACCTCCCATTCGCTCACGCTTTGTATGTAAGCGTACCACTCCGACTCTCTCGCTTTGTAGTACTCTTCAAAAAGAAGCTCTCCCATAACTCGTTTTACCCACTTGTCTTTTCGTGCGCACTCCAAAGCTTCACCGAGCGTACGGGGAAGCCTTTCTGCTCCAAGTTGTGTTAACTCAGCCTCACTCATTTTTGCGACATCCTTATTCAATGGTTGTGGTGGCTCTAGCCGCTTTTCCACGCCCTCTAATCCCGCCAAAACAAGTAGCGAAACAAGAAGATACGGATTTGCGCAACCGTCTGACACCCTGAATTCTATTCTTGCCTCGCTTTGAGAGCCGCTAAGCCTTGATGGCACTCTGATCGCAGCGCTTCTATTGTCAAACCCCCAGCACACGTGTGAAGGCGCCCAGCTACCTGGTATAAGCCTTTTATAAGAGTTCACAAGAGGCGTCGCGACAAAGCACATAGCCTTTGTGTGTTCTAGGATACCCGCGATAAAGCTTTGCGCAAACTCGCTTAGCGCCATACCGTATTTGTCGCTTTGTGAATGAAACAAGTTGTTTTCATTTTTGTCAAACACGCTCAAGTGAACGTGTAACCCGCTACCAGGCGCTTTGTTAAAAGGCTTTGGAAGAAAAGTGGCGAGTAAACCCTTCTTTGTGGCAACCCCTCTTGCCACGTCTCTTAGCGTCACAAAGTCGTCTGCGGCTTCAAGCGCGCGTTTGTACCTTATTGTGGGTTCAAGCTGAGAATTCCCGTACTCCTTCTTCACCCTTTCCACAAAAATCCCCATTTTCGAAAGCGCGTCGCCAAGTTCGCTGATGTACTCAAAAAGCACGTCGTAAGAGTGTGTGGTTTCTATTCCTTCTTCTTCAAGAGGACGAAACTCGTTTGCTTCCTTTCTTAACACGTAAAACTCGGCTTCAAGACCGGCGTAAACGTAAAAACCCATTTCTTGAGCTTTGTTCAAAACCCTTTTTAGAAGAATTCTACCGTCCGTTTGAGAAGGTGAAAGGTCTGTGTTGTAGTGCTCACAAATGAGCCTTGCGACACCCTGCGTGTAAGGCAAAAACGCGGTAAGTTGAGAGATCTGGAAGCATTCTGAACTCAGAAGATTCATGGATTTTAAGTTGGTCCTAATCTAGAATGCAAGAGGGCTTTGCCTTTAAAAAATTAAAGTCAAAATTTAACAAAAAATTTATGCAATTAATAAGATCTGGAAGTGAAAATCCTGAATTCAGGGATTTATTTATTACTGATCATAAATTAGAGGGCTTAAAGGTACTGAGAAGGGATTCAAATAATAGTAATATATCTATTATCTATAAAACAAGGAATAGTGAAATAGTCCTAGAAGAAATAATATCTCAAAAATGAGGGCTTATTTTCCAACAACAAAGTCAATCTAAATAATAATGAAATAAGCTTCCATAAAGATTCAATTCTTATATCAAATCTAGATTTTTATAGTTAAAAAACCCTTCCCGATGTCTTCTTCATATAGAAAATTCCATGTGCTGTGCAAACTCGAAACTTTAATGTTTTGTATTTCTCTAAATAGGAACCTTCATATTTCCAGGAAATCTTAACCTCATTTTCGGCTTTCCCGCACATAAAATCAATTTTGATCCATTCATCAGGATTTTTGTCATTCTCATCATAATATACAAAACTGCAGTTCTCTCCGGGTAAAAAATTAAAAATTAAATTCTCAGGGTTCATAGGAACTATGCTTCCTTGTTTTTGAAATACTGGAATATAATCGTAACTAGCATCCCTCTCAATAATTCCGGAAACGATCTCCTCTTTATATAAATCAAACCATTCTCCTTTTGGAAGCTTTATTTTTATTTTACTAGCGGTTGGTTTTAGTATGGGAAATGCTAGTAACGATTTTCCTAGATAAAATGAAGTTTCATCTAAATTATCTGGTTCATACCAAAATCTTGGCCTCATGAGAGGAATGCCTTCTTTGCTATATTCATATGCCAATGAGAAAATATACGGAATGATACTGTATCTAAACTTTATTATCTTTTTAGCTGCTTCAAGGGTTTCATCGTCAAACATCCATGGTTCTCTTCTTTTAGAATAATTTGAAGAATGAACTCTAAAAAATGGAGACAGGGCGCCTAGGGCTAGCCATCTTAGATACAGTTCTTTTGATGGTGATCCGGAAAATCCTCCAACATCTGAACCTGCTAACCCTATACCACTAAGTGACATATTTAAAAGCATTGGGATTGTTATTTTAAGGGATTTCCATGTAGAAGTTATATCCCCTGTCCATACGAAGGAATAACTGTTAATACCCAACCATCCAGACCTTGATAGAAGAAAATGTCTCTTAGATATATTTCTTTTTAGACCTTCATATCCAGCTTTGGCCATAAAGTAAGCGTAAAGATTATGAACACTCCTATGGAACCCAATGCTGTGTACAGCATTTTGTGGGAGAGTGTTATCACCCCATAGCACAAATAACGCAGGCTCATTCATATCGTGCCATACACCCTCTATCCCATTTTCTTTGAAGAAAGAATAATGAGATGCCCACCAATCCCTAACATTTGGATCAGTGAAATCCGGAAATGAGGAAAAACCAGGCCAAACTGGCCCCTTTATAATATTCTCATGAGGATCTTTTACAAAATACCCATTTTTTAAACCTTCATCAAATATGGGGTATCCCGACTCGTATTTTACACCTGGGTCCAGTATGGCAACGAGATGTGAACCTTCTTTTTGCATTTTATCTGATAGTTTTATTAGATCGCTAAAATTTTCATTGAGCGTAAATACCCTGTACCCTTTCATATAATCTATATCCAGATGAATTGCTGAGACGGGAATATCATTTTTCTTGAAGCCGTCAAATACTGCTTCTACTTCTGAAGTACTTTTGTAGCTGTATCTAGATTGATGGAAACCGAAGGCCCATTTTGGTGGCAAATATGGTTTGCCTATTAATTCTTGCAACTGAGAAATTAGTGATTCCATACTGTCTCCAAAAATGAAAAAGAAGTCACAACTTCCTTCGGAAAATTCATGATAAACCTTATCCATTCCAAAATCAATAAAACCTTTTGAAGAGTTATTATATAAGATACCATAAAAGAAATCCTTTGTGTAATCAATATAAAATGGGACATTAATGTAAAGTGGATCCTTTCCCTTTGAATAAGCACCGTCGGCATCCTATTCCATAAGTTTACTTTGTGTCCCTTTAAGTTCAGGTTTAGTGCTCTTTCACCTGTTCCAAATATTGCTGATTCAGTTCTTATACTGGAGTTTATTCTAATTCCTTCCTCTGAAATTTCAATCTTATCACTTCTAATTTGCCTGGAACCATTATAAAGGGAAATTGAATCTCTATTTATAATAAAATACAGGTCTTTATTGATTTCTAATCGTCCATCTTTAGTATCAATGGAAGAACCGTTATCAAATTGAATTATCTCATAACAATGATTCAAACACAAATTGAATTTGAACTGTAATATATTTTTCCATCTCTTTATTTCTATAATTTCTGGTTTTAAAGGCTCATCTGAAGATAGAAAAGTTAATAGAGCATCTTTATGATGAGCTCTTTTTACAATCTTTGTTGGTATATTAATACTGTCAATTAAATCCCTTTCAACAGTGTATGCTGCTGAAGCTTTGGCTATATCTATTCCAAAAATTTTATTAAATAGACGCAATTTATTGAAACCTAAATCGCTTTTCATTCTATGCATTATTATCAAATAGTTTTTTAGATTTTTGATTGTACTACCGATAATAGTGTATTAAATTAATCAAATCTTCAAGTTATTATTCCATACTCTATTTGCTCCAACTGCTAGGATTTTCTCCCTAATTTAAAACATTGCAAAGAAAAGATTAAAGGCTTCATAATATAAGGAATAAATCAAAGAATTGATTTAAGTTCATCAATTCTAAAAATTTAAACCCATTAACCTAATACGCTATTGAATGCAATGCAAACCTAGAAAAAGGGTTTTGGCTATATTAATAGTATCGGACCTTTTATTATCCATAATAATCTTACTTTACGTTTTAACTCAGATTCAGGTGAATATATTTTTAAGAGATATTTGGCAAGTTATTGTTATCTTATCATTTATAAATTTGATATTGATTAGAAATTTATTAGATGGAATAAAGCTTGTTTGGTACGCCTATATATTAATTTATTTTCTGAAAATTTTATTGGCTTTTACATTGCTTTTCCAATTTCCTTATACAATTATATATTTAATCTTAGAATTTATATTAACTTATATAATATTCATAACCAAACAATGTTTTAAAAATCCTTCAAGGCTGTTTGCTAAACCAGATTTTTCAGTTGCTATTATGGTAATTATAATGGTATTCGCCTATGGCTTCTTTGGATCACTTATTCTAGGTGACCAATTTATTCCAAAGATCCGGAATCCAATTAATGCTTTTTATTACACTGGAGAGGTTATAACTACATTAGGTTTTGGAGATATAACACCTAGTACATATGTGCCAAAATATTTACAGTTACTCTGGCTGTACTGGGTCTAGGGTCCTTCTTTGGGGCAGCCACAATAATTATAGCCCCAATTGTCTATACAAGGGGTAGGAAGGTGGTATCATTCGTTGATAAAATTGAATCACAGAGCCTGAAGGATTATGTTATGATAATTGGGTACTCCAATTTTCTGGAGACATTAGTGAAAAAATTAGTGGAAAAGGATGAGCTGGTGATAGTGATTGACAAGGATGAAAGCAAAAGAGAGTTGATTGAATCAATGGGAGCATATTTTGAGGGTAATATAAACATTAATGAAATTATTAGGAATTTTAAACTGACAAGAGCTAAATTAATAATATTGGGCGCTCAAGATGACGGTAATAACTTATTAAACCTGAATACCATCATCAATTTAATGGGCGGAGAAGTTAAAGAGAAGATAATTGTATTATTAAACAATTCATCAAATTACAATAGCTTTGTAAATTTTGCAGGGAAAATAATTGACATTTCTAGTTTGATATACCAAGATTTATCCAATTATTTTGGCAAAGATTAAATATGTTAGCGTAATACTAATTTAATGAGTGAGATACTAATAACAAAAAGGGAAAGAGACTGCTTACTGGCAATAACTGAGAATTCTAAATCGGATTTTCCCATAAGATTAAGCGACCTCGCAAATATACTTGAAATTAAGCCTCCTACTGCCCTCAATATCGTAAAAAGATTGTCTGAGCTAGGACTTGTCCGTAATGAGAGAGGCATGATCAGGCCAACTGAAAAAGGGGTAGTTTATTATAAGGAAATCATTTATCATCATAGGGTCCTTGAATGCTATTTTAAAAAATTCTGGTGTTGATGAAGTAAAATCATGTGTTGAGGCAGCGAAGCTTGATTATCAACTTCCTCACGAATTGGTTGAAAAAATGGAAGAATACGCAGGCAACCCTAGGGAGTGTCCTCATGGTAAGCCGATTGAAAAGCCGAAGGAGGTGATATTGTGATAAATTTATTCAATCCCACAATACAAGGGTTTTATGATGCCCTTCTTGTAGCCTTCCTGCTAGGGATAGTTCACGGTATAACACCAGATGAGCATACTTGGCCTATAACCTTCTCTTATGCAGTAGGAACAACAAGTAGGAAAGGAGGTGCAAAAGCAGGATTGATATTCTCCACAGGCTTCACAATACAGCGCGCTCTCATGTCGGAAATAGCTTTCTTTGCCCTTGCTCCTGTGTTCTTCCTTCCATATTATGATGGTATAATTTACATAATAGTTGGCTCAGTAATGGCTCTTTCTGGTTTTTATATTATGAAGAAGCTTAAATATCCTCACTTCCATTTCTTTGAGAAGATACTTGGCAACAAGCTAAAAATACATAAGCCACATTCCCATGGGGAGGAACTTGAATATGAACACAAGATAAATCCACTTGAATCAGAAGCCGAGGAAGATTATAGGCCGGTACCTCTAAAACTTGCCTTCGTTCATGGACTAATAGCAGGATTTGGTTTTGGAGCCTTTGCATTGATTCTATTCACAGTAATCTCTCCATCAATGCCCAATGCATATGTTGCATGGCTACCTGGAGCTTTATTTGGATTGGGGACTATGGCCATGCAGGTATTATTTGGGACGGTATTTGCAGCATGGATAATAAAGGTGAAAAAGTTAACAAATGAAGGACTTTCCTTTGTAGCCAGAGGAATAAGCTCTTATGTGCTCGCTTACGGTGGATTAGCATTTGTATTTGCTGGCATATCTACAATAATTTACCCAAAGCTGTTCGATTATGCCATTGTCACACCTATTTATGTCCATAACTTACACAATTTGGGTATAGGTTTCTTCTTGGTGATAATTTCAGTAATCGTAATAGGATACATCGGATACAAGGTAAACCTAAGGAAGGCTATCAAGAAAGGTCTCACCACTACATAGATGATTTATAATCTTTCAATGGTTATTTAATTATTATCTTTTTATATTTTTAAGTCCATTAATTTTAAAATGAGATTGCTGGGTAACTTCGATTGAGTAACTACATGAAGTTTCGGTTCTTCGACTATTTCCGGATCATCAACAAAGGCTTGCCTGATGGAGATCTCTTCCTGAGAGATTATTTCCGAAATTGATGCAAGAATGCCAGGTTTGGAGGGATCTTCAACAATAACTTCCATTGCTCCCCAACCCATTTCCCTGGCCGCGTCTGTAAAATCCGCTATTGATTTGAGATTCATGAAAAATTTTCCTAGCGTTGAATTTTCATTTATGGTTTGAATTGTTGATTTTATAACCCTCCTATCCACTCCTATAGCTTTAGCAAATTTAGTGTCGTCTATTTGTATGCCGTTAATATAAAGATTGTTTTCCTTTATGGAGATTCCAGTTTCAAGCATCTTCTTAACAACCTTAAGCTGAGCTGGGGATTTTTCCATTGCCTCATATATTTCTTTCCACATCATGTGTATCGATGTACAAATTAATACACTAATGTATAAATATATTTCTCAATACACATATTCAATGATCAGTGTAATAAATAGAAGAATGAAAAGATTAACTGACGCGAGGGGAAGGTTTCTATTGGTTCCAATGGATCATGGATTAACTAATGGACCACTTGAAGGTATTGTTGACATTAGGGAGGCAGTTACAAAATTGGTAGGTTCCGGTGTGACCGGATTCATTCTGCATAAGGGAGCGGCGAGACATGTTATAGATATTCTCGAGGACGAATCTTTAATAATACATTTATCAGCTGGAAATGCCCTTTCACCCTATCAAAACAGAAAGAGAATTATCACTTCTGTTGAAGAGGCAATATCATTAGGTGCGGATGCGGTAAGTGTGCATGTAAACATAGGCAATGAAGATGATTCTGATATGATTTATGATTTTGGGGAAATAGTAAGTGAAGCTCATTCACTAGGGATACCAGTACTGGCCATGATGTATGCCAGGGGAGATAAGATAACAAATCAATATGATGCTGAAAATATAGCTATAATTGCAAGAGTTGCAGATGAAGTTGGCGCTGATATAGTCAAGGTATATTATACCGGAGACGAGGAATCATTTAAGAAAGTAGTAAAAGGGGTTAGAATCCCAGTCGTAATTGCCGGAGGGCCCAAGATTGATTCCGAGGATAAGTTCTTACAAATGGTCAGAGGGGCCCTAAGAAGTGGTGCAGCAGGTATTTCAATAGGTAGAAATATTTGGCAGAGTAGCGATCCTAGGGGAACAGTTCAAAAAATAAGAGCAATTATGGAGGAGATACTAAATGAGAACTATCATAATTGATTTTCCTGAGAATTCAAAATTATCAGATCTCAAAAATATTCAAAATATAAATGGATTTGAGTTGAAGACTTCAAAGGAAGTTAGTATAATCCTTGTTGAATCCAAGGATGTAAACAAAATTGTGAAGGGGGAATTATACCCAGAAGAAGATATTATAATATTGAGGTCAAATGATTGGAAGATAATTCCTTTAGAAAATTTAATTGCGGCACTCCATTCTCGAGGAAAAAAGATCGGGATTGTAGTTAATAATCCAAAAGAGGTACCAGCACTATTAAATATTTTGGAAAAGGGGGTAGATTCACTTTATTTTGAAAGTGAGGATATATTTAATGAGTCTGTGGAATATCTAAAAAATGATCATGAGAACATTTCTGTAAAAACTTTTAAAATAACAGGTATAGAAGATGCAGGATCTGGAGATAGAGTTTGTATTGATACTATCTCCTATGTTAGGCGAAGATGAAGGACTCTTCATTGGAAGTTTTGCATCAAGCATGCTATTGATATTATCTGAAAATTCTAAAAATGAATTCATAGATACTAGGCCATTTAGAGTGAATTCTGGATCAATTCACCAGTACGTATATGTAGGAATGGGAAACAAAGTACCTTTCAGAACTAAATTCTGGAACAAAATAAAAGTATTTAATAAAAAGGAATAGGGAGAGGTTCTACAGTAGGGAGGGCCAAAATTGAATTCAGACCATTACTTAAAATCAGTTTCACAGATGGGAACATATATGGTTCTGTTTTTCTACAGAACGCTGAAACAGTTAGATTGATGGGAAAGGATGGGAATCCTATACAGGTTAACAAACTTAAGGAAGGGGATGAAGTTCTGGGCATTTCACTGGAAGGCGCCCGACATTATGGTATGAAAATCGAAGAAAAGATGATTGAAATATGATTGTTAGATCCATTAAGTTCTCCGACAATTCTAGCCTTGCAAAAGCATTGGGAATGAATAATAATAGAGGGGAGGATGGAATTGAAATAAGATTGGATGAGATCCCCAGAGAATTGCCTGATATTAATATAATTTCAAATTATCCAGGGCTAAAAATACTTACATTAAAGAAAACAGCTCTCTCCATTCTCGAAACCAGTCCTGACATCATAAGAGGTTATGATCTAATAGATGTTGACTATAATTACTTCAAGGCACATATTAAGGAGATACACATCCCTCCCAATAAATTATTGATTTCTATACACACGGGATCAAAAAATTTGATCAGAAAGATGTTGAATGATCAAAGAATATATAATAAGAATTTAAAGTTGGTCCTGAAAAAAGGGACTCTCAAAGATTATTATGAATTAAGATCCGAAATTTCAAATAGAAAGGCAACGTTCTTTATGGTCGGAGAGAAGTACAAAATAACGAGATTCTACTCTATAAGGGGAGAAGGAATAAATTATTCATATGAAGGAAAAAGGACCGCACCAGGGCAGTTTTCCATGGAAGAGGCTTTGAAAATACGGGATTACGATGTTTATGGCCTTGTTGGCAATCCATTGGGTAAATCACTTTCCAAGGTGATTTATGAAAAAATATTCTCTAGGTATAAAATTAATGCGATTTATTTAAACTTCGAAATAAATCATGAGGACTTTGATTATTTCATTGAAATTGCCAAAGATGTAAATATAGCTGGATTGAATTTTACAGTTCCATTCAAGCTTAATGCATCAAGAATTTTTTATGATGGCATTCATCCCATAAATTTTGTCAATTTTAAAGGTAAGGTAAAAGCTGGGAACACTGATTTAGAAGCAATTAGATGTCTAACTGAAGGAAAAAATCCAGAAAAGGTATTAATTTATGGGAATGGAGCAAGCGCCATTACTTCTCTTATAGCTTTCCCACAATCCAAAGTTTATGTGATTGGAAGGAATCCTGATAAGGTAAAGGAATTTTCAGGTAAATTTAAGGTAGAAATCGCTAAGGAGCCAGGAAAATTTGATTTCTTAATTAATTCAACTCCAGTGGGGATGTATCAACCTGATGGTATTCCAGAGATTATATTAAACTCTGAATTTGAAACCATTATTGATTTTCCATATTCTGAACATAAAACAGTTTTTCAGAAATTTGCAGAAAAGAAGGGCTTGGAATTTATTTCCGGTAAAGAGATACTGGCAACTCAGGCTTCCTTTAATATACATTATTGGTTTGGAATTCATGTAAGTCCTTCTGAAATACTGAAAATCTTAAGGGGTGGTAAGAACGGAAATAATTGAGCATTCTGCGATTACTGTTGTTTCCGCCCTTTTCAATGGTATCGGTGTTACCATGGGAATTAATTTGCCTGCAAGAATTTCTATTAAAGCAGGAACAGGCAGAATAATAAATAACGAGAATGAGGGTTTGGAATTAGTTAAAACGATTATAAAAAGAGAAGGTCTTGATCAAGGAAGTTTCGATATTGAAATAAATTCAAATATACCTTCCGGGATAGGTTTAAAGAGTAGCAGTGCAATAACACTGGCTATATTAAGGGCTTTAAGACAACACAACGGATCCAACAAAACAATTATGGAAACCATAATAGATTCATGCATTATTTCAAAGGAATTAGGTATATCTTATACAGGCGCTATGGACGATGCTATGGCATGTCATTTTGGAGGTTTAAATTTTGTTAATAACCAGAGATTCGAATTAATTGACAGATTCTCCATTTCAAAAAACAAAGTTTACATAAATATACCGAGTCATAAGAAATCAAAAGTAGAATTCAATGAATTTAAAAGGCAGGAATTTTTAGGAAATGTAGCTCTAAAATATGCTTTTGATTTAAATCTCAAAAAAGCAGCATTTGAAAATTCAAGAGCGATTAGCAATATTTATGGATATGATTTATCATTAATTGAAACTCTTTTAACGTATAATCGCGTTAAAGTAGCCGGTTTTTCAGGGACTGGGCCAGCATTCTATGCTGTTATTGATTCCTCGGAGGATGAAAATCTTGATGAAATTAATTCTTTCTTCAAAAATGAAGGAAATTACATTCTAACGGAGTTGAGATAAATGGAATATTTTGTTGAGCCTGTTAGGAATTTTTCCTCTGAAATAACAGCACCTCCATCTAAATATATTACGCATAGGGCTATTTTTATTGCCTCATTGAAGGGAGGATCAGTTTTAAATTATTCAAAGTCACTGGATTGTATAAGCTCAATCAAAGCCATAGAGAAATTAGGATCTAAAGTTAAAATGAAAGAAAACTTGATTGAAATAGAAAGTATTGAAGAAATCAATGAAGGAACTTCAATTGATGCAGGGAATAGCGGTACTACAGCTAGATTCTCAGCCGCACTTTCATTACTGGGCAATGAATTTAATGAAATTACCGGAGATGAATCTCTCAGGAACAGGCCTATGGATGATGCGGAATCAATTACAAATTATGTGGGAGGGAAATTGGAATATGTAGGCAAGAAAGGTTATTTTCCAATAAAAATTAAGGGACCAATCAGAAATTTCCAATTTAAGGTTAATAATCTAAAATCTACCCAGTTTATTTCTGGATTGCTCATAACATCGTCAAGGCTTCAAAAGGGATTCAATCTTTTATTGGAGAGACAACCTGACTCTATGGGTTATATTATAACTACGATTCAAATGCTTAAAAAGATTGGAATAAATTATTATTTTAATAATGATGGTATATACTATTCTGGAAAATCAGATTTGGCATTTGATGGATTCAATATTCCAGGAGATTTTTCTTCTGCTGCTTTTTTCTTGGTTGCGGCAATTATTACAAATTCAACTATCAAAATAACTAATCTTAATCTAGAGTTATTCCAGCCTGATAGCAAGATAATAGACATCTTAAAAAATCTGTGTGTTAATTTAGAAGTTTATAATGATTCCATTGAAGTTAGGCCTAGCAAGCCATGCGGGGAGGTAATAGATTTGAGAAGCACTCCAGACCTATTCCCTATCATGGCGGTTCTAGCGGCAAGTATGGATAAGAATGTAAAACTTATAGGTTCAGAATCACTCGCTTATAAGGAGAGCAACAGGTTACTTACCACTTTAGAATTACTACGCAATTTGGGTGTTAAAGCGGAACTTAATGGAAATTCATTGATTGTGTCTGGAGGATTTATTAGGGGGGGTCATGTAGATAGTCATGGAGATCATAGGATAGCAATGGCTGCAGCCATAGCTGGATTGGGGTCTATTGAAGGAGTAAGCATTGAAAATTTTGATTCTTACAAAATCTCATACCCAGAATTTCTCGATCATTTAAAGGTGATAGTTAGATGAATGTTTTCGGAAATTCTACTAAAAATAATCCTATTCGGTAAAAGCCATGAGAAATATGTTGGGATAACCCTTGACGGTTTACCAGCAGGTTTTAAAAATCGATGAAGAAAACATTGCAAAATATTTGAATTATAGAAGACCCAAACCTATTATTAATACTTCAAGGGTCGAAGAAGATGAATTTGAAATTATAGGGGGTTTTAATGGATTCACAGACGGGGCACCATTAACAATCCTGATAAAGAACAAAGATATTAAGTCGAACGATTATGATGAATTATTTTTAAAGCCTAGACCAGGTCATGCAGATTATCCGGCCTATATTAAATATAAAGGATTTAATGACTATAGAGGTGGGGGACAGTTTACAGGAAGGATGACCGCCCCTATAGTGGCGGCTGGCGGCTTATTAGCACCGATTTTAGAAAATGTTGGAATAAGATGCTATTCAAGAGTTGTATCGATAGGGGAAATAAAAGATTCAGAGGAATATACATTAGAACAGCTTGAGAGGAGATACGAAAAACGATCTGAGGGTACTTTCATCAGGGGTTTATGAAAAAATGATGGAAAAAATATTGGCAGTGAGGAGGGAGGGGGATAGCATAGGCGGAGTTGTTGAGACAGTTATATCAGGCCTTCCCGTCGGATTGGGTGAACCATTCTTTTATTCACTAGAATCTGGAATCTCTGCACTTGCTTTTTCCATACCTGGAATTAAAGGTATCGAATTCGGAGATGGATTTCAAGGTACGTTATTAAGGGGTTCCGAATTTAATGATCAGCTATATTTGGAAAATTCAGGAAAAATAAGTTAAAATCCAATCACAGTGGTGGCATAAATGGAGGATTGAGCAACGGAAATCCTGTTGTTTTTAGAGTAGCCGTTAGACCAACCTCATCAATTCCAAAACCTCAGAATACAGTAAATATGAAAGAAATGAGTAACGAAATTTTGAGAATTAAGGGAAGGCACGATCCCTGTATAGTTCCAAGAGTTGTTCCGATTATGGAATCTGTAGCTAATATAGCGATAACTGATTTTTTGTTAACGTTCAATGGAGGTGAATTAATTGGAAAAAATTAGTGTATCAATAATGGGAATTACAGGAATAGTGGGAAATAAGTTTTTGCAAATCATAGGAAACCATCCATATTTTGAAATTAATAGAGTATATGCCAGTGAGCAATCGTCGGGCAGAAAGATTAGAGAGACTTTGAAGGTAGATGATTATAGCATAAGGGATGATATATTAGATCTTAAAATTGAGCATTTGAATGATAAAATTTTCAATGATGGTTCCGAATTAATTTTCTCTTCGCTTCCAACTGAGATTGCTAGGGAATTCGAAATGAAATTAGCAGAAAAAGGAAAGAAGGTCATAACTAATTCTTCTGCCTTCAGAATGCATCCAAAGGTACCCATATTAATACCGGAGGTCAACCCTCATCATCTTTCTCTAATTAATGGAAATAAAGGATTCATCATCGCCAATGGAAACTGCAGCACCATTGGTTTGGTACTTTCCATGGCTCCCTTAAGAAGCTTTGTTCAGGAAATTGTCCTGACTACTCAGCAATCAGTTTCTGGAGCAGGTTACCCTGGAGTTGCCTCATGGGACATACTTTCTAATATAGTTCCATATATAGAAAAGGAAGAAGACAAGCTAGAAAATGAAACAAAGAAAATCCTAGGAGATATTAAGCAGGGGGATGTCTATCCATCACCAATTGAAGTTTATCCTACAGCCCTGAGGGTTCCAACGAGGGAATCACACATGGGCAGTGTTACTCTAAAGTTAAAAGAGGAACTAGGGGAAAAGGAAATTAAAGAACTTTATGAAAATTTCAGATATGAGGGAAGGAGGGATAAATTATACCTCTTGCCGGAGAAAACAATAATAGTTAGAAATGAGAAAGACAGACCACAACCTGAACTTGATTATCTAGCTGGAAGCGGGATTTCAAAAGGAATGTCAGTTGTAGTGGGAAGATTTAGAATTAAAGGAAATAGGGTATCATATATTTTCCTTGTTAACAACTTGATAAGAGGAGCTGCAGGAAGCTCAGTGCTAAACGGAGAATTTATTGTCCAGGAGGGATATTTCTGACAGTATTGAAATTCGGAGGTTCTTGCCTAACGAGCCAATCTTCATTGGATAAGGTTCTGGATTATGTGAGACAATATAAGAATCCCATAATAGTTGTCAGTGCCCTGTCAGGAGTTACTGATTCTCTGATAAAAGCAGCTGATAACGGGGGAGATATCGATAAAATAATATCAAGACATTATATCGAACTTCCCGAGAATATTGAAATCCATTATTACAAGGAATTGAACGAAAAGGCTAATGTGTTGAAGGCTCTATTAACTATTTATTCGATGAACAGGAACTCCACATTCTTGGAATCCCATATTCAGAGTTTCGGAGAAAGATTTTCAGCTCTTATGTTAAAATACTTCCTTGAAGCAAACGGAATTAAGAGTAAAAATTTAGAAAGTGAAGAATTAGGGATCATTACAATTAACGGGTTTAAGAATGCCATTATTGATTCGCAATCGAGTGTAGATAATGTAAAGAAGGTAATAGGAAATGCACTTCAAGAAGGATACGTTCCCATAATAACAGGCTATTATGGAGTGGATCTACAAGGTCATATAGCACTTCTTGGAAGAAATGGGTCTGATTATACCGCAGCCTTTGTTGCAAGAGCATTAAACGAAAGTGAAATTGTCCTCTTCAAAGATGTTCCGGGTTTCTTCACAGCTGACCCTAAAAAGTTAAAAATCCAAATTTTGTATCTTATATTTCATTCGATCAGGCCTATGAACTATCCTCATACGGTGCTAAGATAGTGCACCCCTATGCTGTTCTTGAGGCCAGAAAAGGAAGGGCCAAAATAATAATAAAAGATTTCAACTCTGGTAAAACTGGAACTATCATCTCTGAGACTTATGGTGATAAAGTATTCGTTACCTCAAAGAAAAATTATCAATTTTAAGAATAATAGTTCCTGATGCTTCTAACATATCAGGCATACTTTTCCAAATATTGAATAGATTCAGTGAAAATGGAATCAACATAACCCAAAATTTTACTTCTTTTTCAGGTTTGAATATAATTATATCTAGAGAGAATTTGAATGATGCAGAAAATGTTCTTTCATCTCTTTCAAGGGTAATCGAATACAAAATTCTGCATCACGATGCATCATTGATATCAGTGGTGGGCAATTTTACTATTCAATCCCAAAATAAAATTCATTTAAAAATTTTGGAACTTACAGAGAAATATCCTGAGAAAATTTATTTTTCAAACATATCTTCCCCTGGTATCAGTATTTATCTGGCTGCTGATGAAAGCATAGAAGATGAATTGGTTAGAACAATTCACGAGATGGTGGGAAATGAATTCTGAAGATTTTGATTATAAGGATTCCTTTTTCTTTGAAATATTAGAAAGCAACATGAAGAATACTATTTCATCCACAGATATAGATAGAATTGAGGACTTTAGAGAGTTTAATGATTTAAATAAAATTGGGTTTGCCATAATATCCTATGATTATATAAACGAAATTGAGAAGATTGGCGTAAGATCTTCCGAATTTCCAAGGTCAACAGTTCTAATTCCAAGAAGCGTTAATTATTCGCCAGATTTTAAAAAGACACGTTTTGAAATTAAAGATATAATTATGCCATCTAAGGATTCTTTCATTAAAAACGTTGAGAAAATTAAAGAGGAAATAAAAAGGGGGGAAGCTTTTCAGATTGTTATTTCACACAGGGTTTCTTTTAAACTGGAGGGCTCCAAGTTTTCCATGTTTCTCGAAATGAGGGAAAGGAATCCTTCACAGTTCAATTTTTATTTTAAAAGGGGTAAATTTACTGCTTTCGGCACTTCACCTGAAAAATTAGTATCCATATCAGACAATTTAGTTTCAACTAATCCTATAGCGGGAACCTATTTTCTAACAGATGACTTCAAAGATTCATTTCTAATGAATAGTGAAAAGGACCTTGCCGAACATAATATGCTGGTGGATCTTGCAAGAAATGATATAGGTAGAATATCAAAGATCGGAAGTGTTAGAGTACAAGAATATTTGAAGGTTAAGAAGTTCAGGGGAATAGCACATCTTGTAAGCACTGTATCAGGTGAACCTTTATCAGGTTTGTCAAGAGTGAAAATACACGATTCTCTTTTCCCGGCAGGAACAGTATCAGGGGCTCCAAAATTAAGGGCCATGGAGATCATAGACAGACTTGAAGAATATCCAAGGGGTCCATACGCTGGTTCTGTTGGAATATTGAGACCAGAGAGCTGGGATTTTGCAATAAACATAAGATCAGTCTATTGTATAGGAGATCAGTGTTATGCCCAGGCTGGAGCTGGTATTGTATTGGATTCTGTGCCAGAATTGGAGTACAACGAAACCATAAATAAACTTAGATCTTCAATAGGGGGGATTGTGATATGAAAGCTTTGATTGTAGATAATTACGATTCTTTCACATATAATCTATATCAGCTGGTCGCATCATTATTTGAAGATGTAAAGGTGAAGAGAAATGATCAACTGGAAATGGGGGAAGTTAATGACTATGATACAGTTTTTATATCCCCTGGCCCAGGTAGGCCCGGTGTCAGAAGGGATGTCGGTTTATCAGAGGAAATTGTAAGAAATTTTCCTCAAAAGCCAATATTAGGTGTATGCCTGGGGCATCAGATAATAGGACATGTTTACGGGGCGAAGATAGTTCAATCATCTCATATAATGCACGGAAAAAAATCATTAATTATTCATTCAGGTGAATCTATATTCCGGGGTCTACCTCATTTTTATGGAGGAAGGTATCATTCTTTGGTAATTAATAAAGTCGGGCTACCAGAAGAACTTCAAGTCTTGGGTATTTCGGATGATGGTGAGATCATGGCCATTAAGCACATTAAATATCCTCACTACGGTGTGCAATTTCATCCAGAATCAATTTTAACCCAATACGGGGAGGATATAATCAAGAATTTTCTGGAGGAGGTAAAATGACAATAGATGACATACTTAAGAAGCTTATAACAAGGGAGGATTTAAGTATCCAAGAATCAATTTTTCTGGCGGATTACATAGCCTCTGATGGATTTGATCCCATAAAAGTATCCGCTGCCCTTTCCTTGCTAAGTATGAAAGGTGAGAGCAAGGATGAAATATATGGCTTCATTGAGGCATATTCCAAGAAAATGGTCGAGTTCCCAGCCATTCATGAAGGTGTTGACCTTGCAGGTACAGGCGGCGGGAAGATTAAGATTGGAAATATTTCAACTGCTTCAAGTTTCGTCTTGGCTGCAATGGGATACAAGGTTATAAAGCATGGAAACAGATCCTTTACCCACAGTCAGGGGAGTGCTGATTTATTGGAAAAGGCAGGAATAAATATAAGGTTGGAACCGCACAAAGCTTACAATGTTTTTAAGAAAACGGGTTATATTTTCCTATTCGCACAGTTATATCATCCTGCTGTTGGAAAAGTTTAGTCAAATTAGGAAAAGCTTGGGTTTCAGAACAATTTTTAACAAAATAGGACCATTCCTTAATCCGGCTAAAGTGAATTATCAATTAATGGGGGTATCTGATTCAACATCGCTCAAAGTCTTATCAGAGGTTGGTAAAATGCTGCCTGAGAAGAACTTTATTTTTGTCCATTCTACTGCTGGAATAGATGAATTAATATACGGGACAAAAAACATAGCGATAATGGTAAGGGATGGAAGGAGCTACACCATGGATTTGGATTACGGAAAAGTAGAAGATCAATTAACTGATCAGATATTTGACTTAGAAACACTTTTGAAAAGCGGATCTCCGGAAATAGTGTTCAAGAGTATATGTCTAAACTCCGCAGCAGTTATGTATTTGAAGAATGATGTGAAAAGCATTTCAGAAGGAATTAAGGAATCTGAGAATACAATAATCAATGGAGATGCCTACCGAAAATTTCTTGAATTCAAGGAGGAGGTTAGCCGTGCCTGAAAATATGCTTTACAAGTTTTATAATAATGCGATTTCGCTTATCAACAGGGATTATTATACACAGGGTGAGAGAAAGAAGGAAGTATTTAAGTTAAAAGCCACAGAAACAATTGGAATCATAGGGGAATTAAAATTCAGCTCACCTTCCAACGGTCAGATAAGTAGTAAAAATGTGAATGAAATAAGGGATATCTATTGCAAACATGGACTAAGGGCTATATCTGTTTTAACCGAGCCAAATTTTTTCAGTGGAAATTTGGAATATTTAGGATTATTCCGAGAATGTAAAAAACCTCTTTTGATGAAAGATTTCATTATATCCTCAAAGCAAATCACATCTGGATATTCATGGGGTGCGGATATAATATTGGTGATTATTAAGCTCACGAGGATGTTTGATATAGATGAGACTGAACTCATAAATTATGCTCACAGTTTAGATTTGCAAGTCATCTTAGAAGTTAACAATATTGAAGAGCTTAATTATGCATTAAAACTTGGGGGAGATTTCATAGGTATCAATTCTCGAGACCTTTCCACCTTGAAAATAGATAAATCAAAATTTGATCTTATCAAATATGTAAAAGATTTCGATTCGATAGCCATGAGTTCAATAGAATCCGTTGATGAAATTAAAAAACTGGAGGATATGGGATTCAAATTTGCACTAGTTGGAACTTATTTTATGAAAAATCCTGAAGTGATAGAGGAGATTGAGAAGTTCTATGGTTAAAGTTAAAGTTTGTGGTATGACAGATGAGAATATTGCGTCAAAAATTTTTCCTGATTATTTGGGTATAATAGTTTTAACTCCAAATTCTAAAAGAAACGTGGGAATGGATAAGGCCAAAGAAATAATAACACATACAAATCCCCAGGTTAAAACAGTATTGGTTACAAGGGAGATTGCAATTCCAAAACTCTTGGAACTTGAAAAACTTAACCCGGATTATATACAGATCCATGTCCCACTTAATTCCGACGAATTGATACGAATGCGCAAATATATAGGCGTAGGTATTATATCACTAATTAATGATGTAAATGCCAGTTATACAGAAGAAATTGCTAAAGTTTCTGATATGGTAATTTTCGATACAACTGTCAATGGAATCAGTGGAGGTTTAGGTATAGAAAATGACTGGAACTTTGTTTCTTCTTTCAGGAATAAGGTACCTATCGGGAAAATGATTGTTAGCGGAGGAATAAACATAAACAATATGGAGAGAATTTTTAAGATCACTAAGGCGGATGTGATTGACGCATCCAGTAGCTTGGAGATTGATGGAAAGAAGAACTTAGACCTAATTAATCAATTTATCAGAAAAGGAAGGGATCTTAAATGAAGGGTTTTTTTGGTGAATTTGGTGGATATTATGTACCAGAGGTGCTAATACCTGCATTGGAGGAATTGGAGAAGGAATATAATAGGCTTAAAAAAGATGAGGAATTTCAGAGACAACTTGACCATTACATGAAAAATTTCGGTGGTAGACCAACGCCACTTTATTTTGCAGCAAGGCTCACAGATAAATGGGGAGGTGCAAAGATATACCTCAAGAGAGAGGATTTGCTTCATGGAGGTGCTCATAAATTTAACAATGCCATGGGACAGGCCCTTCTGGCAAAATTCATGGGAAAGAAGAGAATAATTGCTGAAACCGGCGCAGGTCAACATGGGGTTGCAACTGCAATTTCAGGTGCGGCCCTGGGATTAGAAACTGAGATCTACATGGGATCTAAAGATGGTGAAAGGCAGGCTGTAAATGTCAAAAAAATGAAACTCTTAGGTGCTAAAGTTAACTTA
>Ga0074075_13778_pt1 | contig 23752 bp, 24 predicted proteins | sample YNPg_E_FD_63712 | JGI IMG/M metagenome (GOLD analysis project Ga0074075, IMG submission 63712) | Hot spring microbial communities from Beowulf Spring, Yellowstone National Park, Wyoming, USA - YNP_Beowulf Spring_E v2 (version 2) | ecosystem: Environmental > Aquatic > Thermal springs > Hot (42-90C)... | reverse complement strand
CGCTACCGGTGGCAGATATCTCCCACCCATATTCGAAGGTAACGATCTCCCTCACGTCATTTCAAGAAGACTCTATCTGAGGAGGAGGAAAAGATACAACAAGGTTCTCGTCCTAGGTTCAGGTATAACAAAATAAAATAATAAAAATAGGAAACATAGAGGTTGGAGTAATAAAATAAAGATAACCAATTTAGGATTATAAAAATTCCTGTCCGCATAAAATGGGACCTATTTGCAAAGGAACTATATCAGGCACATCTATTCCTTCCGATCCGGGAGAATTCAAATATGATTTTGAAGGGCAAATTTTAAGATGTCCTTGGTATAGATTATGAGTATAATTTATTAACGGGAGAAATAATGTTTAATGATTTAAAATTAAGGTTAAAGTTTTATGAACATAAAATAGAAAACGATGTAATTTATGTAAAGATTGATTGATAAAATCGAAATAATGAATAAGATATTATAAAATTTCAATAGGAAGCTTAGCTTTTTTTATATGTTTACATATAATCGTTTAAAAAATGTTTTGTTAAAACTCATAACGTATAAATATAAGGCTTATTAATATCAAAAAGCATGTTTATTTATGTGGTGGCTTTCAGAAGAAAGGAAGAAGAATATAGATTTCATTATAAACAATCTAAGAAATACTGTATCAAAATATTCTTCTAGATACTGGTTTGAAAAAGATGAAAAAAGAGAATACCCTTTGGAATTTATCCAAGAGCTCGAGAAAAATGAGATAATGGGCATAAATATTCCTACAGAATACGGTGGCTTAGGATTAGGATTGGTCGAATCCGATATTGTTTTGGAAGAGATTGCCAATTCTCCTGGAGGAACGGTTGCTTCAAATTCTGTTCATGCAGCATTCTTCAATAATCATATTATTGTAAAATATGCAAGCGAAAATGTTAAGCAAAAATACTTACCAGAGATTGCTAAGGGAAATCTAAGATGCCAAGTATATGCTGTTACAGAACCATCAGCTGGATTTAATACTCCAAGAATATCCACAATCGCAAAACAAGAAGGAGACTACTATATTATAACTGGTCAAAAAGTTTTCATTTCAAGAGTTAAATATTCAGATTTAGGAATATTAGCTGCAAGAGTTGTTCCTTACGAAAAAGTGGAGAAGAAAACCCTTGGGATTGCTTTATTTTTAGTAGATTTAAGAGAAGCAAAAAACAAATACATAAGAATTGAGGAAATACCAAATAATCTGAGAAGACCTATTGATACTAACATAATATATATAGAGAATTTGCCTGTTCCAGCAGAGAACATACTTGGTGATAAGATGAGAGGTTTCTATTATTTGATGGAGGAATCAAGTGTTGAAAGAACTCTAATTGCAGGACAGTGCATTTCAGCTGCAAGATATGCAATTAAGAAGGCTATCGAATATGCTAAGCAAAGAGTTGTATTTCCTCCAGATCCTATAGCAAAGTATCAAGGAATTCAGTTTCCTTTAGCTGATTCATGGATTAGACTTGAAGCAGCTGATTGGCTTAAGTGGAAGGCTTTAGAATGTTTAGAAAAAGGAGAAGACCCTAAAATTGCAGGATACTATGCAAACTGTGCTAAATATATTGCTGGAGAAGCAGCGTTCCAAGCATCAAGATACGCGATGTGGACTTTAGGAGGTTATGGATATTCTGCAGAACTTGATATTGAAAGAATTTGGAGGGGAATTGAATTATTAGCCGGTGTAGGACAGATTTCTCCTCATATGGTTCTCAATTATGTAGCTACGAATATCTTGGGAATGCCAAAATCCTATGGAAGCGAATAAAATGGAATCTAACAAGTATTTATCTCCTTGGGATTCTGAAGGCCCATATTACGAAGATTTTGAGATAGGAATGATTATAAAATCATGGCCAGGAAGAACATTTCATTTATACGATAATTACATTTGGTCTGCATTTTCAGGAGATTCGACTGTTGCTTACATTGATATGGAGTATGTTAAAATGCTTGGTCATGAAAAACCTATCATTAATTACCATATCATTCTAAACTATTTGATTGCAGTAGCGGTTAGAGATACAAGTCAAAATTCAGTTGCTTTCTTAGGAGCAGATTATTTTAAGATTCATAAGCCCGTTTTCGATGGAGATACAGTATACGTTGAAAGTGAAGTTATATCCAAAAGAGAATCGAAATCAAGACCTGAAGCAGGAATTGTTACATGGATTCATAGAGGATACAATCAAAACAATGAACTAGTAGCAGAAGTTAGAAGAACAAACCTAGTTTATAAAAAAGAATTTTCTCCTTGGAAGAATTATTTGAAAAAAGTGGGAAAAATATGAAAACTGTTAGTGGATATGAAGGTCTTTTGTTTGAGGATTTAAAAAAAGGTGATAAAATAGTTCATAGATTGGGAAAAACTGTAACATATCAAGACAATTTGCTATTTACCCATTTACTTCTTAATACAGCTCCATTACATTTTGACAATGAATATATGCAGTTGACAGAATTCAAAAAGCCTTTGCTTGTAATGACAATGACTTATGCAGTTGTAATTGGAATTGCTTCGATTGATTTCAAAAACGTTGTTGAAGAAGTTGAAATAAGAAACCTAAAGATGCACTCGCCTGTTTTCGATGGAGATACAATACATGTTGAAACTGAGGTTTTAGATAAATTCGAAGATAAGGAAAATGAAAAGTTAGGAATCGTTGTTTTAAAGCATAAAGGTTACAAAGATAACTTTAAGCAGATTGTAATAGAATTTGAAAGGGTTGTTAAAATTTTTAAAAGGAAATACTTTCCTAGATACATTCTCAAAACTCAATCGTTCAAATGAGCAAAATTTACAAATCTTTTTTGTTTGTTCCAGGTAATCAGAGAAACAAAATCGAGAAATCTTTATCGATGAACTGCGATGTAGTTATTCTAGATCTTGAAGACTCAGTACCAATAGAGGAGAAAGAAAAAGCAAGGCAAATTGTAAATGATTCTTTGAAAAATATGGAATGGAAAAACATCAAAAAATGTGTAAGAATAAACGATTTAAATTCCAAATTTTGGCTTCAGGATATTATTGAGATCTCTAAAAATGAACCAGATATTATAATGATACCAAAGGTAAAAAACTCAAGCGACATAATAATCTTAGACCGTATTCTTTCTAATGTCGAAAATAATTTTAATTTGAAGAAGATACAATTGATTCCTATCATTGAGACTATAGAAGGATTGAGGAACATATACAAAATCTCAAGGTCAAGTGAAAGAATACTCGGAATAACCTTTGGGATAGCAGATTTTTGTGCAGAATTAGGATGCGAAGAAGATGAAAGAATAGTCGAATATCTAAGGTTTAAAGTTATTTTATCAGCATCTTATTCAAACATTCAGGCTATAGATACAGCCTATTTAAACATTAAAGATGTTGAAGGACTTGAAAAAGAAGCAAAAATGGCAAAGAAATTTGGATTCACAGGAAAGTTAGCAATTCATCCTTCGCAAATTGAAATAATAAACAAAGTATTTACTCCTTCAGCCCAAGAAATAGAGAGAGCAAGAAAAATATTAGAAGCTTATGAAGAAGCCAAAAGAAAAGGGATTGGAGTAATAAGTTACGAAGGGAAAATGGTAGATGAAGCAATAATAAAAAGGGCAAGAAAAATTCTTATGTATTTATAGCATGTATTTATAGTATTTTTAATTTAATAAATTATGGCATCAATATCACAAAAATTAAGTAAATTTGCCTATGATCTTAAAATAGAAAAAATTCCCAAAAACGTTGTTGAGAAAGCTAAGCTTCATATTTTGGATCTTTTAGGAATTATACTTGCTGTTAACGAATTTCCAGATAACCTAAAAGTTATAAACTTATTCAAAGAAATGGAAGGTAAAAAGGAAAGTTCTGTTCTTGGAACAAATATAAAGATTCCTGCTGCAAATGCTGCATTTGTAAATTCATATTTATCTCATTGTGTTGATTACGATGACACTCATTTAGGATCAGTTATACACCAAAGTACAACAATTGTTCCAACAGCTTTAGCTTTAGCTGAAAAACTCAACAAAGATGGAAAAGAAATACTTGAAGCTGTCATTGCAGGATATGAAGTTAATTCAAGAATTGGTTTAATAGTTCCAGGGAAATTCCATCTGAGAGGATTCCATCCTACATCAACTGTTGGAGTATTTGGAGCAACAGTTACAGCTGGTAAACTACTTGATTTGAATGAAGAACAATTGGCAAACGCTATGGGAATAGCAGGTAGTATGGCTAGTGGGATACTTCAAGGTATAGTTGAAGGTGTAGCTGTCAAGCCTTTCCATCCTGCAATTGCTTCTCATCTTTCTATAATAGCAGCAAATATTGCAAAGCTTGGCTTTCTAGGACCGAAGGAAATATTTGAAGGGAAATTTGGTGTTTTCAATACATACCTAAAAGGAGAAGAGTTCCTTTTTGAAAACGCAATAAAGGATCTGGAAGAAAATTGGGAAACATTGAATATATCATTCAAGCCATATCCTGCTTGTCATGCAACACATTCAAGTATAGATATAGCAAGGATATTTAGAGATAAATACAAGATAGGCTTGGATGAAGTTCAAAGTATAAACTTTTATGTTCCAAAGTTAACCATAGATTTGGTTGTTGAACCTATTGAAGAAAGATTAAGACCTTCAACACCTTACTCTGCCAAATTTAGCTTAAACTATACTGTAATCAAGGCCTTTCAAAAGGGATGGGTAGGCATATGGGACTTTACTGAAGAATCTATTAAAGATGAGAACACATTAAAATATATGAAAATTGTTAAGGCTTACCATGAAAAATCCTTCGATAAATATGGCGATAAAGTAATTCCAGCAAAAGCTGTTCTATTTACTAAGGATGGGAAAAAATATGAAGAGACCGTTATAAATCATAAAGGCACTCCTGATAATCCGCTGACCAAAGAAGAAGTAATAACAAAGTTTGAAGATAATTTGAATCCAACAATTTATAATAAAGTTAAAAAGGAGATAATAGACTTAATTTCTAACTTTGAAAACAAAAAATTGTAGATTTAATTGAAACAATTTCTTTAAAAATTAAGTTGAAATTCGGAAATATAAAGTTTGGAATTTATGTAATGATTCAATCTCCACTAAACACGAATGTTTATCAAAAATTCCAAGAGTCTTTAGAATATGTAAGAATGGCTGATAAATATGGTTTTGATGCAGTTTTTTGTGGCCAACACTATTTAACTTATCCATATACAATGCTTCAACTGATACCTTTTCTTTCAAGAATAATGGCCGAAAGTAAAAGGCTGTACTTTGGAACGGGAATACTTTTATTAGCACTTTATAATCCTGTTGATGTTGCTGAAACAATTGCGTCAATGGATATTATTAGCGGCGGAAGATTAATCTTTGGTGTTGGATTGGGATATAGAGAAGAAGAATATGACGCATTCGGAATTTCTAAAGAAGACGCACCCAAAAGATTTAATGAATGCTTAGCAGCGGTTAAGATGTTATGGACACAGGATATTGTCAACTTTGAAGGTAAATATTTCAAGCTTAAAAATGTTAGATTGACCATAAAGCCATTGCAAAAACCATATCCTCCCATTTGGATTGCGGCAAATAGCGATAAGGCGGTTGAGAAGGTTGCTAAGCTTGGACACGTATGGTATGCGAATCCCCATGTAACAATAAACACCCTTAAAAGGCAAATGGAAATCTATTTGAACATTCTAAAGAAAATAATCATCCTGAACCTTCATTTAAGCCTGTTTTAAGGGAATTGTTTGTATCCGAAAATTTTGAAGAAGCTTATAGAATGGCTGAACCAATTTTAGAAAATAAGTACAAGGTTTATCATCAATGGGGTCAAGATAAAGTAGTACCACCTGAGGAACACTTTGATAGAGAATTTGCTGAATTAGCTCAAGAAAGGTTTATAATAGGTAGCCCTGACCAATGTATTGAACAACTTTCCAAACTAATAAACATTGGATTTAATTTCTTAATATTTAGAATTTATTGGCCGCACAGTAAACATGAAGACGTTTTGAACACATTGAAGTTAGTAGGTGAGAAGGTGATTCCATACTTTAATGATTTTAACTAAACCAATATTTTAAAGCATGATTTATTTCATAAGGTTCATGACCTTTAATTTTCTTGATTTTTCCCAAATATTCAAATAAGTCGTCTTTAAATTTTGGATGAGCACATTTCTCGATTATTCTTTCTGCTCTCTCTATAGGAGATAAAAATCTTAAATCTACCCAACCCTGTTCGGTTACTAAAATATCTACATCATGCTCAGGTATATCAACATGTCGTAATAAAGGTACGATTCTTGATATTTTTTCATTGCTTGTTGTAGACTGTAGCGCAAGAATAGTTATATAAGAAGGTCTTGTATGATCTCCTGAACCACCTACACCGACCATTAAATTCGGACCAATATGAGATACATTTGCATTACCATAAATATCAACCTCTACAGCCTGCTGAACTACTACATGGTAAAATCTTGCAATTACTTGTGGATTATTAGCAATTTCGTATGGTCTAATGACAATATATTTTCTTAGATTTTCAATTTCTTCATAAAGTTTTTTCTAAAATTTTGTTCACCCGGCAAAGTATATATTGAAGATGCGGATATTCCTTTTACGTTTCTGCTTAACGTTTCTATCCAAGATGTAGCTGCCACCTCACCCCAAATCCAAATGTTTGTTTCCAACTCGTGAATTTTTCTAGAGAGAGCACCAGCAACAGGTCCTGCAGCAGGCTGAAGTGTAAAATATTCGCTTCTTAAATTTTCATCTTCTTTTATTTCTTTTAGTAGAAAATCTATTATGTTATCTACAATTTTTAAATCTGCATTTGTGATACCACTATAATGAATTTTTTCACTTTCTTCTTCATTTGTAACAACAATGGCAGCAATTTTAGAAAAAGGAATATTGTAAACTATTCTACCAATTCTGTCCAAAGGATTTTTAATCATTATTTCTTTTCCTGCTTTAGGCAAGAATATATCATGAAAACCTTTTAAATTTGGCTTTGATTCATTCAGCTCTATAATTACTTTCTTTGAATTCTCAATGAACGAAGGGGTGGCATCGACAGATAAACTAGGTACTATTCCTTCATCATCAATTCCCGTCGCCTCAATTATAGTTAAGTCTATGCTTCCAATCTTCCTAGATAATACTCCTCTGCTAATCAAGCTTGAAAATTCATATAACCAATAATCCATTGCAGGTATTTCTTTCATTTACTGGTCTCTTAATATTGTGGAGGAAGCACCAAGAGGAAACTTTCTTGATATTTTTAAGTTACTAATCCAACTTTCAAATTCCATAGTCTCAGTTCCTCCGCTCAAAATAACATAATCGCTTGCATCAAACTCACCTTTTTGTATTAATTCAGATAGCTTTTTTGGAATAGCTTTAGGGTAGGAAGTGCCAGCCATGCCACCAAAGGCAATTATCCCTTTTTTAGGAAAATATTTCTTAATTGCTTCCTCGGGAGAAGCTATCTTAGAAGATAAATCTTCCACTTTCATTGATTACAATATTAAATCTATTTTAGGAGATATAAGTGTTAGAAATATAAGAACGTTTATATATTTGCTTTAAAAATTTTCTAAAGTGATAATCGACGACACATTAAGGGAAGGATTACAATCCCCAAATGTTGCTTTTAAATTTGAAGAAAAAATTCATCTTGCTAAATTGATATCAGATGCTGGAATCGAAAGAGCAATTGTTTCCCATCCTTCTGCCCATAGAAGCGAATTTGAGGCAACTAAGGTTATTGTAGATAAAAAGGTATTCAAAGAAACTTTTGCATTAGGAAGAATAAAAAAGAAGATATAGATCTCATTGATAATACGGGCGCAAATATTTCTCTATATTTGCCTTTTAAAATCGAAGACATAGACAAGATTTTAGATTTAATTAGGTATGCGAAGTCGAAAAATAAATTGCTTGATGTTGCAATAGTTAATATCTACAAACCTTCAAGAAGAAGAACTTATAAAATTAGCAAAGAAATTGAACGGAATAGGTGTGGATTCAAGGAACTAGCTGACTCTCTCGGTGAGATAAATCCTAAGAAGTCATATGAAATTGTTAAAAAGGTAAAACAAAGCGTTGAATCAAAAATATCTGTACATTTTCATAATGATTATGGTTTATCAGTGGTGAATTCTGTAAGCGCTATCTATGCTGGTGCGGATTTTGTTGGTTGTACATTAATGGGAATAGGTGAGAGAAATGGCATAGCAGATTTAGCTACAATTGCTCATTTTTTTAAACAATTTATACTATAAATTAAATATAGATTTTAGTAAATTGAAGAAAGCCTTACGATTATTTGAATAGAACTATTAAAAGAAAAGTTGGAATTTTTATGACAATATACCTATATTGGAGAAAACACACAAATTCATACAGCTGGGACGCATGCTTATTTCAGTAATGTATTTAAAAACAAAATTATTCTATCAATGTATATACAGGAAAAACAATGATAAAGGAGATACTCGAGAAAAACAATATAGCAATTGAGGAGAAGAAATTGGAATATTTCGTTAATAAGATTAAAGACCATTCTGTAGAAATAGGTAAAGCATTCAATGAAAAAGAGGTTATTGAACTTTATAAGGAATGGTTAGAGTAATAGAGGTTGGACACTTAGTTGCAGGCCCTTCTGCGGGGCTAATTTTTTCAGATCTCGGTTTTGAAGTAATAAAGATTGAGGAACCAAACAGAGGAGATACAGCAAGATACTTTACAGGTCCAAGTAGTGGAACATTCGCTTATTTTAATAGAAATAAGAAAAGCCTAGCCTTAAATCTAAAACATGAAAAAGGAAAAGAAGTCTTCTTTAAGCTTGTAAAAACAGCTGATATTTTAATAGACAATTTGGGTTTTGGAACGATGAATAAGCTAGGACTAGATTATCAAGTCCTTTCTCAACAAAATCAAAAGCTAATATATTTATCGATAAAAGGTTATGCAAAAGGACCTTACGAAAAAAGAAATTCCCTTGATTTTCCTATAGAGGTTCATAGCGGAATAGCTTATATGACAGGATTGAAAAATAGGCCAATGAGATTGGGGGCATCGATAGTAGACATAAGTGCTGCAATGCTAGGAGTGATTCTTGCTTTAAAAGCTCTCATAGAAAGGGAGAAAACAGGAAAAGGAAAGTATTTAGAAGTTGGACTTTTTGAAACAGCTATTCTACTTGTGGGTCAACATATTGCTTCCTATCAAATAAACAATAATAAACCTTTGAATCCAATAAATGAAGAAGGATTCGCGTGGGGCATTTATGACTTCTTTGAAACGAAAGACGGGTATAAAATATTTATTGGAGTAACAACTGATAGTCAATGGCAAAAATTTTGCAAAGCCCTAAATTTAAGTTACTGTAACGATGAAAGATTTAGTACCAACGAAAAAAGATATGAAATGAGAGATTTTTTAATTCCTGAGATTGCGAAAGTGATTAAAGAGTATAAAAAAGATGAATTGATAAGTTTACTTTCAGAAAACAATATAAGTTTTGCTGAATTGAATAAACCTTGGGATTTAATAAATGATATTCATGCTAAAAAATACATGGTACCTGTTTTATGGAAAGGAAAAGAAATAATGGTTCCAAAAATAGTAAACGAAAGCAATTTGATTACTGATCCCCCAGAATTAGGCGAAAATACAGAAGAAATTTTAAAAGAACTTGGTTATAATGAAAACGATATAGATTATTTAAAAAGAGAAAAAGTAATATAAAATTTTACCTCTCATTAACAATATTTTAAATATGAAATTTGAAATTTTAGGCATCCTTATCTAAGAACCAGAATTCACAGGTGTAGGACTAAAGTGCAATATATCCAAACAAGTTTTTCAAAAAAGCTGTTCCTTTATTTAGCGAATCAATGAAAAAGTGTGAAAAAGAGGTTAAAGAGTATCTCTTTGCAGAAAATACACATGACAAAAACAGATACAGATAATACAATAAACCCTGAAAAGAAAATACATGATACCAAAATTCTTCATGTATTTTACCAACTTATAAACACAAGTATCAGGGATTCCTACAATGTTCCTGTCTTCCAACAATTGCGAAAAATCAAAATCTTATTTTTCTCCAGGCTGCTCTTCTCCATGATATGACCCATGCTGCGTTCCAATAAAAGCATTTTCTATGTTTTTATTTAATGAACCTGATTGTTATTTAATTGATAAGATAAAAAATTATACTTATATTAATACAAAAAAAGTTGAAAATTAAAAATCACTCTGGAGCATTTATTTCCTCTAAAGTTCTATAGGACGTTGAGATTCCAATAGTTATCAATACAATCGCAGCTATTAATGCAAAGGTAAAGCTAAAGATCAATCTTTCGAAAACACTTGTAAACAAAGTATAGATAAAGAGAGGGCCAATGGTGGTTGTTATTCTACCCCACATATCTGAAAAGGCTTTTCCAGCTCCCCTTAACCTAGCAGGAAATACTTCTACTAGATACATATGATAATTTGAAGCCCATCCCTGAAAGGCCATGTTAATAATGAAAGCTGAAGCTAATATTTCATAAACGTTGTTAACAATTGCCAAAAATAAACCAGCAATTCCAAGCACTAAAATCCATATTACCTGTTGGAACCTTTTGTCAATTCTTCCTTTTATTACGGAAGTTGCTACCGGACCAAACAATGCTCCTATAGCACCTATCGCTGTAAATAATAAAGATGTTTGAATAGTAAAACCTTTACTTTGCAATATTAAAGGAATGAAATATGTTATACTTGCTCCAGCAACAAGACCAAAAGCTGCATCAAGAGAACAAAGTAATGTCCTTCTTCTGACCTCTTTTCTGAAAAGTTCTTTAATGCTAACCCTTGTTATTATTTCATCCTTTGTTATCTGGACTGGAGGTGGAAGCGCTCTTCCATATTCTTTAGAAACTATGCTTTCGATTTTATTAAGCTCTCTTATTGCAGCATGATAATCACTTTTATTTTTAAGTAGATATCTTGGACTTTCTGGTAAAAACAGTCTCAATATGAATACAAATAAGGCAGCAATGGAACCTGCTAGAAAAACATATCTCCACCCTACAACAGGGTTTAGGCTTTGTACGAAATAACCCAGTCCTATTGCGGATGGTATTCCTGCTATAAGCAATATATATACAATGCCAGTTACTAATTCTCTATCTTTACTTGGAATCAACTCACTTATATATGCATACGCAACTACAAGGTCCGCACCTATGCCAATACCTGTTATTATTCTTGAAGCGATCATCATAGCTGAATTTATACTAATTGCAGATATTAGAGAACCAACTCCTATTATTGCAACGGTTATCCAGAATAGTTTCTTTCTACCAAATCTATCAGTTAAAGGACCTATAAGCAAATCACCGATGATCATTCCTGTAAAAGATCCTAATAAGAAAAGTGGAACTTGATAGCCTGCTAGACTTAGCTGTTTTATTACATATAATGATGTTATTGTAGATGTATAAAGATCGAAACCGTCAAAGAAGGTTGAAGCGCCGCCTATTATTACAATGAACCACATGAATCTGGTCATAGGTAGTCTTTCGATCCTAGAAATTATTTCTAAGGCTTGTTGTTTACCAATTTCAACCATACAATACTAAATATTTATATGTATTTATACTTTATGTTTATCAACGAAAAATGTTTTGAAAAAAGTAAACGCTAATAAAAATTATGATAATTTTGCTTTATGTGGTTAACATTACATTTTATCTATAATCTTTTGACTTTCTATCATAGATAACCCCCAATCCTGAATATATCATTAAATATAGATTATAAAAATTATCTTCGTTTGATTACTACAACCTAATATTAGATGAGTTTTTATTCCAAAAGAATTATACGCTTTAATCAAACAATGGAGCATTTAAAAGAAGAAATTTTAAATATTTCTTCCAAAAAATAAATTACGTGAATATGCCGAAATTTCTTATGAAAAGCAGTTTCTACTTATTTGATTGTTTCTGTTGTTATAGTTGCAATAGTTGCTGCAGGAGTTGGGACATACTTATACATTACTTATTCACAAAAACCAACTCAACAAACAACTAATGTAATAACTAATAAAACATTTACTTTAGCATCATTGGATCCAAGGTTTTTAGTTATATATGCACCTTATGCTTATGTAATTCAAAACGGATATCTACAAAAATACGCACCTAATGTTAATGTCGTTTTATTTATAGGTTCTGGTGATGTAGTTAAAGCTATTGAAAGTGGACAAGCTCAGTTTGGCATTCTTCCTACTTTATATGCGATACAAGCTATAGCCGCTAATGCACCCATAACAATTATAACATTTCTTTCTCTACCTTATACTATTGTTGTTGCGGTTAATCCAAATTCTAACATCACGAATCCTTCACAATTAAAAGGAAAAACTTTTGTAGCTACGACTCCATTCGGTCCACAGGACTTGTTTCTTAGACTTTTCTTAAAAAATATGAATTGGACTCTTAACGATGTAAAAATAGTATATGTTGGTGCGGATATTCCAGCAACATAAGCTGCAGTAAGCTACAGGAAAGGCAGACGCTGTAACTACTTACCATCTCTCAGCATTTACAGCAATAAAAAAAGGTCTTATAAAGCCTATATACTTTTTTAATGAAAGCTGGCCTAGTTATGTATTAGTAGGAGATAAAAATTATATCATGCAGAATCCTGATACAGTAAAAGCAGTATTGAAAGGTTTAAGTGAAGGATTTGCAGCATATGATGCGAATAATGACAATTCTTCTATAAACTTTATAGTCAATATGTACAAAGGGCTTAATTTAACAATTGGCGAAGCAAAAACTATTTAGAAACTTTCACAACAGTATATTAACTTTACAATCTCAGTTAATTTATTGGATGAAGCATTAAAGTTTTTGCAGAGTTCAGGCGCTGTATCTAAAAACATCACCGTGGACATGTTATATACAAAAGAATTTGTACCTGTCGTAAACGTTACATCTTAAAACTGAAATGAACAGAAAGACATTTAATTTTTGACATTATTATAACTCTACTTATATCAAATTTAAGCAGTATATTTTTAAGAAATTCTATAAAGCAAATACCATTAAACTAATTACCTTTGGAATAGAAGATCAATCTTTAGATAGTACATTTCGGAACATGTATTATTTTACATTAATTAATAGATTTCTTTTCCTTAAATAATTTATTTCTAGTTTAATTAAGCTCCAGTAACCTATCATAACTATTACTGATACAATTACGATTAAAAGGTAGAGATTAACGGTTTGGAATAACGCAGTATAATATTCTGCTAAAAATCCTATCCCTAAGTTGCCAATATAAAGTTGCGCAATCACAACTCCTACAATAACACCATGAAAGCAAAGTCTTATTGAACCCAAAAGAATTGGTATAATTGAAGGGATTGCTATTTTTCTGTAAATTTGATAACTTGATGCTCCAAATGATTTAGCTACCATTATCCAATTTGGGTTTATAGCGTTTAGTTGAAATGCAATATTAATTGCTATTGGGAATATACCATTAAATACAGCAAAAGCTATTTGATAATTAAATCCGAGACCAAAGAAATACCAGAATATTGGTAAAAAAAATAGATTTTGGAATAGCGTATAACAATATGAAGTATGGTAACAATCCTTCTTTCAATAGCTTTATACTACCTAATATGATGCCTAATCCTAATCCGCTCACAATAGACAACAGCATTGAAATCGCAATAACATAGAGAGAAAAGTAGGTTGTTATATATTTCATTGTTTGATATTACTTTACCTATGTTTTGTATTATTTGGCTAGGAGACGCAACCAATAAGGAAGGAAGTACGTTAAGTCTAACCAACATTTCCCATGTTAAAATAAATAATACTAAAGCAATTACCTGAAGACCAAATACAAGCAATTTTCGTCTATTCAGCTTTTCTCACCTATTTAGATATCTATGAACTGAAATTCCTAAGATTTTTATACAATAAATATTTAAATCTATTCATTCCACTTAAGGGCGAGGCTTTCATTTATGTAAAGCTTACATTTAGAAATTTCATTCAAGCTATAGAAAGTTAACATATTTTAAAAATTTTATTAAATTTGTCGATGAGAATATTTTCGATGATATATTGCCCTGTTTGTGAAAAAGAATTTGAAGATTGGTATAAACTTTCTATTCACTTCGAAAACGTCTCAGCTAAAAATGATCCATCTCATATAATGTGGCTGAATAGAAATATAATTTCTGAAAAAGTAGATACCGAAACCTTAGCAGATTTGTTAGAAAAATTCTTTGAAGCTCCAGAAGGATTAGGAATGTGGATAAGAAGGAAATTCATAGAGAAATTCTACATAAATACGCATCCGTTTATTCTGGCCATGCAGAAACCAACAAGAGGCATACTCTTAGGTTATGTAATAGAACATCAACATTTTCTAAGGAATTGGGCAAAGGTGCTTTCATTAATTGTTTATAAGACGGATGTGGATGAAGCTATGGAATATGAGCTAGAAAATATAAGTGTTGAGTTCATAGGTTATAAAGGAAGACCTTCGCATTATGAATTACTTCTTAGAATGGGTGAGAGTCTTGGAATGACAAGGAAAGAAATTCTATCTTTTGAGCCTTTGGAGGCTACTAAAAAAGCTATATATTTTTGGAGAAAAACTGCAGAAGAAAGGAATTGGGTTGAAGCAATGGCTGCGATGCATGGTCTTGAATTGGTTGCTGATAGAACTATAAGAAAATACGGTGCTCCAATGCATTATTTCAATGAAAAGATCTTAACTTCTGAAGATTATCCACAGGCAGTTAAAGATTTCTTAAGAGAAGGTTATGAAGCAGATGAAGAACATGCTGGTGAAGCATTAGAATTGGTAGAAAAATATGTTAAACATGCTCAAAGATTGCAGATTACTGTTTTAAAATCATTTGATGCCTTTCATTCTTATCTATTCGCTAGGTTAAAAAGAGGATTGTCTTTTGGAGATATTTCATTGAAAGAGGTGATTTTGAAATGAGAATAATTGTAAACGGAAGAGAAGCAGGAACAAGACAAACAGGGTGTGCTCTATGTGGTGCTAGATGGGGGGAATATTATAAAAACATTGATAACGAAAATTTATTTTTCTGCTGCAATATATGTGCAGAAGAGTTCGCAAATATGGTAAAGGAAGTTAAAAAAAGACTGGATGGAATAAAATAGACGAATTAATTATTGAAGGTAACTATTACAAAGGAAGAACATGTAGAGCAAAAAGTGATAATAATGAGTTTAAATTCTATGTTAAATTTAATGAAAGTGCAAATATTGATATTTTTAATGAACTAAGTTAGTTTTTAATTTTCGGATAAACTCAATAAACCTTTTTTCCTGCTACGTATGTCTCTAAAACTTTTATTTTCTTTAACTGTTTTATTTCTATTTCAAATGGATCTTGATCAACTATGATAAAGTCGGCATATTTTCCTACTTCCAATGAACCTATGTTATCCTCTTCATACATTGCATATGCTGAACCATAAGTATATGCATGCATTGATTCAATTAAGTCGAGCTTCTCATGCTTTATGGACTCGAAATGCTTTAGATTTTCAAATTCTCCTCTAGTAACACTTGCATAAATTGTTTCCCAAGGATTCAAAGGTTCTACAGGACTATCTGTAGAAAAACTCAGTTTAACTCCCTCTTCGATCATCGTTTTGAAAGGATATAGCCATTTCATTCTTTTAATTCCTAATCTATCCATCGCCCAAAAATCTGAAATAACGAAGTGAGGCTGAACACAAGCCACCAATTTTAAATTAGCAATTTCTTTTATTTGTTCTGGCCTTATAACTGAAGCATGTTCTATTCTATGTCTTATATTTCTTTTGACTCCCCTGTATGCATCAATCAAATAATCTATAGTACGATCTCCTATTGCATGCACAGCCATTTGAAAACCTGAACAATCTGCTTCTTTAATTATTTCTTTTAAAGCATCAACACTTATGTTCATATAACCGCATGTATCTGGGCTATCTTCATAAGGCAATGATAAATGAGCAGTTCTTATTCCCAGCGCTCCATCCGCGATTATCTTAAATCCCATTATCTTAAGAAATTCATTACCAAAGCCCATTCTTATTCTAGATTCCTTCATTATATTCAAGGGATCCTTATTTCCGTCAAGTCGAATGTAAACTCTAACCCTTATAGGCATAGCTTCTTCTAAGCTTAATTCTATCAAAGATCCTAAGAGTCCAGGATTCAAACCTGCTATACCAACGCATGTAACGCCTTGAGAGGCGCAAAGCTTCATTGAATCTACTAAGTTCTTTTTTATTTCTTCATTTGTTAGTGCTTCTCTATACTTGGAGATGGCCATGCCTACTTCGTTTTCTTTAAGAATATCGTTTTCTATACCTAAAATCTCCATTAGTTTTGTATTTATCAAGGCTGCATGACCACAAATTCTTAAGAGTAAAACCGGCCTGTCTCTAACTAATTGATCAATATCTTCCCTACTAGGATAGCGCCCTAATTTTTCTTGATCCCATCCTCTTCCTAATATCCATCCTTTATTTACCCTAGATGCGAACTCTCTAATTTTAGATTTGAGCTCGTCTATGCTTTTTACGTCTTTCAAGCTAAGCTGGTTAATTTCTTCTCCGATCGAATCTAAATGCACATGGGAATCAATGAAACCAGGAATTATTACCTCTTTATTTTTAAGATAAACTTCTTGGATATTTAATGTTCTGCAGATTTTTAGCGCTTCATCCTCGTTTCCTACATACAAAATTTTATCTTTAAATGTAATTATAGCTTGAGCTATTTTCAATGGCTTGAATGAAACATATATCTTGCCTATAAAGCAAGGCATTATTTGTTCTATATTTTAATTGAACATCTATAATTCAAGCCAGTATTTAACAATCATTTCTGTGTTTTTCTCAAACTCCTTCTCTAATTTCTTAACCTCATTTATAAGTTTACTCTCGCCTCCATAAAAGTTAATCCAATCTTGAACAATTTCAGAATTTACTTCTACATGGAATTGAATTCCAAGAAGTTTGTTTATCCTAAAGGCTTGAAAATATTTGTTGCTATACGCAAGCAATTTAGCTTCATACGGAAGTGAAAAAGTATCAGAGTGCCATTGAAATACGATCAATTCTTCCTTCCCAAAATATTCCTTTAGTTCATCTAACAATATAACCATTTGAATACCAGTTTCTTTACCTAAGAGGCCTTTGATAACTCTTCCACCTAAAGCTTCGGCAATTAACTGAGAACCCAAGCAAAAACCCAATACTCTTTTGTTTTCTTTATATGCTTTCTTTATAAGTTTCATTTCTTTTATGAGAAAGGGATACTTATCACATTCATAAACTCCCATAGGTCCTCCCATTAATATTAGAGCGTCAAAGCTTTCATTACCGTTCAAATCTTTTGCTTCTAGTTCCCTTGAAACTTTCAAGAATTTCTTTAGAAACCCTAAAGTTTCTAAGGGATGATTGTAAACAGCTAAAATATCCATGTTGATATTTTATGTTGAAAGAATATAAAAAGTAGCTAATTATTTTATTTAAACAATTAAAATACACTGAATAATAAAATTATATGCTAATAATTTCTACTGAAAAGCTTCCCGAGATATGTAAAAGACTTCTAAAAAATGTTAAGGATGAATTTTCTGAAGAAGATTTAGGAAGAGCAGATATAATTATGCTTTGGCCATCGCAGATAAGAACAATTTTGCCAAAGGCAAAATCTTTGAAAGTTATACAATGTTTCACGGCCGGGGTTGATGGTATTCCTTTTGAAATATTGCCAAAAGATGTTGTTGTATTTTCAAATGCTGGTGCTTATTCAGTCCCAGTAGCAGAACATGCCTTTGCTCTTATTATGACGTTAGCTAAAGGGATAGGCAAAAAGGAAAGAATTGTTGTACCTTACCTATTATCAGGCAAAACTTTACTTGTTCTAGGTGGAGGAGGTATAGGATCGGAAGTTGCGAGAATTGGAAAGATGGCCTTCAACATGTATGTGATAGGAATTTCTAGATCTTTTAAGAAACCTGAATTTTTTGATGAAAAGTATGATTTGGATAAATTGAAAGATGTAATAAGCAGAGCAGATTATATCGTAGATGCTTTGCCTTTGAATAAATTTACTAGGGGAATTTTAAACTATGATGTTCTATCAAGAACAAAAGAAAATTGCATAATTGTGAATGTTGGAAGAGGAGAAACAATTGTTGAAGATGATATTTATAGAATACTGAAAGAAAGAAAGGGCCTAAGATTTGGGACTGATGTTTTTTGGAGAAAAGATGGAACCGAAGATTTCAATAGTAAATTATGGGAGTTAGAGAATTTTACTGGAACTCCGCATACAGCTGGCGCATATGGAAATGAGGCAGTTAAAATTCATGCAATAACTGAAGCATGTAAGAATGTTTATAGATACATTACTACAGGGAAGGCAGAAAACAAGATAAGAATTGAGGATTATATATAAAGTATATACCAATAAAGAATACGCGTTCGTATAATAGCTTATTTTTGATGCTTTCTGTTTATAAAATAAATAAATATATGCCTTATACCAATGACATCATATGAATTTCGCTCTTCTAAAACTAAGAATAAACATGATCTTAGCAACATTAGGAATTCTATTGCTGGGTTTTGCTTTAGCATTAGCAATCGCAACATATGCATTCGGCACAACAATAGGAATAGGCTTAATAACTTCCATACTTATATTCCTATTCTTCTTTAATATTATACAATGGCTTTTTGGACCGTATCTTATAAATTTAGCATACAGGACAAGAGAAGTTGAATCCAATGATCCGAATTATGGATGGCTTTACAATCTAGTTGAAGAAGTCTCAAGATATAATGGTTTTAGGCAAGTACCAAAGGTTTATATTGCTGAAGTTCCATTTCCCAATGCATTTGCATACGGTAGTCCAATAGCTGGAAAGAGAATTGCTTTTACTTTACCTATTTTGAGATTGTTAAGCAAAGATGAACTAAAGGCTGTTGCAGGGCATGAAATAGGTCATCTAAAGCACAGAGATGTTGAACTTCTAATGGCTGTAGGCCTAATACCTTCTTTAATATATTACTTAGGCTTTTGGCTTTTGTGGGGAGGCTATTTTGGAGGCGGAGGAAAGGGAAACAACGGAAATCTTATACCCTTAATTGGGATAGCTATGATAGCAGTAAGTTTCATTTTCCAATTATTTGTGCTCTTCCTTAACAGGATGAGAGAAGCCCATGCTGATGTAAACGCTGCTTTGACAGTTCCTGAAGGGAAAGAAAACTTGCAATTATCATTGGCTAAATTGACTTTATCGATGGATCCCAACGCTTTACAAAAGTTTAAGAAACAAAGTACATCAAATCAAATGGCCAGCATGCTTTTCTTTGCTAATGCTGTAGAAGAAGTTCCTGCTTGGAATGCAAAAGAATTGGTAAACATTTGGAAATCCACAAGAGTTCCATGGTATGCTGACATATTTATGGATCATCCTCACCCAGCAAAGAGAATACAACTTCTTGAAAAGGTAAGTCCTTAAAAATTAAAAATTTTTTAAGAAAGAATTTTTCAGAATAAAACAGAACTATCTTATTAAAGTAGCTTTTTCGTCTTTTATTATTTGGCTGAATACTTGTCTAAAAGTATTGAAAAAGAAAGATATAATTCCTACTCCTTGCAAAGGTGCTGCCAATAATAAAACAGGAAAGCTAAAGCCTATATCAAAAATTATCCTCATTAACAGACCTAAATTAAGCAGTAATATAGGAATGTAAGATGGCTTAATTTTCAACCGAACACTAAAGGTAGCCATTAATAAGTCCATTAAAACAACGTCTACACCGAAAACAGTATTAAATAAATAGCCTACAGATATGCTATGAATAAAGGCATCATAGCTTATTAATGAGAAAATTGAAGCCAATAAAAGCCAAACCCAAGCTATATTGAGGCAAATTTTAGGATATAAGCTCCCTTTTGCACTTATCAATCTTGTAGCATATAATGATATAGCCCAAGCTATGAAAAAGAATATCGAAGCTATAGGATAGGGGTATGAAAGAAAGCCAAATAACATTGCAAAATATGCTGCAGTCATTGCCTTACTGTTGATGAATCTTCCTCTAAAAACCAAGCCTATGTCCCTAGCCATAACTGCGAATATCATAAGTACAGGAAAGGCTAAAGAAAGCCATGGAGAAAATTTAAGTGTTTCAAAAATAACGATGAATGTTGTTACAACGAGTGTAAAAACAATAAGGTAATTGTAACTTGTTGGTCTTAAACCGAATCTAGAAAATTTCAGATAAATTCTCGAATGATAAATTAACAATAAGAGTGCGATAAATGTGATGTAATAAAAGTATGGATCCATAAAACTCAATGATGTGATTGTTTTACTTGCTATAGCAATCAAGGCTGAAAACAAAACTAATATTCCAAACGATAAAATTAACGATTTAGATGCCACTTTACCACTCCATTCCATGCTCAGAGCTACCAATATTTCATTTCCGATCAAAGCCAAGAAGAAACCAAAGATCATAATAAACCAATGTACAGCAAAAAAGTTAGGTACTTGAATTGCATTGAACCCTTGTAAATTCATGAACATTAAGACGGCTGGTATCCCTGCTAGTAATAGAAGAATCATTCCTTCCAGCATTAGAATCATTTCTATTCTTAATCTCATACTACTTCCAAGGATCCATTATATCATAACCAAACCTTTCTTTGAACATTTTTCTTCCTTCTTCAGTCATCATACGGGGATTCCAAGATGTTTGCAGATCTGCTTCAATCTTAAGATTCCTAGGCTTTACAACTTCCTTTATTGCTTCTTCAACTGCAATAACTAAATAGTCAACAACTGGACAAAAAGGTGAAGTAACGCCTACTTTGACATATACGTCTCCTTCATTGCTTATCTTTAATTCATAAACTAAACCAAGATTTACAATATCGATAGGTATTTCTGGATCATATACTGTTTTTAAGTTCTCAATTATCTTTTTCCTCCACTCCTCAACATTAATTACCTGGCTCAAATTTACCCTTCTTTAATCCCTCCTCAACTTCTTCATGATCTCTTTCTGATGGAGGAGGAGATACTAAATGAAGTACTTCCATATCAGTCTTAGCCAAAATACCCCGCCTAACACCTTTAGGAACTATGATCAAATCTCCTTCACGGACATTATACTTGTTTTCTCCTGCTACGACCAATCCTTGACCCTTATGTACAAATAGAATCAAATCTATATTTGGGGTGTGAATAGGTATGAATTGGCCTGGTTTAAAGAAGGTAAAAACAACCGAGTAGTGCAATGTTTTACGAATTTGAACAGGTGTAAAAGAAGTTTCTGATACTTTTTTGATTTTATCTATAGTAATAAATATAACTTCAGATGCCTTAATCTCTTTCTTTTTTAACAATGCAATCCATTTACCCTCCTCAACTTCTTGTGTATAATAAGCATCAATATCGAAGTCATCCCTATGAACCATTGCATGGAATAAGTGTACAGGTTCGTGGTCATTGATTATCAGAAAACTTTCGCCAGGCTTGAGTCGTTCAAACTCTTCAAGTATTATTCTATGCCTTTCATAAGGCGGATAGCTTCTTACATCAATTGTCTTCTGCGACACGTAATTCAACTATAACATCAGTTATATATAAGGTTCCCTAAAACATGAGGTAAATTAGTTATTTTAGACTATAAAGCTTTGACGAATAATATCAGTATTTGCAATTAACCAAAAAGAATTCTGATGCCAGTATTAAATTATAGTATTCTTAATTTCCATGATATTGCAACTTACCTTCTTGCTCTTCTTAAAGATTAGAAACTTTATTAAAGCGTAGAGGAGCTCACGCTACATATGCCTGTTTCTGGATCGCAAAAACTTTTAACTTTCCAAAAATAATCATTACCTGCTTTTTGTGATTCAATTAATCCTTTGCTTTCTAAATTTTTTAGAAATGAACGTGCATCATACTTTGTTATATTGCCAAGAACTGCAATTTCTTGAGTTGCAACTCTACCCCAGAAATTTATAAAACTTAAAACTTCCTTTTCGTTAAGTTCGATTCTCTTTTCCTTTAATTCGTTATTAGTTAGTTTTTCTAAAATTTCTTTAAATACAGAATATCTCATATAGCCAGCTGTTATAATTTCATAATTATCTTTTAATCTTTTAATTAGGAAAGTTGGAAAACCTGTTATTCCTCTTTCTTGACATTCTTTAATATCTTTCATGAATTCGTTGTAAGCTACTCCGCTTTCAATATCTTCTTTCATCTTATAGGCATCCAACCCACATTCTTCAGCCAATCTTAGCTGTTCTTCTAGTCTGTGAATAGGTATAGCTTCAGCTGCAGCAGCTTCCCTCAATCTCCTCAAGTATTTCCATGCAAGATTTTTATTTTGCAATTCAGCAGCTTTAACAGCTATATTTGCGGGCCACGTAGACGTGAATTCATTATGATATTCTGTAAATTGCCTAATATCCACAGGCATTCCATGTCTGCTTGATGCTTCTAACCAATGCTCAGCAACCTGCAAATACCACAAATCTCCTCCTATGTTATTAAGCGGATCATAAAATTCACGAATGTCTTTAACTAGTCCTCCCATCTTATAGCTTATACTTATTTGATCACCATAAACCCATTTCAACTTTCTCAACACAGGTTCTGAGCCCCAGCACCATGTGCAATAAGGATCAGTAAACTCAACTATTTCTATAATAGTTTCATCCATATGATATGCCATTTTTTAACATTAATTAAAATGTTTATTTAAATCAATTAAATTTCGAAAAGAATTAAGAATAAACTAGATTTCAAAGGCTTCAAATTAGATAGCCTTAAATCAATAAATTATGAAATATTAAGAAATATCCAATTTCTATATTGAGTAAAAAGTCATGCTCTATAATGCAGAATCAAATTTGCTATTAACTTCTTCAGTTCTCTTTGATCAATATTTGAAATAAGTGAAGGATGCGATTTCCTAAGATTAAATATTATTTCATTTAACATTACTGGAATGTTGGATTTATCGCTTACAAATTCTTGTCCTTTTTCTGCATAGATTTTTGCTATCTCGTTCTCAATTTCTGATTTTAGAATTGAATATTCCTCAGAACTAAATGGTATCTTTATTTCTTCCCTCTTTTTCTTAAAAGCTTTGATCTCTTTCCTTTCTTCCTTTGGAAAAAATAATTCTTTCTTTACTTTAAATATCAGAAGATTGGATTTGATATAATCTAAAATCAATTCATGATCGTTTGGAATAAATTTTCCTTTAGCAACTATTCCTTCAAAGCTCTCTGGCATTGAAGCTAAACTTGCTAATTTCTTTTCCAAATCTTCAGCACTTGAATATTCGACGCTGTAATGTTGCGGACTAGGAAGTTCAAGTTGATACAAAATTTCATATTTCTCAGGAGGAATGATCCATGACTTATCCTTACCCAATTCAAATACAACTAAATCTAAATTTCTATGATGAGCTTTATGGAAACCCCTCGGAGTATAGTCTTTTCCAAAAACTTCGCATTCCAAGATATACCCATTATGAATAGCTTCTTTTACCTTATTCATTAGCTCAGGCTGATCATGTGCAATATATATCAAATATCCTA
>Ga0074075_17288_pt1 | contig 24220 bp, 24 predicted proteins | sample YNPg_E_FD_63712 | JGI IMG/M metagenome (GOLD analysis project Ga0074075, IMG submission 63712) | Hot spring microbial communities from Beowulf Spring, Yellowstone National Park, Wyoming, USA - YNP_Beowulf Spring_E v2 (version 2) | ecosystem: Environmental > Aquatic > Thermal springs > Hot (42-90C)... | reverse complement strand
GAGAGGGCGTCCCTGTAACGGTTCTCGGCGACCTTTGACGGTGGGTTGTATTCGCTCCTTAACTTGTTGTACAACTCNCGGACTTTTCCTAACGTGCCTTTCTCGTTCGGGTCTTTCACATTTCCTTTTAACCAGAACACGAAACGTGTTGCCTTCACGTAGTTATTTACCTAGGAGGGATTCTGATGGGGCGACATTGAAACAGTAGCTCTGATCGCGTTCCTCCTGATTAGTATAATTGGAAAAAGTATTTAGATTATCATCTCCGCCCCTGGAAGGGGCGAGGCTTTCAGCCTTTTGTAGCATTGGACTATCCACGAGTTCATCAACCCTTCCTCTCAATTCCCCTAAACATGAAAAAGAACAGAACAGTGGAGGTCAAGTAAAGGGAACCGGTGAATAGGAAGGGTAAGTACAGGTCATTAAGGGAAAGGAAGTAGCCACCTAACGTTGGTCCTACAGCCCGTGGGATAGAATCCATGAGCTGTATTATGGTTTGAGCCCTGCTCCTTTCGTCCCTGGGGACCATCTGTAATATCATGGAGGAGAAGAGGGGGGACGTCATGTTCATCAATACGTTCCTGACGACGTAGAGTGATGCGGCCATTACGAAGGTGGCGGAGAGTGGAATAACGAAGAGGACGGCTATGGCAGCTGCGTGGGTTATCACTATTGCCCTGACCTTTCCTAACACTCTACCAAGCGAAGGAGCTGCGAACGTCCCGACCGCAAGTGAGGCCTGGGAGAGAATGAATACAGGGGCCAATGCCGTTCTGCCAACCCCATAGGCAATGTTAAACCAAAGGGAAATAAGGGGAAGAAGTGCTCCTGCACCTAATCCTATTAGGGAATCCACGCTGAATTTCCCTACTATTCCGATTGAACTCATCCTAAATTTGAGCGGTCTCCTTTCGTAATTTTCCGATACCGTCCTAATCATTACCAACGAAGTAATTAGGAAACAGATCTCAACAATGTATAGTTCTTGAAAGGGCAACAACCCACCAAGCAGATTCCCCAGGATCACGAAGCCCTCCATTATGGAAGATTGAAGACTAAGGGACTTCTCCAAGTTTCTACTCTTCTCCGCTAGGAGAGCCGAGGTTAAACTACCCCCAAACTGATTGACAATTACGTAACCTAGAGGTATTCTGAATATACCAAATAAGAAGAGGCCGGTGATAGAGAGAAGCCTATTTAGGGTTATGAATTTCCTCCTTCCATAGGAGTCAGCTAGGAAGCCAGAAACGACCGACAGTCCCGAGGCTGTCAGGGTTGACACTCCTATGAGTACACCTATATACGTAGCATTGTAGTGTAAGGAGCTTAAGTATAGAGGAGTGGCTAGGGAGTTAGCGCCCCACATAACCCCCAATATGGAAGTTGAAAGGATTAGAGTCAGCTCCTCTCTATCCACCTGGAGAGGAGTTGACCCTTCACTTTTAAGATTGAAGCAATTAAATTGATCAGTGGCTTAAAGCGCTAGTAGGGATTGTGGAGCTAATTGAAGTCAATTCAATCTCATATAGGAGAGAAATGAAGTCTTGAGAAAGGCTTTTCACTGTACTTGATTCCCTTCATTTGGTGACCTAAATTTTCCATTGTGAACAGGAAGATAGAGCACGTTGAGATTTGCCTTTATGAGAACGTAGAAGGTCATGGTGCCACTTTGTTGGATGACGTCCAATTAATTCATCAAGCCTTTCCTGCTCTATCTTTTGAGGAAGTAGACATCTCCACTGAGTTCCTTGGAAAGAGGCTGGAGGCGCCCATCGTTATTTCTGGAATGACAGGTGGATCCCCAGAACTTGGTAGGTTCAATTCAACAATAGCAACTGCGGCCCAGAAGCACGGGATTGCCATGGGTGTCGGAAGTCAGAGGGTCGCCCTAGAAAAACCTGAGACCAGAGAGTCCTTCGCGGTGGTCAGGAAAGTAGCCAAGGACATTCCAATTATAGCTAACATTGGTGCTCCCCAATTACTCAAGGGTTATGGAACGAAGGAGTTGGAGGAACTTGTTTCAATGATTAATGCAGATGCCCTCGCCATTCACTTTAACGCAGCTCAAGAGGTTTTTCAACCCGAGGGTGAACCAGATTACTCTCAACGATTACTTGACCTTTTAGGCGAGATATCGCACTCCCTTAGCGTTCCTATAATAGTTAAGGAAACCGGCAACGGCATGTCCATGGAGACGGTGGCCAGGTTCAGGAGAGTTGGGATCAATTACTTTGATCTTCAGGGGGCGGGGGGAACCAGTTGGGTCGCAGTGGAGATGTATAGAGGGATGAGAAGGAATAATTGGAAGTGGCGTAGCGCAGAACTGTTTAGAGGGTGGGGTGTTCCTACGGCAGCATCAATAGTTGAGGCGAGGACCATGGCTCCGGACTCAGTGTTAATAGGGAGCGGAGGAATAAGGAACGGCCTAGATGGAGCCAAGGCCTTAGCCCTAGGAGCTGACCTAGTTGGCATGGCGTTACCCGCCATAAGGGCGGCTGTAGAGGGAATAGAGGCCCTCGATCGCTTTATTGGAGAATTCAAGTTTCAGCTAAGGGTAGCTTCATTTCTAACAGGCTCATCCTCGGTGAAGGAACTTAAGAGGGCTCCTCTAGTGGTTGGTGGGAAGTTGAAGGAATGGATAGAGTCCCGAGGGTTAGATTTATCAACATATACGAAGGTGAGGACCAGAAGGGTTTGAGTGTCAGCTTCTATACGGAGGAAATTGTAAAACAAGTAGATAAGTTGATGTTAGATTCACTTGCCAGCGGGAGTTCCCTCTATGAGGCGGCGAAGCACACCTTATTGGGAGGAGGCAAAAGACTCAGGCCACTTATACTCGTTTCGGTTTCTGACTCTTTAGGAGGGAAGAGAGAGAGCGCTCTACATGCAGGAGCATCAGTAGAGATGTTACATTCCTTCACCCTTGTTCACGATGACATAATGGACCAGGATCATATGAGGCGAGGAAGACCAACAGTCCATGTCCTTTGGGGAACTCCCATGGCCATATTGGCTGGGGATCTAATGCATGTGAAGTCCTACGAGTTGATGCTCAGGGCGTTGAAGGGAAAATCCGCGGAGGTTATGTCTAAGGTCTTGTCTTCCCTAACTAATGCCGTAGTTGTCATATCTGAGGGTCAAGCCATGGATATGGAGTTTGAATCTAGGGCGGAGGTAACGGAGGAAGAGTATGTGAAAATGATCTCAAAGAAGACTGCTGAATTATTTGCGGTATCTGCCGAGATAGGTGGGTTGTTGGCGGAGATCGATGGCCAAAGAATTTCCAATTTGAGGGATTATGGAATGAACTTGGGTATAGCGTTCCAGATCGCTGACGATATATTGGGACTTACTGCTGACGAGAAGGAACTTGGTAAGCCGATTTACAGTGACATCAGGGAGGGAAAGAAGACTGTCCTCTTAATTAAAGCACTTCATTCCGCCTCCGAGCAACAGAGGAAAAAGATGTTGAAGGCCCTGGGCAACAGGAACTGTTCAAGGGAGGAATTGGAAGATGCAGCAAAAATTGTCCTTGAACTTTCCTTAGATTACGCTACTATGCTAGCCGCAAACTATTCGACCAAGGCCCTTCAATCCCTGGAGATGGCTGGACTTTCTGGAGGTCCTCCTTTACTTTTTTTGAGGGAACTACCAAACTACGTGGTGAGGCGTAGAAAGTGAATTTACTGGAGGTGGCGATTCCATCACTGGTAGGATTTATAGTAGCGATAATATCCACCCTTTGGATTATAAAGACCTCCTCGGATAGAGGTCTGGTAGGTAAGGACGTCAATAAGCCCAATAAACCTGAGGTTCCCCTTTTGGGAGGAGTGGCCACAGTCTCCGGGTTTGTGGCTGGCTCATTTACACTTTTGGCATTGAATTTCTCCCTGGCCCCCTTGGTGGAGCCGATCCCTTCTCTCATCACTTTCTCATGGGCTTCCTAGGAGTTCTCGACGATCTCCTTAACATAAGACAGTTACTTAGAGCCTTCACCCCTATCTTCGCCGCCGTTCCCGTAGCCTTGGCAAGTCTGGGACATTCAACGATATCAGTACCTTTCCTGGGTCCCGTTAATTTTGGCATATTCTACTACGTTCTCATAGTGCCCATTGCTCTCACCATCACCTCAAACGCCTTCAACATGTTGGAGGGACTTAACGGTCTCAGCGCCGGTATGGGAATAGTTATGGCTGCAGCCTTCGCCTTCATCGGATTGAGGGGATCTGGCTATCCTTTCGTTGCGGGTCTACTGTCACTGATCCTCATATCATGTCTCCTAGGCTTCCTGGTTTTCAATAGGTACCCAGCCAGGGTATTTCCCGGTAACGTGGGAACATATTTCATAGGTGCCCTCTTGGGAGCCCTGGGAATATCTGGGTACATGTTAACGGCACTGGTAATCCTGTATATACCGTATGTGGTGGAATTTCTCCTCAAGGCCAGAACAAGGTTTAAGGGTATATCCTTCGGCATACCACAGCAGGACGGTACATTGGTTTGGTCGGGTAAACCTCAATCTTTGACTCATGTGGTAATGAAGGTTGGTAGATTAAAGGAACCGCAGGTGGTGGGATTACTTTGGGTCATGGAGGCTCTGTTCGCTGTTCTAGCTGTAGTGCTCCAGACCACAGTGATAATTATTAGGTAACCAATCCGATAAGGTTATATCTCCTTCTTCAATTGGTGAGGGGGTGGGGCCGTCGTCTAGCTTGGTCCAGGATGCCAGGCTTGGGCCCTGGTGGTCGTGGGTTCAAATCCCACCGGCCCCACTTATACTTAGAACGGGGTTATGGGTATTGGGTTGCCTTGGCCGTGATATATTGAAGTTGCCTGAGGTTCATCCTCTGCGCCCTCAAGACTTCGTTTCCTACGAGCTATGGATTGAAAAAAAAGATCCCTTTAAGGTCCTCGTTGGCACAATTCTCTCCCAGAACTCAACGGATAAGTCGGCCTTTAAGGCGTTTAAGTCGTTGGAAGAGAAGGTGGGAGTAACCCCACAGGCCTTGGTCGGTGCTCCGCTCGATAGAATAGAACAGGCTCTCCGCGTATCAGGCCTTTACAGGAGCAAGGCAATGAGGTTGAAACAGATCTCTGAGATCCTTCTTCAAAGTTTTGGAGGTGACCTGCAGAAAATCCTGGTCCAAGATATGGAGAAGGCCAGGGAGCTACTCATCTCCATGCCCGGCGTTGGGGAAAAGACGGCCGACGTCGTTCTTCTGACGTGCTCCAATGCTCCGCTTTTCCCAGTGGATACACACATAAGGCGCATAGCGATAAGGCTAGGCCTGGCTAACGAGAAAGATACTTATTCCAAAATATCCACTAAGCTAATGTCTATTTTGCCTAGGGATTCGTATCTTATTGTTCATTTGGCCATGATCCAACATGGTAGAACCATATGCAAGGCCGTCAAACCTTTATGCGATAGATGCCCCCTATCCAACTGCTGTGAGTACGCCAGAGCTCAGGTGGGTGAGCCCAAGGAGTCTCCTGCCACACGAAGACATAGATCCAGTGGTGCTGGCAAGAGTAAGGAGGGCAGTGTTGGAAACTAAAAGAATGACGCCATTGATTGTAGATAAGGAAACCCGCCTGCTCCTGGATGGACATCATAGGAGAACGGTGGCGATTTCGCTTGGTATAGAGAGAGTTCCCGTCCTCATGATAAATTACGGTGATAGTGGGGTGAGAGTTGAGAAGTGGTATAGGAAGGTTGACAATAAGGGCATACTTCATCAATTGATGAGGGCCAATTCCTCTAAGGGTAAGTATTGTGCCAGGCTAGGAAAGAACGTGGAGATGTGTGGTCCCTCTCCATATGTGCTACTTTGGAAGCTACATTGGATAGAGAGATTTCTCCTCACCCTTGGCGTCAGAGTCATTAAGGTGGGCGAGGGAGGAGATGTGGAACCACCCTCATTGTCAAAGAAGGACGTAATACGAGTGGCGAGAAAGGGGCTGGTTTTCCCTCCTAAGACCACTAGACATGTCTATGACTTTATTATCCAGCATTCCCCCCTCTCGGTAGCATGATCCCAGAGCTACTGCTCTCCCTATTGCTGTTCCTTCCCCCCTCAGGGCTCTGGGCAGGGCAATCCATCTATTACCTGAGAGGAGTTAAGTCACGTTCTCAAGAATCGGCCTTGGTCACTCCTAGGACCCTGTCAATTATTGTGCCCATAAAGGGCGAGAATCCGAACACACTTAACGGCTTACTTCGTAATTTAGCAAATATTAACTATCCCATAAGTAACTTAGAAGTGGTCGTTATATCGGACGATGATCCAGAGAGATTTCAAAGGATCAGTGAGGAGATCAGGGCTCCCCAGGGACTTGAGGTGCAACTTTTTAGACGCGAGGAAAGGAGAGGGTTCAAGAGCGCTGCCCTGGCATATGGATTACGAAAGGTCAAGGGAGAACTGGTAATGACCTTAGACGTTGATTCTAGGCTTCCTGCAGATTCCTTGCAGAGGGCGTTAAACAAAATGGAGAGGGAGGAATGTGACGCAGTTACCTTGACATGGGTGGGGTATGGCAATAGCGATTCGGCATTATCTAAGGGTCTCGCCGTTTCCACCAAGTTCGGTTCAGTCTCCCTACTCTTGGGCAGGTATGCCAGCGGTATGAAAGTATTCCCCGTAGGTAGTGGAACGATCTATAGGAAGTCCTCCCTACTTCTGGTGGGGGGCTGGGACCCTGACGTCATTCAGGACGATCTGGACCTGGGAGCGAGAATGATATCCAAGGGACTTAAGGTATGTGCAAGTGAGGCTGAGGTTCAAGTTCAGGTTCCTGAAGACCTTAAGGCATACTATGTCCAGCAGACCAGATGGGCCATGGGGGGTATGGAAGTTCTTTCCAGGCATATGTCAACCATACTTCAGGCAGATTCCAGCTTAATCAAAAAAATGGATCTATTATTTTATCTAACACAATACTTCCCCGTCGCCACTACCTTCCTTGGTGCCTTAATACTGGCCATTCTTTCTCCCTGGGGAAAATTTGGATTTTGGGTGATCTTCCCTTTTAGTATCTGGCTTGTGTCCATTGCGATATACACTTATCTACTCTTTAAGGAGGCGAGGAGAGAAGGATTATCGTTGAGGGAGATACTTCTCGCATTGGGTAGGGTAAGCGCGTATACGGTTTCCATATCTCCCTTCATTTTCCTTTGGATCTTTAAGGCCTTTAGTAAGGGAAGGACTTATGTTGTTACGCCTAAAGGAAAGTCCGGGAGGGTAAAGATCATATATCCCATGGCGATTCTGGGAGTCCTCCTAATGGTGGCAGCAATCCTCTACTTAATCAGGCTCCAGCTGTTGCCTGGCCTATGGCTCTTATACTACTCTTTCCCATATCTCTATACCCCCTTGAAGAACCTACGTGAGTAGCGGTACACTTCTTTTTAACCGATCCCAGTTGTTAGTTGTGTTCTATAATGAATGTGTCCAGACTGGCGAAGGAGGATCAGGTCATACTCAATTCTCTGAGGCCCTACGTTGCAGAGTGGTTCTACAATAGGTACGGCTCATTTACTCCTCCCCAGAGGGCAGCCATTCCATTCATAAAGTCCAACAGAAATGTTCTCATCTCCAGTCCCACGGGGACAGGGAAGACGCTCTCCGCGTTTCTAGCCGTTCTTGACGAGCTCTTTCTCCTTGGAGAAAATGGCAAGCTTGAGGATAAGGTTTACGCGGTTTACATCTCGCCATTAAGGGCACTGGGAAACGACATGAGGAGGAATCTATTGGAACCTTTAGAGGAAATAAGGGCAAAGGCGGAGGTCCCGGAGATAAGGGTAGGCATAAGGACTGGGGATACCACTGGATACCAAAGGCAGAAGATGCTGAAGACCCCTCCACACATACTGATCACTACGCCTGAATCCTTTGGTATTGGTCTGGCATCGCCTAGATTTAGGCAGGTGATTTCTGACGCAAGATGGCTCATAATAGATGAGATACATGAACTGGCCAGCAATAAGAGAGGGGCACACCTCTCCGGATTAGTGGAGCTATATGAGTCCCTAGTGCTGAAGAGGCCCATTGTTCGCATAGGGCTCAGTGCAACGGTTTCCCCCCTCTCTGAGGTGGCGAAATATTTGGGAGGTGAACAAGTTGAGATCGTTGATGCTAGATTCGTAAAGCCCGCGGACATACGTGTAATTTCCCCCGTCAAGGACTTGGTAAAGGCTGATGAAAGCGAGGTGCAGCACGGAATATATAGGACCATGGCGGAAATGATAAAACGTCATAGAACCACGCTTGTATTCACTAACACCAGGAGCGCAACAGAGAGGGTGGCCTATAAGCTGATTAAGACCTTGGATGGAGCTGTTCTCCCCGAACAAATAGGAGTGCACCACAGTAGCCTCAGTAAGGACATAAGGTTAGAGGTGGAGGAGAAACTCAAGAAAGGTGAGCTCAAGGCTGTAATTTCGTCAACCAGCCTGGAGTTGGGTATTGATATAGGTTACCTAGATCTAGTTGTTCTATTGGGTAGCCCTAAGAGCGTGAGTAGGCTACTGCAGAGGGTTGGTAGGGCAGGACACCACATAAGAAGAGAGAGTAAGGGTAGAATAATAGTAGTGGACAGGGATGACCTAATGGAATGTTCCGTCCTAGCTGAACTTGCCAGGGAGAAGAAGATTGACAGCGTTCATATACCCAGGAATCCGTTGGATGTGCTATCACAGCTAATTATGCTGGCCTCTCTCACGGAGTCCATAACTCCAGATGATCTCTATGGCATCATTAGGCGAAGCTACAACTTCTCCTCCCTCAGTCGAGAGGACTTCCAAATGGTTCTAGACTATCTCCTTGGTAAGTTCGGATTGGAGGAGAAGAAGATCTACGCTAAGGTCAGGATATGGGAGGATGGCACCATAAGGCCCAAGGGGTTATTGAGAATGATGTATTACATGAACAGCGGAACAATTCCAGATCAGGCCCACGTCCCCGTTTTCACAGAGAGGAGGAGATACGTGGGAAACCTGGAGGAGGAATTCGTGGAATTATTGGCACCTGGGGACATATTCGTATTAGGAGGAAGAACCTATGAGTTCTTAGGCAGTAAATCTGGGCAGGGAATTCTGGTTAGGGATGCTGAGGGACAAAAGCCCACAGTTCCCAGCTGGTTCTCGGAGATGTTGCCATTAGCCTTTGACTCAGCCCTTGAGGTGGGTCGGTTCAGGGGGATGGTCAGTAGCATGATACAGGAAGGTAAAGATGAGGAAGAGATATCGACTATCCTCCAGTCTACCTATAAGGTCTCCTCCTGGGCAGCTCGCTCCATATATAGATACATTTTGGAGGAATTTCTCTTCACCGGTGGACTTGTTCCGACCGATAGGTTCATTCTCGTGGAGATATATGATGATGAGGATGGTAGAAGGAACCTCATATATCACACCCTATATGGAAGAAGAACCGTAGATGCGTTATCTAGGGCAGTTGCAAGCGTAGTTACGAGGGATCTGGGGATCGACGTCAAGCTCTCAGTGACGGATAACGGCTTCATCGTTACTCTTCCAGAGAGGATTGATTATGATGCCAGAGGTGCTCTAATGAAATTGGAGCCCCACTCCCTCTATGAGGTGCTTAGCGAGGTTATCATGAGAACGGAGATGTTGAAGAGGAGGTTCAGGCATTGTGCGGAGAGGTCTTTCATGATATTGAGGAATTACAAAGGGGTTGAACTGAGAATAGATAGGAGACAATTGAGGACTCAAGCGGTTCTTGACGTAATAAGTGAGGTTAAGGACTTCCCAGTATTAAAGGAGACCATAAGGGAGATCTTAGAGGACTATATGGATATAGAGAAGGCTAAGTTGGTGCTCTCAATGGTCAAGGAAGGAAAGATATCAATAGGAACGATAGGGCCGAATAGGGTTCCCAGTCCTTTTGCTCACAACATGCTCTTGAAGGAATACGGGGATATTGTGTTAGCTGAAGATAAAAGGGATCTATTGAGAAAGCTTCACGATAAGGTCATAGACTTCCTGAGGCAGAAGGGACTTGACGTCGAGCTCAAGTACACTGAGACCGTCGACGAGACTGAAGGCCCTGACGAGGCCGTGACTTGAAATAACCCACGGAACTCTCCAAATCCTCATTCCTATGATATCTCTATTACTGGGTAGAGGTGCCCCATCATGTGTATGCACCACCGCCTCTACTGTGCCTTCCCTTACTGCATTTAATACCTCAACCGGATCCATGAGAAACTCTCCTTCGTCTCCCGAGACGTTCCTCATTTCCACGAACTTTCCATTGATTATAAGTCCACACCTTTCCATTAAACGCCCCACGTTCCCTCCAATCCAGCTATCTTCCTTAATATGTCAGTTCTGGTAACTATTCCCATGAGCTCTCCCTGTTCATCTACCACAAGTAATCTTCCCACTCCATAGGTAATCATTTTTCTAACGGCGTCCAGCACATCGTCCTCTGCCTTTATGGTTATGACTTCGGTTCTCATGAACGAGCTTATTGGTTCCTCTATCCTTTCTTCCATTACAGCTCTTATCATGTCAGCTGTGGTCACTATGCCCATTATCTTTCCTCTGTCGTCCACAACCGGAGCTCCCCTTATTTTCTCTCTGTAGAAAACAGACGCGGTTTCCTTAACGCTCATGTTGGGCTTTAGCGTTATTAGTCCCTTATTTAGCAGGTTCTTCACTTTCTCCTTGGGTATGCTTATCATCCTTATGAGGTCGGCTAGAACTTGACTCCTCTCCTCGTCCACATGTATTATTAGCCCCTCTATGACGAGCCTAGTGTAGGGAGTGGGACCTACCCTTATTACCTCTCCAACCCTCAGCTTATTCAGTTCTCCTGTGACTCCCAGGAGCACCTTGTTTGAGGAGGGATTTGTGATTTCCAGAAGTTCTATGTTGTTGACCTTTATTCCGGTCTCCGTGGAACCCTTATACACTGTAAGTTTGTCATACATTGGGGTAACGCTGGGATTCTTCACAACCTCGTAGGCCTTAAGGGTGGGCATATATCCGCCATTGGGACCAGGTTTGGACTCTATTAATCCCAGTACCTTCAAGCTTAGCACTATGTTCCTTACTGTCCCTTCGTCCTTTGATATTACATCTGCAATTTCTTTACTCTTTATTAGCTTTTTATTCCGGTTATAAAGATCTATTAAAGCAATTAGAATTTCTCTTTGAGTTAACGAAAGGTTGTGCACTGTCTCAAAATGATAATTGTAGATGGCTAAAAAGATTTGTTATCAATTTCCTCGACTTCCAGCACTCTTGATATTACCCTTTGACTTATCTTGAAAACCTCTGAGGCTATAAGGGCTACGTAACTGTTTCGAGGCGGTGGGTAGGAAATCCCAATGCTGATCGCCATGGCCTTTTTCGCCGCCTCTACGCTCAGTCTGTCCCTGAAGGCCCCTTCACTTACGTTCTCTGCCAGTTTGAATGCAGTGTAGAACCTAGAGAAGCTCTTGGCTGTATGGGTGAACTCGGGATTACCACTGGCGTCTAGGTTCCTTAATGCCTTGAGTAGCTCCTCCTCTCCTGTGAACGAGAGCAGAACCCTAACCATGATAAGTCTTAGGGCTCTGGAGAGAGTGTCACCGTCGACACCTACCAATTCCTGTAGGGTATTGGCTGATAGTTTGGACGCAATTTCTTCGTACCTTAATTCCGGCGATAGTAACTTATCAAACATCTCCCTGGTCTCATCGTATAGGCCGAGACCATCCCTACCTATTACGTAGAAGGTGATCAGTTCCTTCTCGTATATGTTCTCCGCTTTGAACCCCCTTAATGGTCTTATTTTCTCCTCCTCATACCTTCTCCTCAATTCGTCCATCAATGTTTCTCGATCAAGGGTTTCCCAATTCCTACTGACGTCAGCCCATAACTCAGTTAGTACCCTAACCCTGTCCCTGTATATCTCCTTAACCAATGTGAATCACTTACTCTTTCTAGCAGGAGTATTTAAAAGAGTAAAAGGTACAATCTTCCTTACGTGGAAAGTTTAGAAGAAGGTCTTTACTCAAGTGTATCCTTAGTCTCCACCACGGAGCTTGAAACTCAACTTAATTCGCTGAGAGAAGAAGCCAAGGCTCTGAGGCAGGCATTGGAGACTGAAGGGCAAAGTTCAGCTCAACTTAAGGTAAGATTGGAGAGGTTAGAGTCAATAACCTCCTCCTTGGAAAGGGAACTTTCTTGGAGAAACGTTGCTAAGTCACAAGGTATTTGGAAGTCCAAGAGATGCAGTCACGCCGTCACCGGCACCTGTGACGCATGGCACATCAATGAACCAGATAAACTAGGTATACCATCGGAGGCAGTTATTGAGACCGAGGGGCGCAAGAGAGTGTCAGTGACTAAATTCCCTGAACTCTGTATTGTATGTCCTCTCTACGAACCCTTAAGGAGTTAAGTCTCCTTTCAACTTTCAACAACAACTCCTCGGCCTCTTTAACCTCCTCAGCCTCAAGGAACTCTCTCAGCGATTTGGCCACGTCGTTTAATATGATTTGTTTTATCTCCTCCCTCTCTTCGTCGTCTGCAACCTCGACTAACCTACCCAAAACCTCATCACTTGGATGAGTTATTCCCCTAAGGTACTTGCTCATTGCTGCTGGCGTAACTCCTATTTGGTGGGCTAACTCACTCTTTGTCCTTTTCCTAAGCAAAACGTCAATTAACTGTCTTCTGGCCTCCTTACTCAGGTTATGGAGAATCCTCACTTCACAGTGGTCTCAATCGGAATTTATTACGGCTTCCACTTATGTATCCCTAATGCTTGCGGTAATATTTGACCAGAGTATCACTGCCAGGGATGTGGTGGGGAAGGCTGTACTACGAGATCATTTGACAGTCCAACCCCATTTAGTTCTATTAGATGGAGTCGAGAGTGCAGTTTATCTTGGACTTCTCTGGGTCCAACCAGGAAGGATCTTGGGTACAACCGCATTAGGTAAGGTATTGTCAGTGGGCTTGGATTTATCCAGGAAAATAGAGGGACGGAAAGTCTTGGTTTTCCCTTACTCTGTCACTTATGGAGGATTGGGAACCGAGATTGATGGAGTTATGGCTGAGGAAGCGGTAGTACCCCACGACACAGTGGTGGAGGTCCCTGAGGAGGCCGATTGGAGATATCTTTTCCTTCCTCACTTAAGCATAATAGAACAATTGAAACGCTTGGCCAAGGGTCTAAGGGTTTTAGTGGTGGGAACCGGACTCCTTGGAAGCCTAGCTCTTTCCCTACTGCGCAATGACGCGGTTAGGATAGGTGCTTTATATGATCAATCAATCACCCTGGAGGGCGTAGAGAGGGTTAGGGAGATTTCTGGGGAATGGGAGTTGGTTTTCCTCTCCTCAATGAAGACATGGATCAGAGGTGAAATATCTAGGCTGTCGTCACCTCCCACAGTGGTCATACCCAGAGTATCTAGATCCTGGCCGCTGAACATCACAAAGAATGTGGTGGAGCTCTTCCCCAGGATTTCCACCAATCTCCAAGGTCTCTTGGAATCCAAGGAGGTGACAGAGGTATTAAATAAGGTAGTGGGATTCTCTGATGACATATTATCATCTATACCCACACCCAAGGCAGGGGTAGTAGTGGATTTTCAAAAAGCTCTTCCTAAACTGAAAGTGATGGAATCAGCCTGATTTCTCCTTAAGGAGGTCTCCCAGTATCTTTATTCCTTCCCTTAGCTTCTCCTCCCTTGGGAAGCTGAAGTTCAGCCTCATTGTGTTCTTTCCAGAGAAGTCGTGGTAGAAACTCGAGCCTGGGACGTAAGCTACCCCCTCCTAAGGGCATCCTCAAGTAGTATCCCGGTGTCAAGCCTTTGATCCACCTTGGCGAAGACGAACATCCCCCCTTGGGTTTAGTCCAGGAGCTGTTCTTAGGGAAGTTCTCCTCAAGGCTCTCCAACATTACATCTCTCTTCTTCCTATAGATCTCCCTGGCTTTAGGGAGGTTGGACTGGATCACTCCCCTTCTTATTGCCTCTGCAGCAATGTATTGTGTAAAGGAAGGAGTGTGAAGATCCACGCTTTGTTTCATCATTTCCAGCTTGGAGATAATCTCCCTCTCGGCTAAGACCCATCCGAGCCTGAATCCAGGCGCCAGTATCTTGCTGAAGGTAGAGGTGTAAATCACCCTTCCCTCCTTATCTAAGGCCTTCAGTGGTGGAGGTGCCTCACCGTCGAAGACCAGGAACCCATAGGCATCGTCCTCAAGGATAAGGAAGTCGTACCTATTTGCTATCTCCAGTAATCTCTTCCTGTTCTCAAGTCCCATCGTCACTCCTCCTGGATTTTGTGCCGTTGGAATGACATAGAATAACTTTAGTTCCCCTCTGGATTCCTTGGCAACTTTCTCCAATTCGTCCAAATCCGCCCCATCATCTTTAAGTTGCACCCCATGGAAGTTAGGTCTCCTCAGTCGCATGGCGTTCAAAGCAGCCAGATAGGTGGGCATCTCCACAGCAACGTGATCTCCAGGATCTATGAACAGGTTGGCCAGCATGTAAAGCGCCTCCTGGCTTCCCACAGTAATGAAGGTGTTCTCCTCCTTCACTCCAACGATCCCCCTTAGCGAAGACAGTGAGATTATCTGTTTCTTGAATTCTGGAACACCACCTGTGGCTGTGTATTGAAGTGCCTGTGCCCAATCCTTGTCCATTACGTCCTCGGCTATCTTCTTTATGTCCTCCCTAGGGAAAGTTGCGGGATCTGGAAGTCCTCCAGCTAGACTTATGACCTCTCTACCCTCAGTGATTTTCAGAAGGTCTCGTATTTCAGAAGACCTCATTGACTTAAGCTGTTCCGAGAAGAAACGTTCCAATGCCATGAAGCCTATAACTTTCCTCACTGTTTTATAGCTTATGTCTATGAATGCAGAAATTCTGACCATCGGTAACGAACTTTTGAACGGTCATACAACAAATACCAACGCTACCCACATAGCTAGAAGGTTAACCTCAATAGGTTTCACCGTTAAACGAATAGTTACGGTAATGGATGAGATAGGAGAAATTGTTCAAGCCATAAGGGAGTCACTCGAGCGGTCTCCGGCCCTTTTGGTAACGTCTGGTGGATTGGGTCCCACCTACGATGATAAGACGGCTGAGGCCTTGGCAGTAGCCTTGGGGAGGAGACTTGTTGAGAGCGAGGAGGCTCTAAGGCAGATTCAGTCCAAGTATGGAGCTTTGGAGCTAACGCCAGTCAGGAGGAAGATGGCTACTCTCCCCGAGGGGGCCATACCCATACCTAACAATAGTGGAGTGGCGCCCGGCATTTATATTCAAGTGGGGGGAACAGATCTGCTGGCTACCCCGGGGGTGCCAAGGGAAATGGAGAGTGTGCTGGAGAATTTTCTCTTGTCCTTTCTAAGGAACAAACCAGCGTTGTTCTATGAGGAGAGGTCCTTCAAGGTCAGAGGGATCATGGAGTCCGTTCTTGCCCCACACGTCACCTCACTGGTGAAAAAGTACAATCTATACATAAAGACCCACCCCAGAGGGAGAGAGCTAAATGAGCCCTATCTTGAGGTGCAGATAGCTGGAAGTTCCAAAGATAAGGGCGAGCTATCGGCCAGGCTAGCCTCTTGTGAGGCTGAATTAAGGGACATATGTGTTGGAATGGGAGGAATTGTGGAGTAAGACGAAATTGACGACGAAATTGACATAGGACCTCCCATACCAAACCCTCTTATCATGCGGTTAATTGGCTCTTCCCAGTTTCACTCTTTTCTATTTTTAAACATTTCTTTAGGATTTACAATTCTAAAAACAAAAGGATTTTGGGTCTACCAAGGCGAAGAGATCAATCTAAGAAAAGTTAGCCCTAAGCCTTGGCTTCGTCTAAAAATCACTTCAACTATAAATCACTGTTGTGGAATTTCAAGCTTCAGTTCCTGAACCAGTTCCTTGTATCTGTTCCTAACGGTAACCTCAGTGACCCCTGCAACCTGCGCTATCTCCTTCTGAGTCTTTCTCTCGTCGTGGAGTAGAGCCGCGATGTATATGGCTGCAGCCGCCAATCCAGCTGGATCCTTTCCTGCAGTTAACCCCATATCCTTCGCCTTCTCAAGTATCTCAGCAGCATATTTCATGGAGGCCCCACTTAGGTTAAGCAAAGCTCCTATCCTAGTTATGTAATCCCTTGCGTTGCTCACCGGGACGGAAAGGGACAATTCCTTAAGTAACAGTCTATAACACCTTGCCACCTCCTTCCTGTTCGCCTTGGTATGTTGGGCTATTTCGTCCAGGCTTCTCGCTATCTTCAGTCTCCTACAGGCCACATATATTGATGCGGCCACGACACTTTCTATACTCCTCCCTCTCACCAACCCCCTCTCAACGGCTTTTCTATATATGGTGGCAGCTTCATCCTTCACTGCCTTAGGTAGACCAAGGAGGTTGCCTATCCTCTCAAGCTCGTTCATGGCCTGAGCTAGATTTCTGTCGACACTACTCTGTATCCTTGCCCTTATCTGCCACTTCCTCCATCTAAGAACCTCTAGCCTCCGCTTTGGTTCCAACGACCTTCCCATTGCATCCTTATCCCTCCAGTCTATCATGGTCGAGAGGCCCCTATCATGGATGGTCTGATTTAGAGGACCTCCAACCCTGCTCCTCTTCTCCTTCTCTTCTGCTGTAAATGCCCTCCACTCTGGCCCCTGGTCTATTACTTTGTCCTCAATGACCTCACCCGTCTCCTCACAGATGTACTCTCCTCTCTCATAGTCGAACACTATCTTATCCTGAGGACATGGATGAAGCTCACCCTTCTCTTCAGTCATGGCAATCACCGCCTTGCGAAAATTTAAAAACTAGCCAACTCATTTATAAACTTTTCTTATCTCTGGTATATAAATCTTTCTCAAATCAATGCTTTGTGGTATTGTTCAATTTTCTTAGGCTTTATGTCCATTAATTTTTCTTAAATTCATAATCTAGCGTCAGATTAAAGGTAAGTTTCACGTCCTCATTGGTAAAAATTGAAGTAGCCCACAAAGCATCAATCCAACGGAGTGTGTCGACCAATTCTATCCTGTTAAGTTATAGAGAGTCATAAAGTCCTTCCTTAACGCGCTTCGTTTGTATATCAAGGCAAGTCTCTCTCAATTTCTGAAAGCGTCTAAACCTGAAGGTCTGTTCCACCTTCTCCTCCCTAATGCCTAATGTCGGTGATGGATCCCTAGGGTTGAGAACACGTTACGCCAGCTCCGTGTTTGAGGCCCTTGATGTTATTAAACAGCACTTGGTCCCCTGGGAGGCTACTCCGTCCGATTCCGTCCTGATTTCTATCACCCCTCAACCAGCCGCATTCAAACTTCACGGTCCTAAACAGTGGCTCTTAGAGCAACCTTCCAATCCGGTCAACATATTGGCTCACCTTGAAGCACGGTTACTCTGGGCAGCACCCTCCAATTGTGCCCTTAGGCAACCATTTATCTGAGGCTGTGGCTGAAAGTGTTGACATCGGCTATTTATTTTTGTACAGAATTACCCGTGAGCAGGAGACCGGTCATTAGGAAAGACCTCCCCTGTCCCTCCTGGTGAGAGTGTCGGCACAGAGCTACGAAGTTTTCTTCTAGTCGGCGAGAACGGTTCACGAGGCATGAATTGCGCTACACTCTCAAGAAAAACGCCACAACCCTATGATTTATGGGTTCATGACGACAGTCTCGACAACACCTTCACGTTCACATCTATAATAATGACCTGTTATAATGTAGGGATTAAAACAAAAACGATATTTAAGTTTAATACTCTATATATATTTTGAGATCATATCAACTCCGTACTTCTGTGCTATTTTGGAAAGTCTTCTATCAAATGTAGCTATTGGATAGTTTTCAAGAATAGCGTGAGAAAGTATAACTGTATCTTTGTAGTGTGCAAGGGATAGTTTCTCCTTCTTAAGAATTTCAATAGCCTTATTTACATTATTTTCGCCATCGCAAACTATTTCGGCCTTTTGATGTCGAGCATAGACAATCATATCGTCTAATCTGTCTTCTATTTTCATTCCTTTTAGAAACCAGACTAATTCATGAATCACAATAACTGGTATCACCCATCTCTCCAAAGAGTCTAAAACCTTCTCAGCCTCCTTATGACGTTCAGAATCCTTTACGTAGTCATAAATTATAACATTGGTATCAACGACGGCTTTCATTCGCCCTCTCCGCGTTCTATCGCTTCCTCTATATCCTCAAATGTGAGCTTCCTGCCAAGGTTAATCCTAGGTCTTTCACTTCTAGCTTTCCTTATTACAATCTCCTCACCGTTTAAGTGTACTTCGAGTATGTCTCCTTCTTTTAGACTAATTTTACTCCTTATTGATGCTGGAATCGTTATCTGATAATTTCTAGTTACCTTTACCTTGTCCATGTCGGATCTAGCTGGCGATTTACTAGTATATAATTATTACTAGTAGTGGCTCTTGAATCACTAGCTGTTATACAAACCTCCCAACATTTCAGTCGATGCGTGCGGGCAGAGAGGAAGGAAACAAGAGAGGTATAGGATTGGAGGAAGTAGAACGAGAACGTAATAGTCGTCTATGAGTCCAAATTTCCATTTCATATGAGGGGTTTTATGGACTTCTCCTTCTTTTGAACTGTTATTTGACGCTGCTTGCCTCCTGATAAGTATCTTTCACCAACGTGGACAGCCTCCTAGCGTCCAGGTTCAGGTGCATGATGTAGTTGAGGACAAGCACATGTTCAACCACTGGAAACTCTGGCCCAGAAAGCTAATTTGACGTTTATGGTTTAAGGAAGAGAAAGTAAGATCCTATATAAGCTAAAAACGATAACTTCAGAATCTTAATTTTCCAATAATAGACGAACTTTATACAGTTTGTCTAACCAAAGAACTGAGTTATGGATCTTACATAGGCACTTACGCTTACTGATACTGCCGTCACCTGTTAGGATAAATTAATCTCTGCGTCTAGAACGTTATGTGACCTGCATGAGTTAATGAAGACCGTGGCGAGTTAACGGATCTCCACAAACAGGCGTCCGTCAATTTACCTATCCTCGTTTACACTCTCTGCTCGCTTGCAATTTTACAGGATTCGACGAAACATAAGAATATCATCTCCTAGTCTTCTATTAAATTTGTAGTTATAAGAATTATTGAAGGTAAATATAGTAACAGATTTCTACGAGCCGGAAAACAATGAGGACTTCAAGATGTTTGAGGAGAAACTGTTCAGTGTGTCCATGATGTCGACACTAGGTCGCGAAATTTTCTTCTACCCAATTAGAATGATCTATAAAGGATGAATAACGCAACATTCTCAAGGAGAACACCCTAACCCCATGATTTGTAACTTAATGTAAACACCATCCACACGTTGATCTAGGGTTAGGATTCCTTCTACATACTCTTGGAGAGATATTTTAATAAACATCATGGTAGCAAGTTCACAAGAAATGCCAGGGCAAATCCAGCAGCCACTCCCATTGCCATTAGATTGAGTATTGTGTTAGTCCTTTGAGCTCTCCTCACGCTACCCTTATACATCTCCATGGTAACGTATATAATGCTTCCCAAGGCCACGGCATTGAAGAGGACCACCATGGCAGTTGATGCGAGGGTATATGATAGGATTGCTCCCAAAAGGGTAGGAGCTCCACCTATCAAATATAGTGCTCCTATGGTCCTAACTGAAGGTCTGCTTCGTAGGGCTAGGAAAGGCGCGGATATTGGGAACCCTTCAGTAACGTTCTGAATTGTAGAACCCACTACAAGAGGAACAACCACTGAGGACAGGCCTAGCTTAAAGGAACCTCCCAAAGCCAACCCCTCGGTGAGGTTCTGCAACCCTATTCCCACTGCTATTAGTGAGGCAACCTCGACCGCAGAGGGCTGCTGCTCTCCCCCAATAGGCCGCGGCCTTGAGGTGGACAGAAAGTGGAACCCTAAATACGATACGATTATTCCGACCAGGAGGATACCCTGCAGCTCCACATTTCCCTCCCCTATTACGGAGTACGTTCCGGTGAAGATGTCCATAAGCAGGTATATCAAAACGCCGATGGCAACTCCGTTTAATACCTCTGCTTTCCTTTGGTCGATTCCCTTCATAAATGGAATGGGTAGGGTCAAAAATATCGAGAATCCCACCACTGCCGCCAGCAGCATTACTTCAACCATGTTTCCTAGAACCGTGGTATGGTACTACCTCCCATACCTTATAAAGCTTTACGACTAATCGTAAAACACTTTTAACTCAGCATAGGGTTAAGGGGCGGAAGTCTCCTTAAGTGAGGGATGGATAATCCTCTCATGAGTTTTTAGCTAAATATGAAAAATCGAGACAGACCTAAGCTGTAAGAGCTGGGTCGTACCCATGGGACAGGAGTTCAAGCCTATGGACGCGAAACCCTCCGTAACTCCTCTTCACAGGACATGAGAGAACGGTTCCGTGGAATTTCCTCTACGGGTGAAGGATTGAGGTTTGTGGAAGAAGCAGGAAATCCCCACGTGACATGATGTCCTGTCGTGAGGGCAGGTTAGTTCGCGTTCTCTTCCGATACCATCACCAACGAATATTTTATTGTGAAATTTTATTTACATCGCCATGGTCTTGGTGTTATCTGGGAGAGCGTTCGACGGTAGGTCTTTCGTGGAACATTTGGAGGTTGCCATAAGAGGTGACAGGATCGAAAGAGTTGGGCAGTCCCTAGATGGGGACCACCTACCTGGAAGTTACGTTATATTGCCGGGACTCATTGATGCACATGTCCACTTCTTTGGGGTAGAAGAAGATAACGTCCTGCAGTGGAATGTGGTGTCGGACTCTTTAGCAACTGCCAGAAGTGCCGGAGATGCCCTAAGGTTACTCTCAGCCGGCTTCACCGCCGTAAGGGATTTGGGAAGTAAATGTGCTCTAGCTCTGGCAACAGCAATAGAAGAGGGAAGAACGTTAGGTCCTAGAATAATTGCCTCAGGTTTCTCGTTAGCTGAGACCGGAGGAAACGATGATCCGCGGGAGTTACCTCTGGAGATGGCAAGGTCACTGTCCTATTCGTTTTACTGTGATTCCCCTTGGGAGTGTAGGAGAGCTGTGAGATTGTGTGTGAGACAGGGGGCCGGGGTCATAAAGGTCTACGCCTCTGGCGCCTTTTCTGGGTCTGGAAAAGTCAAGCCAGCGTTCACACTGGACGAGTTGAGATCTATTGTTGACGAGTCCCATAGGGCTGGACTAAAGGTGGCCATGCATGCGTACGGAGAGGAGGCAATCGGGAACTCAATCGATGCTGGTGCTGACAGCATAGAACATGGGCTAGGACTAACTGAATCCTTGGCTAAGGAGATGAAGACTAAGGGTGTATACTACGTTCCTACGCTTGCCACTTACGAGATAGGATTGAGGACCAGAAGGATGCCTGATGAGGTGAGGAAGGCCAGGGAGGAACTCATCAAGAGGCACATGGAGACAGATGTGCAGATCGCCAGAGACAACGGGGTTCTCATAGTTGCCGGCACCGATTACGTGGGCTCCATAGCCAGGAGGCACGGGTTAAATTATAGGGAGGCCGTCCTTCTTTCCAAGTTCCTTGGCCTCCAGGGTGCCTTACGATCCATCACTTCCACGGCAGCGGAATGTCTTGGATTGAAGGCAGGTGTTCTGGAGTCAGGGTACTACGCAGATCTGGCCCTCTTCAAAGAAGTGAACGAGGTAGAGGACCTCAGACCAGAGAACTTGGAATATGTTGTTACTAGGGGAAGAGTGTTCAGGGCCACGGAGTTGAGACAGCTATCCCTTTGGGCACCTTAAGCTCTTCTTTTTAGGGAGCAACGAAAATGTTTGGTATGAATAGATTAAGGGACGCAGCTAGCGCTTACCTCAGGGAAAGTGCCTCTCAACCCGTGGACTGGTACCAATGGTCTGATGAGGCCTTCCAGAAGGCTAAGGAAGAGGATAAACCACTCTTGGTAGATGTGGGGGCCGCGTGGTGCCATTGGTGCCACGTTATGGACGAACAGAATTACTCCGATCCTCAGGTAGCCGAGATCCTTAACAAATACTTCGTACCAGTGAAGGTGGATAGGGACGAAATGCCCGAGGTTGATCGAAGACTGCAGAAGGCTGTATCGGCAATGACTGGGAGGGGGGATGGCCTCTAACCGCCTTTCTTACCCCAGACAGGAAAGTGTTCTTTGGGGGAACCTATTTTCCTCCAGAGGACATGTATGGAAAGGTCGGCTTCAAGAGATTATTATTGGAAATTATTAGGGTATGGAGAGAGGAGAGAGACAAACTAAACACCGCGGCTAACACTGTCGTCAAGTTCCTGGAGGAAAGTAAACAAACCGAAGAGTTAGACCTCTCAGAGGAGGTCCTTGAACAGGCCACCAACTATATTGTCTCTAACTATGATATGGAGGAGGGAGGATTAGGCACTGGGATGAAGTTTCCCCATCCAACAGTTGATCAACTACTTTTGGCCCGATGGTTCAGAACCAAGGACAATGCCTATCGCAAGTTAGTGACCTTCACCCTAAGGAAAATATTCTTTGGAGGAGTGTTCGATCAGGTGGGGGGCGGTTTCCATAGGTACGCGGTGGATAGGGAGTGGAGCGTACCCCACTTCGAGAAGTTGGCAGTGGACAATGGAGAACTCCTTATGGATTATTTCACGGCCTATTTAGAGACCCAGGATCCTGAGATGTTGGACTGCCTCAGGATGACCTCAGATTTCATACTTAGGGACCTAAAAGTGGCGGAGGGCTTTGCCAGTAGCATTGATGCTGATAGTGAGGGAATGGAGGGCAAGTACTACACATGGACTGAAGAGGAAGTGAGGGAGGCGTTAGGTAATGACGCTGAAGTAGCGATGTGGCTATTCTCCCTGAAAACTTCACCTGAGGTTGAGGGCAGAAAGGTTCTCAGGAGGGCAGCGGATACAGTTGAATTGGCCAAGAGAATGGGTGTCTCGGTCCAGGAAGCTAGCGGAAAACTCTCTTCCATTAGGGCAAGAATGCTTCAATACAGGGATCAGAGGAGGAGAAGACCTTTCAGGGATGAGAACGTATATACGTATCATAACTCCAGGGTAGCCGAGGCCCTCCTTTTGTCCAGCCCCCTTCTGGGTAAAGGTGAGAAGGAAGCCCTTCAAGTGGCGTCTAAGCTAAATGTGGTAGGGAGGAGGCTAGGAGGAGGCGGTGAGGGTATATTGGAGGACTTTGCCTCAAGTGCTTCATGTCTATTGACTGCCTATGAACTGACTGGGAATCCATCCTATCTGAGTTCAACCCTTAATGTATGGGAAGGAGTATATTCCTTCAAGTCTCCCCAAGGATTCAGGGATTCAAAGAGGACGGACGAAGTAACCATGGCCGATACTCCCAATGAGTCACCTAACTCCATTGCTCTGAGGGTCTGGATAAAGTTGTCGCAAGGTGGTAAAGTTGATATGGATCCCTCCATAGGGAGGGTAATTTCCTCCCAGATATTGACTAATCCTCCCTTTTACGCGGGTGTCGCGATCTCCGCCGATTCGCTCCTCAAAGGAGCGGCCCACGTGGTGATAATTGATGAAGGTGATGGGAAAGCTAATTCTCTGCACAAGGCTGCCCTTCTATCTTACTATCCCCTTAAATTCGTGGAGAGAGTAACTGACGATAGAAAGGACGAATTACCACCTACCATTAGATCCATGCTATCCCACGGCTCAGGGTCTAGGGTTTACGTCTGTGTGGGAAACACCTGTAGGCTACCTGTAAACGAACCAGAGAAGGTGGCCGGTCTCCTAAACGCGAGGTAGCTTCTATTCCTGGATATGGGAACTACAGCGTATACGGATTCCCGTTTTCTCTTTTTTCATCCTACGATTTATGATTCATTAATTGGGCGAGAGGCCCGTGAGCCATCGTCTGCTGTCCAAGCTAAAAGGTCAAACAATATTTTCTACGGCAACTAATTCAGATCTATGAGAAGCTTCTTCGTCTCTCACGGCTCTCCCACCATACTGGTGGAGAATGTGAAGTGGAAGCACTTCCTGTCACAATTGGGTGAGAGAATACGTAATGAGATGCAGCCGGAGGTCGCGATAGTACTTAGTCCTCACTTCGTTTCGTGGGATGGGTTCCACCTGGTTGAGACCCAGCCATCGTTGAATTGTATACAGGATTATTACGGCTTCCCCCAGGAACTCTATAGATTCTGCTACTCCGCTGAAACGATCTGGATCTCGCCACTTCCATA
>Ga0074075_16786_pt3 | contig 24364 bp, 26 predicted proteins | sample YNPg_E_FD_63712 | JGI IMG/M metagenome (GOLD analysis project Ga0074075, IMG submission 63712) | Hot spring microbial communities from Beowulf Spring, Yellowstone National Park, Wyoming, USA - YNP_Beowulf Spring_E v2 (version 2) | ecosystem: Environmental > Aquatic > Thermal springs > Hot (42-90C)... | reverse complement strand
AAATGAGTCTGACTATTGCGCTTGTGATTGTTATATCGTTGATTAGCATCGCACTCAATTACTTAATGAAGTATCTTGACCACAAAGTGGTATTTTGGAAAGAATCGTCAGCGCTAAAAAGAGAATAAACGCACGACTTGCTCTAAAAACATAAAGCTCACCTTTAAAGGACTATTGTTTAGTGACGATTGGTGAGTGCTTTTGATCTACTAAATAAAAACAAAATAAGCGTATGCGCATACGCTCAACACTTTAAATTTACGAAACAACTTAAAAGAGGCGGACAAAGTATGGTCAGCACAATTGACTTTTGATACTGAAAAATGAGCGGTATAAAAAGTTTAAACAAATCGTATTAAGGCGCCTTAGACTGCTTCTTTAAGAGGGTGTTTTATAACTTTGGTTTTAGAGGGTTTAACGCAAATGAAATATCAAATGTAGCTAACAAGAATTTGGGTAGTTTCAAAAAAAGTTTTAATCTGCAAAACCTTTGAAATCAACAAGATAGAATTTTTAAAGCGTATGGCGAGTTACCTTTGACGCTACATTTTCCAAAAAATCGAGGGTAAATAGAAAGCTATAAAATGTAAAAAATGTAACACAACGTAAACCATATTTTTGGTCTTGTTCTATAATTACACTATGTCAACATTTGAAGAAGTAGATCCGAATTTTGTAAGACAAAAGTTGAACGATCCTGAATTTCAGATTGTTGATGTAAGAACTCCCTTAGAGTATCAGCGTTACCATATTCCTGGGTCGATTCTTATTCCTCTTCAATACATCTTTGATCTTGTAGATCTACTGGATAACGGAAAAAAGATCATCTTTGTTTGTGAGCATGGGAATAGAAGTGCGGTTGCGTGTTTACAGCTTTCTCATCTTTTTAAAGCCGCGTATAACATGAGTGGGGGAATGCAAGCGTGGCTCAAAAGAGGTTATGAGGTTGAGCAGGGTTTTGATGAAAAAGCGTATCTTTGGATAAAACACTTAGAAAAAAGAGGTTACGTCACAGGAAGCTAAAATTTTTGATAAGTAGCATTCATAAAAAGGTTTGACTTTTGACACACGAGGTTAAGCGTTTGCTACCCTACCAAACCTTGGTGTTACAATTTGAGTTTCCGTTTGACTGCGACAAAGTGTTTGAGTGGTGGACTGAGCTTGAACCCAAGGGTTATGTTGGTTTGACGCTCAAAAAAATCGAAGTGATAGAGAAAACAGAAAATTCCGCTCGTGTGCTCACACGCTGGAGCTATCTTGGCTTTCATTTTTCTTTAGAAGAAAAACTGGAAATACTTTCAAAAAGAAAGTGGGTTTGGTATTCGCATTTTCTTGGAATACCAGCAAAAGAGAGCTTTAGCTTGATCGAGCGCAAAAACGGGTGTACGCTTGTGATAAACTCTGTGATGACGCCTCAGGGATTTTTCAAAAAACTTTTGTTTCTGCTGATCGGTTGGTACTGGCGAAGAGTGGACGTAATCGAATGGAATTCCGCAGCAAGAGCGTGTTTGTACGAGTTATCACAACGCTAAAAAAAGCGCAGGTTTGTAAGGGACAAAGCGCTACTCAAATTGTACAGCGTTTGTGAGGCGATGCGACCTATCGTGAAATCCGAGTGTGAAAGGTTGATCGCAAGAATGGAAACCCCAAGCACCGTCGTGAAAGGCTCTGGTGCCGCAATCAGAGCCAACGCAAAAGCGTGAATGTAAGGACTTTTTGGTAGCACGTGAAAGCTTTTAATACGCCTTAGTGTTCTTTGTGTAGCCACCAACGCCTCTTGAAACTTAAAAAGCGTTTGCGCAAAATCTATCAACGAATCGCGTAGCTCTTTGTAATCTTTTACTGGCATATCACCATATTTCTTAAAGGCGTATAAGCACTTTCCCGAAATTAATCTCTTTTGTGCGATGCGTTCTTTAAGAGCCTTTGAGCAAAGCTTAGGTTTCCTCTAAAGTGTAAGTGTGTGTAAGACGCAAGCGTGTTGTGCACAAGGTAGCCTTCCATAGAATCCTTGATTCCTCTTCCTTTACGCACTTTATAGCAGAAGCGCGCATCTTCGTCTATATCGGCAACTTTAGAGTAGTGAAATTCGTGACCCTTTAATATCTCACCTTTGGCGCTCAGCGCGCTTTGCGTCACGCCTTCTAGCTCGGTGTAACCGAGTGTGAGCTCTTTGGTGAGTCTTGTGTCAAGCTCAAGCGCGCCGACCATATAGTGCACTCGTCCTTCGGTCGATGAAGTCGTTCGCCCGAGATACATCAGTCCGCCACACTCTGCGTAAACCAAACCGCCTTGCTCGATGAACTTGAGAATTGCGTTTCGCATACTCACGTTTTCTTCTAGTTTTTGCGCGTTTATCTCGGGATATCCTCCTCCTATTAGTAACGCATCCACCTCTGGTAAAGCGCTATCGTTACAGGGACTAAAAACAAGAGCTTTGCACCAAGCGCTCGCAAAATATCAAAATTGTCTTCGTAGTAAAAGAAAAAGATTCGTCCATCGCAATCCCGATTTTCACTTCTTTGCCATTCTGCAAGCTTTTTTGTTCTTGAATCTCTAAAGGAGGTGCGTCTTTTGCAATAGCCAAAACCCTTTCAATCTCCACATTTTTTTCAACGCTTTGTTGAATCGCTTTAAGCTTGTTATCCATAGAGCTGTCAGCCGCAAAAAGTCCTAAGTGGCGCGAGGGTAAGCTAATTTGTTCGTTGTTGGGCAACCACCCTAAAACTGGCACTTTCGTTTCGTGCTCTATCGCGTCTTTGCAGAGTTGAGCGTGTTTTTGGGAGCCCACCCTGTTTAGTATTACACCCGAAATCCGTAACCCCTTGCTCATGTGAACACATCCTGCGACAAGCGCCGCCGCGCTTCTTCCGAGCGCGTACACGTCGAGCACGAGCAAAACAGGCGTGTTAAGAAGCCTTGCGATCTCTGCGCTACTTTGTTCGTCAGATTTGGCGCTTGAGCCGTCGAACAAACCCATCACTCCTTCGATCACGGCAATGTCCGCGTCTTTTGTCGAGTGCGCAAACGTTTCAAGCACACCCTGTTCGCCCATTAGCCAAGTGTCCAAGTTTCTCGACGCTCTTTGTGTGACAAGTGAGTGGTAAGTAGGATCAAGGAAGTCTGGTCCTACCTTAAAACCTTGAACTCTTAATCCTTTTTTCTAAAACACGCCATAAGCCCTGTTGCAACGGTGGTTTTTCCAACGTCGCTCGCAACGCCCGCCACTAAAATCCTTGGTTTCTCAAGTTTCATTCCGTTCGCCTAGTCAAAATCCAAGCCAAACATCTCGCTCAAACGTCTCATCATTCTCTCTGCCCTTTCCTTGTGCTCCTGCACAATTTGCTCGAAGTAGTCCCTTAGCTCGTCTTCGTCCATCACGAGTGTTCTGTAAATCACCCTTCTTTCTTCTGGCTCAAGCGCTCCGTTTTTCAGCGCTTCTCTGCCAATTTCCAACGCTTTCAGTCGAAGCTCTCCAAGCTTTGCGTAAATTCTTGCAACTTGCTCCATCTTTTGTTCGATTTCGTTCACGATCTGGCGCACGCTTTTCAGCCTCTGGGACGGAGAAAGCTCTGTCAGCTCATTTAATCTGTTACTCAATTCATCGAAATTTATCGTTATGCTACAAGTCGACTGAGAAAACTCTTTTTTTAATGCGCTCATCCTGTCTAGCAGATCGCGCGTTAGCTCTTCAAACAAGACGACCTGATCGGCGAGCTTGTAGTACTTTTTGGGAGGCGTTCCGCCTTCTTCCACGACGAAAGATGTTATGAACCCCTTGTTTTGAAGGTATTCGAGGTGCTTGAGTATCGCTTGCTGGCTCACCTTTAATTCCCTGCTCAACTGGTTCAAATAAGCTGGTTCTTGCGCGAGTATTTCAAGAATTCTCCTTCTTGTCTCATTTCCGAGCACTTCGAAAAGGTCGTCGAGCAAGCCTGACATTATCGTCACCAAATATAATTTACTAACAATTTGTTAATAAGTATTACCAAATGTGTTCGCAAATAAGTGGAATTTGAAAAAGCTCTTAAAAATTTTAAGCTTTTTTAAGGTGACAAAAATTGAAAGTGGCTATAGCCGGTTCAACCGGATTTATCGGGCGAAACACGGTTGCGAAGTTCGCAAAAGAAGGTATTGAGGTGCACGCGCTTCTCAGAAACACAAGTGAGGTTGAACAAAAGAGAAAAGTGCTTGAAAACTTGGGCGCTAAACCCTTTATCGTGGACTATTTCACTCCTTCAAGTGTTGCGCACGCTTTGAGTGAAGTTGACGTTTTGCTACATGTAGCTGGCGCTAGCTCTCAAAGTGTGCACACGAACTTCGAGGAGTCGAATGTTTTACTCACAAAAAACGTTGTCACCGCTTGTCTTCTTGCTAACGTAAAGAAAATCGTTTATAACAGCGGACTTGGGGTGAATCAAGAAACCACGCAGTGTTACTTTATTTCAAAGTACAGGTGTGAAATTATCATCAAGCAATCTGGTTTGGAGTACGTGATCTTCAGACCTTCTTACATAGTGGGTGTGGGAGACGAGTTTTCGGAATATCTATTGCAAAACATTTTGGGCGATAAGCCAATTCCGATTTTTGGCTCAGGAGAATACAGGATTCAACCGGTTTTCGTGGATGATGTCACAGAAATCTATTTAAGGTGTGTGAAAGGAGTAGCCGGTTGGAACAAAACTTTTGACCTTGTTGGCGCAAAGATTGTGAGCTTCAAAGATTACATCACGCTTCTTGCAAGCGCTTTACATAAGAAACCCGTTTTCTCATATGTTTCTCTCGAAGAAGCGCTACGTGACGCGATGCGTCCTTCTAGTGAAAGAAAGACAAACCCGTATATGAGCGTGGACGAACTCGACGTGCTGATATCAGATTTTGTTTCTGACGCTACACCGCTTGAGCGCGCATTCGGATTAAAGCTCACGCCGCTTGAGGAAATAGTAAAAAGAATAGCCTATCACTTTTCCAAGCGTTCGTAAGCATCTAGGATTCGCCTTGCGATTCTGTAGTGCACCGCGTCCACAAGCTTGTCTTGCACTTTCAGCGCTCCCTTTCCTTTGCTTTCCGCTTCTTCATACGCTTGGATCACGCTTTTCGCCCAGCTTACCTCTTCTTCTGTCGGTGAGAATATGCGGTTTGCATGTGGAATCTGCGTAGGGTGGATCACTTGCTTTCCTACGAACCCCAACGCGCGCGCTTCTTGCGCCTGTCTTACGAATCCTTCTATATCAGAAAGATCAAAAAACACGTTGTCCACCGCGTCGACGCCATACGCGCTTGCGGTTATCACGAGCGCGCTTTTGATGTACACATTGCTAGAGTACTGCGTGACGGAACCACCAACAAACAGGGCAAAATCCGCCGCACCATATCCGACTGCGACAACCCCCTCTGATCTAACCAGCTTTTCGAGCGAAAGAAGCCCACGAGGGGTTTCGATGAGGGGCATTAGACTCTTTTCGCATAGCTCGTTGACCCAGGTGACGCTCTCCTCGGCTTTTGGTATAACCACGCCATAAAGCGCGTCTAAGCTTGACACAAGCTCCAAGTCCTTTAAGAAGTGATTCGTGGTTGGCGGATTTGCCCTAATCCAAATCGCTTTTTTGCCCCAGTCCAACTCGTGAAAAAGCGATTTTACCAAATCTCTCGCTTTTTGTTTCTCCGCTTGTGGCACTGCGTCTTCTAAATCGAGAATGATTTCATCCGCATCTAGCGTTACGGATTTCCTGATTTTTTGTTCGTTGTTCGCGGGAACGTAGAGCTGGCTTCTTCTCACCTGTCACACCTTAAGTAGCTTTGTAAACTCACCCAAAAGGGATTTCGCAACCTTGTAAGGATTGTGATTCACGCTTTGTTCGCTGAATCTGTTTTCTAGATAACGCTTTAACTCGTGTTCGAGCCTTTCTTTGATTATTTCTTCCACTTCTTTTCTAAAACCCGCGTTTTCTCTTAGCGAAAGCTCGCCGCTTGAAACAAGGTGGTCATAGTGCTCTTCAAGAGCTCGTAAAAGCTCGTCAACACCTTGAGCGCTAACACCAACGGTCTTTATCACGCGTGGCTTCCACGCTCTTTCGGCATACCTAAGTTGGACCATGTTCTTAAGCTCGGCGTAAGACGCGTCAGAGCCCGCCAAATCAGATTTGTTTAGCACAAAAACGTCTCCGATTTCTGGGAATCCAGCTTCCATAAGCTGAAGGTCGTCGCCTAAGCCTGGCATCGTTACAACAACGCTTGTGTGCACGTAAAGCGCCACGTCCACTTCATTCTGACCAGTGCCTGTGGTCTCCACGATTATCACGTCTTTCCCGAAAGCTCTGAGTATCTTTATCGCGTCTCTTGCTCCCCTTGAAAGCCCACCGAGCTCGCCCGCAGTTCCAAAGCTTCTTATAAAAACCTGTGGGTCTACCGAAAGCCTGTTCATCCTTGATCTGTCTCCAAGAACTGCGCCGCCTGAAAACACGCTTGACGGGTCTATCGCGATAACCCCGACGCTTTTTCCCTTCTCACGAAATTTGAGCACGAGTTTGTCGATCAGCGTGCTTTTTCCAACACCTGGCGCCCCCGTGACTCCTATAACGTGTGCGCGCCTGTGTGTTTGTTCACCAAGCGCATCAAGAAGCCTTTCTGAAAAATCAGCGCTCCTTTCGGCTAGCGTTATTATTCGCGCAAGCGCCCTTGTGTCACGCGTCTTAAAGCGCTCAAGAAGCGTGCTCAGCTCGTCGCTCAACTCTTCCACCTTGCGCTTGCGGCCGCTTCTATCACAGAAACTAGCTGTTTGAGCGGTGTTCCTGGTCCCATTACTTCAAAAACGCCCAGCCTTTTTAGCTCTTTTGCGTCATCATCAGGGATTATTCCTCCCACTACAACTGGTATGTCCGAAGCTCCAAGCTTTTTTAGGTGTTCAAGAACGTCGGGCACAAGAGTCATGTGCGCACCAGAAAGAATGCTGATCGCAACGACGTCCGCGTCTTCTTGAAGCGCGGCGTAGGCCACCTGCTCTGGGGTTTGCCTTAAGCCCGTGTAGATCACTTCCATCCCGGCGTCGCTCAACGCTCTTGCGATCACTTTGACTCCTCTATCATGTCCGTCCAATCCCACTTTGGCGAGCAAAACGCGTATCTTTTTTTGCTGTGTTTTCAGCGTGGCCAAAGCGGGTCACGTTTCAAAAGATTCTCGGCTCTGTGTACTCCCCGTAAACTTCTTTTAACGCGCCTATCACCTCACCAAGTGTGGCGTAATTGTTTACACAATCAAGAACATAGGGAACGAGATTCTTGTTTTGGTTTGCCGCTTGTTTCAACTCTTCCAGTGAAAGCTTTACCGCTCTGTTGTCACGCTTTTCTCTGAGCTTCTTTACTCTTTCCACTTGTGACCTTTCTATTTCAGGGTCGATCCTAAATATCGGAATTTTCGGTGGTTCTTCCGCTCTGTAGCAGTTAACACCCACAAGAAATCTTCTTTTTTCTTCTAGTGAGCGCTGGTATCTGTAAGCCGAATCTGAAAGCTGTCTTTGGAAATAACCGCTTTGTATGCACTTTATCACACCGCCCAGGCTTTCTATTTCGTTGATGAGTTTCCAAGCCTCTTCTTCCACTTTGTCCGTGAGGCTTTCCACAAAGTAAGAACCGGCAAGCGGGTCAACAGTGTTTGCAACGCCCGTTTCAAGCGCGAGTATCTGCTGCGTCCTCACGGCTATTTTCGCGGCTTCTTCTGTTGGAAGACCAAGCGCTTCGTCCATCGCGTTCGTGTGCAGGCTTTGAGTGCCTCCTAGCACTGCGGCGAGAGCTTCGTACGCGACCCTTACGATGTTGTTGTAAGGCTCTTGTGCTGTGAGCGAAACGCCTGCGGTCTGCGTGTGAAAACGAAGCCACATCGAGCGAGGATTCTTTGCGCCAAATCTTTCGCGCATGATCTTTGCCCACATTCTTCTTGCTGCTCTGAACTTCGCTATCTCTTCGAAGAAGTCGATGTGAGAATCAAAGAAGAACGATATTCTTGGCGCAAACTCGTCCACATCCAACCCTCTTTCAATCGCCTTTTGCACGTAGGTGATTCCGTCTGCTAGCGTGAACGCAAGCTCCTGCACGGCTGTAGCCCCTGCTTCGCGAATGTGGTAACCGCTCACGCTGATAAAGTTGTACTTCGGCATCTTTTTAGAGCAGTATTCAAAAGTGTCTATCACAAGCTTAAGGCTTGGTTCTGGAGGAAAGATGTACTCCTTTTGAGCGATGTACTCCTTGAGTATGTCGTTTTGAATCGTGCCGCTAAGAGCTTCTTGAGGCACGCCTTGTTTTTCTGCAACCGCGATGTACAAAGCGAGTAAAACTATCGCAGGACCGTTTATCGTCATGGAAACCGTGACCTTGTCTAGCGGTATTCCTTCAAAGAGTTTTTCCATGTCTAACAGAGATGCCACAGAAACCCCTTCTCTTCCAACTTCACCTCTTGACATCGGATGGTCAGGATCGTAACCCATGAGGGTTGGCATGTCAAAAGCCACACTAAGACCTGTTTCACCTTCTGACAAAAGGTACTTAAACCTTCTATTTGTTTCTTCGGGTGTGCCAAAACCAGAAAACTGTCTGATTGTCCAAAGCTTGGTTCGGTACATAGTTTTGTGAATTCCACGCGTAAAAGGATATTCACCCGGATTTCCAAGTTTTTGTGAGTAATCAAATCCTCTCAAGTCTTCGGGCGTGTAAACCTCTTTTATGGGTATACCTGATAGTGTTGACAGTTCGCGGTTTTTCGCAAGCTCATCGATGTTTTCCGAATAAAGAGTTTTCTCTCTTGTAAACTTCGTTTTTGGGAAATCCGTGCTTGTGTTTTCCATTTCAATAATTGATATTCGTCCCTATAAAAAAACTCTTTGAAAATTTCAATAGCGTTTAACGCCTTGGGGTTTTTAAAATTAGCCGTTAAAGTGCAGAATTACGGATTGATTAAGAAGGTCTATCACTACGAGCGTGTAATTTTCATGTGAAAAAGGGTAAAACTTTCCGTCCTGTGACCAATAACCTTGTATTGTTCGAGGGACACACTCTGAGCGCTGCGGATAAATCAGCACAAGACCTGTTTGCGGAGGAAACGTGACACACATGTACGCAATTCCTTTGGTATAATTTCCATAAAACAATAGCGCTTTATCGCTATTTGGCTCAAAAACAATTTTGCTTACGTTAAAGAGCGCTGGGCACATCATAATCGAAGTTGGATTAAAAACGTAGACAGGTTGAGCGTTGCTTAACGATTTTACGCTTGAGTAGTAGCCAGTAAACAAAGCGAAAATTAGTGGGAAACCGCTTCCACAGTGCCCAACGCTGAAGCTCGCCCATCTTAAAAACGGCACATCCGCGTTTAATGGTGTAACGCTCGTGTTTGCGTTTTTGTCGTTCGTCATATACGCAAGCATAGAAACGCGAGTATTTCCCCGCCACTTTGTGATATTTAAAGACACAACTAAACAAAGACCATTGGCAAAGCACTGTGATTTTGTCTCTTTTACTGAGGCTTCAAAATGAAAAACAAATATTGCTAACAGCGCAATAGTAACAAAGAACAAAGCGAGCGTTTTACGAGTGGACAACGCCAAGCTTTTCATAATGTTCCCTTTGTGTTTTCATTGGATTGCACGGTATAAAGATACATCGAACCATACTGTCCACTGTAATAATTGTCCACTATCTGGTAAAGATTTGAAGATTCACCAGTTTGCGTGGCGGGCACCGCGCTTGACATTTTGTTGTAGTTACTCACCAAATCGATGTACGTATAGAATATGCTTGTGTAAAGCGGTGTAAACGTTGAATGCTCACTATATATAAGGACCAACTATAACACCTTCGACTTGATCAAAGAAGTTTACAGGCGCGTAACCTGCTGGATAGTTGGATGTGCACGACACACTCCATAATGCCAAACCAGAGGGTTGTACGATAGTAAGGAGACGCTAACCTGTGTCGACGATTTTAATGTCACTTGAGTCACAACCCACCAACCTCCTTGGTTTATGTTTCCATCATGCGGATAAGGTGGTAAAAGTTCACAGAATGGGAAATAGTTTCCTCCGTTCCAAACCTATAAGTATTCATAGTCAACAAAATAACCATTTGAAGTGTTTGTAATTTCGGGAACCGCTTGCATCCACCAAGTGCAACCAGCTTGAGCGTAACTGCAACCGTTTAGCAACGCGTTTAATTGATAGCTGTAAATGTAACCATGTGAGCTAGGGATTGCCTTAAAAGTTGTCAAGGTCTCGGCCGAAAAGCGTATCCATGAATTCAAGTCGGTCTGAGTGCTGCTCGAGGTTATCTGGCGATTCGGGTTTTCAGCGTCTGTGTACGCCGATGCAGTAATTGAAGAAAATACAATCACAGTTAAAACTACAGCAATAAAAAGCACCCAATCCACCGATATCACCTATGGAGGTAGTGTGTGCGTGATTGTCGCAGCGCTCACGTTGTATTGTCCGTTTTCAAAAGGAATAGAAGCGGTTATTATCCCTTTTACTGAAGGAGCACCGAGTTGGCAAGGAGCTGAGTAGCTGAAAAACTCAAGTAAAAGATAAATTCGAGAAGTTGTGTTGTGATAGTTGGTGATCGTGCTTCCATCCAAGTATCCTCCCCAAGTCGTTGTTTTGTTCTCAATTGTCCAGCCTACAAGCGAGTATTTCGAACCGTTTGTCGCTTGAACAAACTCAGGCGTTTGCTCTACTTTTTGAGCGAGCACCGAGATGTTGGAAGGCACGTTTGTCGCAGGACAATCAGAAGGCTCGATAGACGCGTTATTTTGTGGTGGCGCACCACTTTTGCTAAAAGCCAAGACACCAACAGTAATTACCACAAAAGCGATGGTTAAAATGAGCGTAAAATACAAACCTCTGTGATTTGCTTTTTTCACATCATTTTTTTCACATCATATAGTTTACAAAACTTATTTAAAAATAATACTAAAAACTGAATTTTACTTATTAGCTTCTTAATCCATAGACAAAGGTTTCGTCTATCGTATTTCACTGCTTGTTACGGTTTTTACATACGTGTTACCAACGCGTTTTAGTTTTTCTTGATCGGTCACAAGCGTCATCTTGTTGTTCACGGCCGCTTGAAGATAAGCCGCGTCATAGTAGGTGAGTCCTTCTTTTAGGGCAACCGTTAGAACACTCAGTGGCTCTACCCCTGAATCTTGTGCATTTTGTTGAAAACAGATATGAGCGCGTCAAGCGTGATTTTCGCATCATCTGTGCTGAGCGTTTTGTACAAATGAACCTGCTTCCACACAGCGTTTCCAAGCTCATAGAACGCAAGCTCAATTGTGTATCCTTCTAGAAGCTCATCCAGCTTTTTTCTTTCGACGAGCGCTATGATCGCAGAAGAATCGAAGAGATAATTCATGCCTCGCTTCTGCTCTCCCTTATTGCGCGCACCCAGTTGTTTCTTCCAGCCTTTGCGATGATCACACTTGCGCGTTTCACCTTTTTGCGTAGCTCTTCCCTTGTCCTTTGTTCAACCTCCTCTATAAGCGCCCTCTTTATCACCTCTGATGGCTTTATCGAAAGCTCCGCAAGCTTCTTTCTAAGCTCTTTGTCTATTTTCGCAGAGACCGTTACATACTCCACATATACCACCCAAAAGGTACTACTAAATGGTAGTATAAGAATAATACTATATTTTGGTTAGAGAAAATTAATGGTTGGAATTGTTCATTTAGTGAGCTACCCCCGCTCTTAAGGCTTCCTGCCTCATCGCCCCGCCTTACCTCCTTGCCAACCCAAGAGGGTAGGGGAGGTAGTGGGCGAAGCTTTCCAGGCTACCGCGAGTGACTCCCACCTTTTAAAAGAACCAAACAAGTGTTAAAATCCCGCTCAAGAGTAAACCTGAATAGACATGGCGAAACACTCGGTCTTCGTCAGGTTCTGGTTGATTCTTCCGCAAACACTCGCGAGATGTGTCCTACGCTCAAAGTTTATCATGTTTTAAAAGCTGCCACCCAAGAATCCTTGGTTCAGAAAACGAGGAATTGCACAGCCTCATCCTTCTTGGTTTCGCTTTTTTAGATCCTGAACATCCAAATCCTCTAGGACTAACATGTCTCACTCCTGTGCGAGGAGAAGCTCAAGTTTAAAGAACAAGTCTTGCTTGAAGTGCTTGTGATGCATTGCGAGCCTCCTTTTGCGCTTCCTCGACCAAGCCGCGCAGATTCTGCCTGATGGGTAAGCCTTCACGCACACTTCGCACCATGTTCACTGGTAACTCCTTGTGAAGAATCAAAGTAAAACCTGATTTTGCTCAGAAAAAGCCGTGCTTCGTGTTTTTGCCGAACCGACTTCGTGTCGCAAAACTTCCAACCAGTGGGTAAACCAAGCACAAAAACTTGTTTTTCTTGATTTTGTTCGCCTTCAAAGAACCTTTGACGAGCTTGGTAAAACCTCTCTGTGACTTGCCAGGTAACTTGGGAGTGTAGCGCTTGAAACTCAGGGTTCTTAAATCTAAAACTAGTTGTCTGAGCTCGTTTTTGTTCATCGTGTGTTTGTTTCTTTGGCACTCCTTCAGTAAGAGCGCGTTGTACAGTTTACATAACCTCTAACTTTCAACACCTTCGCGGTTGTTTTTGAGCAGTACGCTCTGAACCTGAAGGCTCTTACACGCACACCGAATATTGCGCGCGTATCTTTTTGAATCCCCGCTTTGGCGAGGTTTTGGAAGCTTTATAAAAATATACTGATGTCCTGAAGTGTACAACCTTTTCGCTAAAGACAATTGCTTAATTATTTTATGCGCATTTTGAATTAGCTGGTGCGTAGCCTGTGGTTCTTGTGGATTATTTGTGAGCTAAAGCTTCCAACAAATTTAAAATAGTAAACCAATTCGTTCGTGATATTGTCGGCAGAAAGACCTAGTAAAAATATCTGGACAAGCTTAAAAGCAAAAATTGGTATGCATTAATACAATGGAAAAGTTTGAGCTCGCAATTGTTGGAGGAGGACCGGCGGGTCTAACGTGTGCGTATGTAGCCTCAAAGCTCGGTGTACAAACTATCGTGCTTGAAAGAGGAAATTCCCCAGGCACAAAGACCGTATCGGGTGGCCTGCTTTACACTCATGTTTTAAAGCATATTTTTCCCAATTTCTGGGAAGAAGGTTTTTTTGAGCGTGTGATAGAGCGCTACTTGCTCACTTTTCTTTCAAAAGATAGAGCAACTTCGCTCGATTTTTTTGACACAACGATGAGTAAACCACCGTACAACGCGGTATCGGTTTTACGCTCAAAACTTGATAGATGGCTTGCGTCAAAGGCTCAAGAAGCTGGCGCTTTTATTGCTACGGGAGTGAGAGTGGACGAATTGCTAAAAGAAAACGGAAAAGTTGTTGGCTTAAAATCTGGTTCTGACGAAATAAGGTGTGATATAGTGGTCGTGTGCGACGGAATAAACTCGCTAGTTTCTAAAAAGCTCAGGCGTTTTAAAGGAGTGGAAGGGAAGGCAACTAGGAATTGGCGTAAAGCAAGTCTTAAGGCTTGATAAAAACAAAATCGAAGAAAGGTTTCTCTTAAAAGAAAGAGGAGGTGTCGAGTACACCTTCTTGGGCTTCCCAGAAGGCGTTGAAGGAGGAGGATTTTTGTACACGAACTACGATTCACTTTCCTTAGGCTTGATTCTCAACATGGAAAGTGTGGTCAAACAAAAAGTGGAGATGTGGAAGGTTCTTGAAGACTTCAAATCACATCCTTTTGTGTCTAGGTTGGTCGAGGGCGCCGAAGTAGAAGAGTACAGCACGTGTCTTGTTGCGGAAGGCGGGCTTGAAATGGTGCCCGCGCTTTACTCAAACGGATATTTGCTTGCTGGTTCAGCGGCGGGATTAGTTCTCAACACGGGTTTTAACTTAAGAGGAATGGATTTTGCGATCGCGTCTGGTGCGATAGCGGGGGAGGTGGCCGCGCAAGCCATAAAAAGAAAGGAGTTTTCGTCAAACTTTCTTTCTATTTACGAAAAAAAGCTCAAAGAGAGTTTTGTGTTGAGAGACCTAAAAAGATACAGCAGGTATCCAGCGTTCTTTTCGAATGAAAGGCTTTACTCAGCCTACCCAAGGCTGGTCAACGAGTTTTTGCACGGCGCTTATTTTGTGGACGGCTCGGATAAGGGGCACCTTTACGACATCATGAAATCCGCGATGCGCGACAAAGTGTCCGCGATCGGGGTTTTAAAGGACTTGGTCGAGGCGATGAGGGCGATCTGATTGACACACAAAGCTTAAAGTCTTAGGTCGAAATTTATTTTTAGCCCCGTCGTCTAGCGGCCAAGGATGGGGGACTCTGGATCCTCCGACGCCGGTTCGAATCCGGCCGGGGCTATTCGGAATAGTTAAATAGTTAGATGGAATTGAATTAGTGATAGAGGTTTTGGTAAATGGTGGTAACCAAGAAAAAAGAAAGAGATGAAGAAATTGAAAATCTAGAAGAAAATGAAAGCGCGGTGGTCGGAGAAGACCCTGTGATTTCCAAGCTTATGGAGTTACCTGGTGTTGGTGAAGCTACTGCGTCAAAGCTTGTTGAACACGGTTACAGAACTTATGAGTCGCTTGCTGTGGCAAACCCTAATGAGTTGGCCACAATCACTGGTTTACCCGTGACTCTGTCACAAAAGATCATCAGCGCGGCGCGTGCGCAGCTCAAGTTCACGATAAAGACCGCTTATGAGCTTGAGCAAGAAATGAAAGAAATAAAAAGGATAACCACAGGAAGTAAGAGCCTTGATAAGCTACTTGGTGGAGGAGTTGAAACGCGCTCTGCGACAGAGTTTTTCGGGGAATTTGGTGCAGGAAAACCCAAATCGCTTTTCAGCTGTCGGTTAACGTTCAGCTTCCGCAGGAAAAAGGAGGGCTTGAAGGTTCTACACTATTTATAGACACAGAAGGCACGTTCGTTCCTGCGCGTATCAGAAGCATGGCGGAAGCGCTTGGGTTAAATCCAGAAAAAACGCTTCAGAACATCTTTTGGATTAGGGCTTTGAACAGCGACCACCAGATTGCGATTGTCGAAGGCGCAAAGGACTTTATCCAAAGCCATAACGTAAAGCTCATCGTGGTTGACAGCGTGACAAGCCTGTTTCGTTCAGAGTATCCAGGAAGAGAGAATTTGGCGGTAAGGCAGCAAAAGCTCAACATGCACCTACACAGCCTTCTACGTCTTGCGGAAGTGTACAACCTAGCGGTCGTGGTCACAAATCAGGTTATGGCCACACCAGACATGTTCTACGGCGACCCAACGCGCGCTGTGGGTGGTAACATAATAGGCCATGCGCCAAACAACAGAGTTTATCTCAGAAAGAGCAAAGGTCAAAAAAGAATCGCAAGGCTAGTGGACAGCTCTTACTTAGAGCCAGGGGAAGTTGTGTTCGAAATAACACCCGAGGGTGTTCGTGACCCTCAGGATTAGTGACACTTTTCGATTTTGCCAGGTCTTGCTGTGGTTCTAAAAGACTGTCCACAGCCACAGCTTTGAACCGCGTTTGGATTGTCGATTTTGAATCCTGAAGACTGCAGTGTTTCAACGTAGTCGATTGTCGAACCCTTTATAAACTGCGAAGAATATCTGTCGACAAAAACTTTCACGCCAAACTGCTCGACCACGTAGTCTCCTTCTAGTGGCTCTTTTTCGAGCGACATCCCATATGTAAGACCAGAGCACCCGCCACCCCTTACAAACACGCGTAGCCCATATCCCAGTTTGTTGTTTTGTGTGATGATTTGCTTTATTCTGTTCGCGGCTCTTTCGGTGAGTGTAATCACAGGAGCTTCACTCTTGAGTTCAATTTCAGCCATTATTCGCACCACATTATAACAACCGTTTCACTTATTTATGGCTTTTGCAATAAGCGTATCACGCTACTCTTCATCGTATTGAGCAGTGAGTGGCTTGACCGTTTCTACGTTTATGTGTGGCTTGGGATAAATTTCCTTTCCATAGCTTTCTTCTTCTTTTGTTTGAGAAAGCTGCTCTGGTGTGTACCACATTTCGTGACGGTTGTAACCCGCAAGTTCAAACTCTTTGGTCATCGTTATCGCGTATCTTGGACAGTAGTCCACACAAAGCCCGCAGAACGAGCAAGTTGCCATGTCGACGCTTGGATATTCGCGTCCGTTCTCCATTCTCACCATTTCGATAGAGGAGTCGATGCAAACCCTTGCGCATATCGAGCAGCCTGTGCAAAGCTCCAAGTCAAGCCTGTGCCTTCCCATAAATCTTTCAGAAGGCCTTAACCTTACTTTGGGATACTCCACGGTTACGGGTTTTCTTGCAACTTGAATGATCGTGGCGACAAAGGGCATGAGAAACGCTTCGATTGGGTTTGTTTTCTTGTATTCGTCAACAAGCTTTAACCCAATTTTGGATTGGCTTGGGTGTTCGGGTAGCGACCTTTTCTTTTTTCTTAGCGCGATTTTTGTGAGCGTTTTTATCCTGACTTTGTCATCGAGCTTCACTATCACGCCGTCTTTTAGCGCTTGGTCTATGAGTTTTTTACCGGCTTCTGTCCTTACAATCACGACGTTTGTTCCCTCCCGAGGATTGCCGATTGCGCCAACCGAAATGTCGCTCCACTCAGCCGTCAAATCGTGACACGTCCAGCAGCTGTCCCATGTGAATTTGCTGAACTGGTCAAGGTCTGCGCCTATTCTTGCGCCGTTCCTTAACTCGATCACCATTTTTCCTTTCTTTATGTCTATTTTCGCTATTTCTTCAACTGGCGTCTTTGTAAGGCGCGTGATTTCGTCCATAAATTCTTCTCTGTAGTAGCTTTCATAGCAGAAAAGACCTATCCTTAGTGCGATCTTTCCTTTGTATTTTGGTATTCTTTCAAGCCACCTTGCGGTCGCAATTCCGCACGGAACGTCTACGATTGCGAGTTTGCTCAGTCGAAGCTTTTCAAGAGCTTCGGTCACTTCAGGAAAGAGCGGAACAAGCCAGTAGGTGCTCGTTCCGTATTTTGGCACGTCTTCTGGTTTTGTGACGATCTTGGGTTGCGTTATCCACTCCTCGTTTCTTTCGACCATCACGGCGCCGTCGATAATGCCCTTTTCAAGCGCGTACTGCACAAGCGTTGTGGCCACGCCTCCGTCCTGAACCCCACTTCTTTTGTTTGCGGAAGTCGCGATAAAAATCTCAACGTAGTTACCCAGCGGCTTTTCTTCGGGCGCCTCCCACTTGTTAATTCCCGTGCACACCCACGTGCAAAGCGCGCACGTTATACATTTTCCTGTGTTTATCGCAACGCCCGAGTCCACTCTGTCTATGTCTAAAACGTTAACAGGACACACAGCCACACAAGCGCCGCATCTACAGCACGTGCCCTTATCGGTCACGTTGTATTTGAGCTCTCCAAAACCGAGCGAATCCTTGGCGAGCGTCACGTGTTTCATTCTGTCTTCAAATCCCAGTTTTGGAAAAACTACAGCGCCCTGTGGCTTTTCATCATTCAATTGCTTGTGACACCAATTGATGTTTGTCAAGTCCAAGTAATTAAGCTTCCGAAATCAAAAAAAGCGCTTTCAACCAAGGTTTAAATAATCGCCTGCTTATTTACTTAAGTAAAGTCAGGTGGATCACGTGTCTCTCACTTATGAAGAAAGCAAAGTGGTCAAAGTTTCGCCTAAGGCTGTGAACGATATTAAGGTGATGGTTGGTGGACAAGGTGGCGACGGCACCTTAACTGTGATAAGCTTGCTCGCTAGGTGCTTTAAAGAAATAGGGCTTTACACGTACGATTCTAGAAACGTTCTATCAAGAATAAGAGGAGGGCATGCGGATGGCGTTTTACGAGCCTCAACAAGAGAGATCTTAAGCGTTGGAGACGATTTGGACGTTCTTGTCGCTTTTGACGAGGAAGCTGTGGCGGTTGCAAGGAATCTCTTGGTAAACGATGCCGTTGTGATTTACGACAGTTCAAGAGGGCCGCTACGCAAAGAGCTACTACCCGCGGGTGTTAGCCTCTATGAGGCCAAAATGGGAGAAATAGCTGGCACAGAGCTCAAAAAAACTTTGCTCAAAAACACGATCAGCTTTGCGATTTTGTGCAGGGTTTTGGGTGTAAAAGACGAAATAGCGCAAAAGGTCGTAAGAATGAGATACCAAAGAAAGGGCGGAGAAGTGCTTGAAGGAAACCTCAAAGCTCTTGAAATCGGTTTTAGGCTTGCGGATGAGCTCGGCGTCGCTACACACTACGCACTACCTGTGAGCGAGCCGCTTGACAGAATTCAAATCATCGGAGACGAAGCGATAGCGTTTGGGTTTATCGTTGGAGGAGGAAGGTTTTACGCTGGTTATCCGATAACACCCGCAAGCGAGATTTTGGAGTATTTGCAAGCCAACCTTCCAAAATTTGGTGGGGTCGCGATTCAAGCGGAAGACGAAATATCCGCGATAAACATGGCCTTAGGCGCGTCGCTAGCGGGCGTAAGAGCGATGGTCGCCACGTCAGGTCCTGGACAAGATTTAATGACAGAAGGTGTTGGGCAAGCGGCGGAAGCGGAGCTTCCACTAGTCATAGTTGAGGTTCAGAGGGCTGGGCCAAGCACTGGAATGCCCACAAAACACGAACAGTCTGATGTGAATCACGTGGTTTTCGGTGGCCACGGTGATTTTCCAAGAATAGTGATAGCCCCAGCGGATGCCACCGACTGTTTTTACATGACGATTGACGCGCTTAACCTTGCAGAAAAGTATCAGCTTCCCGTTTTCATCCTAATAGACCAAGCGCTAGCTCAAAACACGCAAACCGTTCCCGAATTTGACCTTACAAAAGTGAAAATCGACAGAGGTAAGCTTCTCACCCAAGAGCAGCTCAACGCCTTGCCAGTTTACAAAAGATATGAATTCACGGAAGACGGCGTTTCTGCGCGCACAATCCCGGGCATGCCAAATGGCTTTTTCCAAGTCACAGGAAACGAACACAACGAGTGGGGGTTTGTTTCAACTGATCCCGTAAACCGCACAAAGATAATGAGAAAAAGGATGATCAAACTTGAAGTGGCCAAGGCGGACTTGCCACGCGGAAGAGTTTACGGTGATCAAAGCGCTCGCGTGGGCTTTATATCATTCGGTTCCAATGTAGGCGCAGTTCTCGAAGCGATGGAGCAACTAAAGAGCAGGGGTATTACAACAAAGTTTCTTTTGCTAAGAACGATTTACCCGTTAATCACAGAAGAAGTGAGCGATTTTCTTGAAAGCGTTGATGTAGCGTTCGTTGTCGAGTGCAACCTAACTGGGCAGTTGCGTGGGTTGATAAGAAGAGAAGTGGGCTATGCGGACAAACTAATTGGAATAAACAAGTTCGACGGAACGAGCTTTAGACCAAAAGAAATCACGGAGCAAGTTGTTTCAAGGCTTAATGCGCTTTCGAGGTGAAACGCATGACCGAATACTTTAAGCCCGTTACTCCGATTTGGTGCCCTGGTTGCGGCGACTTTGGTGTGCTCGCCGCGCTAAAGAAAGCGCTTAGCGAGCTCAAAATTCCCCCGCATGAAACTGTCATCGTAGGCGGAATTGGTTGCTCTGGGCATATCCACAACGACTTACTGGTTTACGGGTATCACGCGCTTCACGGTCGTTTGCTCACAACCGCAACCGCGATTAAGCTCGCAAACCCGAAGCTCACGGTGATCGCCGCTGGTGGTGACGGAGACGGTTACGCAATTGGTGGAAACCACTTTATACACGCTTTGAGAAGAAATCCGAGCATCGTTTACATCGTGATGAACAACGGCACATACGGCCTTACTAAAGGGCAACCTTCTCCGACCGCACAAGTGGGCTACGAAGGAACGCAGGAGATACCTTTTGAGCCTGTTCTCACGGCGCTTTCAATCAGGTCATCCACGTTTGTCGCAAGAGGTTTTTCTGGTAACCAGCCACAGCTCGTGTACCTCTTTAAAGAGGCGCTAAACCACGCAAATTCGCTCAAGGGTTTTGCGTTTGTGGACGTGCTAAGCCCTTGTGTGACATACAACGACACTTACGCGGTATGGAGAAAAGCGGTGGTCGACGTCAACGCCGACAAAAACTACGACTACACAGATAGGAAGAAGGCGTTTGAGACCGCTCTTTCGATCATCGAGTCAGGTGGCATCCCAACAGGCTTACTTTACAAAGGCGAAAGCAAGTCTTTTGAGCAGATGATGCTACACGATTCTACGCCCATGGCGCTTCAAAATTTGAGTCCAGAGCAAAACTTGGAAAAATACAAGCAGTTACTCACGCGCTTTAAGTAAAAGATTTATTTTCAAAAAATAATTTTTTGTTTTGTCCCTTTGCTTTTAAACTCGCTCTTAATGGGGAAGAATATAATACTTTCGGATTGGCTCAAATCTAATACGCCAATTTTGAAAAAACGATGGCACATCTGCCTTCTTTTTGTGCTACACACTGTTGTACGATTTGTTTCTGCGAACTTGTGATAAGCGCTTGCGTGTTTTTTTGGCGTGGTGAATGCTATGAGCAGAGGTTGGGTCCTTGCCTTCTTCGCAGCAATTGGCTATATAGGAGGAGTTCTGGTGTTCGGCGCGCTCAAGTATCTAGCGGTTTACTTACCAGCGGTCTTCCAGCTTCTCACTTCAAGCTGGTTCCTTGCTGGACTAGTGGGAATGGCGTTTAGCGTCGGTCTTGTGGGTCTTTACTCGGTTCTTAGCAAACCAGCGAATTACTAGCCTTTTAAAAAACTTTCAAGTTTTTCGAACTCCTCCTCACCTTTTTGTGTGAGTTCGACGTACCAAATTCCAGCTTTTTGCCTTCTTTTCAGATAGCCAAGTTGAACAAGCCTTGTGTAAATCGTTTGAGCTCTTTTTGGGTCGCCCGTGGCTTGTAACACGGTTTCCTCTTCCACCACAGAGTTTACAAGAATATAGCGTAGCGCGTTGTACACTTTTTCTATGTCTTTTTCGAAAATCAAAAAAAGGCGTGGCTTATCCTGTGGTTTTACCTTTGGCGCGCTTTCTTCAACGATCTTTAGTATTTCGTCGCTCGTTGGCTCTTTTTCTTCAAAAAACTCAACCGCAAGCGGAGTGATCGACTTAGGCTTCACAAATATAAATGATTTTCCTGTGTATTCGTCAAGTTTTGCACCAAGCGTTTCCTTTGCGATTTTCACCGTCGAAGAGTCTGCGTTCAAAAAAACAAGCGTTTCACAAGAGCGTAAGAGGTTTCGGCTGAGATTTGCTTGTCGCGTGACGACAAGCAGTCTGTGGTTGATCTGCGCGTCCAAAAAAAGCCTTTCCAAAAAGCCCACTTCCGCATCAAAACACTCAAGCACTACTTCCATTTCTCTTTCCACAAACCATTTTGCTAAGTTGTAAGCGACAAAGTACACACTCGCTTTTGGTTGAACGCTAGACAAGTCTATCACAAGTGGCGAACCCAAAAGCGTTTTTAGGTTGGCGCTACTGTCACTTCCAAGATAAGAAACAAGTGGTAAAAGCGAGCTTTTTAGCGCTTGTAGCTGGTCGGCAATTCTGTGTGAAACGCCTTGTTCATACAGTATTGAGTCTATCGCGTCGATAATCGTAAAGGGAGTTAGTGCGCTTTCTTGTTCCGCTATTTTTGAAATCCTGTTCACGAGTATGAGCGTGGTTTCGTTGGACAGTCCATAACAAAATGATAAGGCGTCGAGCGCAAAGCCCGTCTTACTTTTTTCAAAGGCGTTGAACGAAAAGTTATACCCAAACTTTAAGATCGCGGGCGTTCGCGCTTTTTTGCGGTAAAGGGCGACGATTGACGGTAAAAGCTGAGCGCTCGTGCAGATTAACGCAAAGTTCTTGGAAAATTCTGTGACAACTGAAAAGGCCGTTTGGGCTAAATCCACACCACTTACAAGCAAAATCGGATGAGCTTGTTTTTCCACGCCTGTTGGCCGTTTTTCGTCAAGTTGTGACGCGTCCTTTATCGGAACAACCACGTAACCCTTTGCGACTAGCATCGAGCTAAGACTTTTTAGCGCGAACTCAAACTCTTTCGACTTACCAGTGAGCGCACTTTTCGAAACGATGAGCTTGTACCACCCACTCTTTGAATTCGGGCGTGAAACAAGAAGCGCGCTCACCTCAACTCCCATCTCTTTTCCAAGTTGCACCAACGTCTGCACTTCTTCTTGGGGTGCGTCCGTGAAAAATCCACAAACTTGTTCTTTGAAATTTGAAAAATTGGAAGCGCAATCCTTTTAGAAAAGAACCTCCTCCAAACAACGTAGACCACTGGTAAAAGTATGAGTGTGATTCCCAAATACACGTTGACAAAGGCGGCTACGCCAACAAGCGTCAAATACGCAAGCGCTCCCAAAGCATAAAGCAGCATCTTGATTTTTGAAAACACAAACTTAATGGACTAACCAATCAATAAATTTTCTCATTTTACTCAAGGTGCCACGAAAGCAAAGAAAGGCCTATGAGCAAAGCTTCTTCAGACCTAACAGTTTCCACGCCCTGTTTTGGGATGACGTTGATTTTGTAGTGGAAGGTGAAATTGTACAATTCACTAGGGTCTTTCTCTTGGCTTCCCAAAAAAACGAGTGTGTTTTTGCGGGGTAGGCTTTGCGAAAGTTTTGGAAAGTCTTCGCCCTTTCTTGTAAGCTCAACCAAAACAAAATCCTTTGCGCGTAAATCGCTCACTCGATCTAAAAACACAAGCTGTGGACCTAAGTAAACCAGCTCGTGCTTTGCTTCAATTTCGCGTAGCGCGTACGAGTTTCGTGTTTTTACAACTTTGACGTACACCAAATCGCCAACCGAAAACTTCTTCTTTTGGATTAGTGGTAGCGGGATTTTGAAACCCACGTCCAAAAGGCAAACACGTTCGTCACACGAAACCACTCGCCCCACTCTTAAAGGCTCGCTGAGCGCAGATTCTGGGTTGTCGCTCACTGTGTGTAAAGGGGTTTTTATAGGAGGGGCAACCCCCACATACCTCAAAAGTGAGGTGTGTGGAAAATACTTTTTGAGGTAAGGAGGTGCCAAAAGGTAAGTGGCTATCAGCGAGGCTTCTTCTTTAGCTTTCTTGCTTGTGTCGTTGAACAAAAAAAGAGTGTGAACTCTGAATATGCAGCACGAGCGTAGAATTTCGGCGAATTTCACGGTCTTTTCTCTTAAATGAGGTCTACTCCAAATCACTGAAATGGGTAGCACGACAGAAATTTTCGAGACTCCCTTTGAGACAAACATCAAGACAAAAGCGTGCGCGTGTTTCTAAGGCTTTGCGATCTCGAACTGTTTTTCTGCTAAAAGGCTTTTTGCGTGGTAGTAAAGCTGGTTTTGAGCGTATCCCGCGTACTCACCGAAATAATCGCAAATCGCACGGGTTACCGCTTTGTAAACCGATGGTGTGAGAGAGCTTTTAAGCAGTCTTTCTGCGGTTGATTTTTCAAAAAGGTTTGAGTAGAATCTTGCGAGTATTCTTTTCATCCAGGTGTCAACAGGAAATGAGTCAAGCCTTTCAAGTGAAAAAAGCGCGACGCAGTCGGCGACCTTTAGTCCCACACCGGGTAGTTCGCTCAGGCTGTTCCTTATTTCTTGAAGTGGTTTGCGCCTTAAGCTAAGAAGATCTATCGACTCTCGTATGATCGTTTGACACATCGCTTTGACGTACTTTGCTCGATACCCCAAACCGCATTCTCTGAGTTTGCTCAAATCGGCGTTGGCGATTGAGCGCACGCTCGGAAATAGGTTGAGTATCCCGAAGGGAGTTTCCACTTCTCTTCCAAAAGCCCTATTCAAGTTGAGCACGATTTTTGAGATTCTTTTTGCGTTGTTGTTTGTTGAGCAGCAAAACATGAGCAAGCACTCCCAAGGGTCTTGCCTTATTAGCCTTAAACCGGGTGTGTCTTTAAAAAGTGAAGAGACTAGTGGGTCAAAGCCTAGCGCTTTCACTATTTGGTTGATCTCGTCGTCTTCTCTGAAATAGTCAAAAGCGCTCCAGCTATTAGCTCCGTAAAACTCAAACTCGATCACTTTTGAAGCCTTCTGCCTTAAAGCGACCGCGCAACCGTTCGTCGCACCGACCCACCAATCTTCTAGTTTTATCCACTGAAAACACTGAGCGGAGTTGAGCGTCTGACTTAGGTTTATTGCGCTTTTGCTTTCAAAAATTTCTGACATTAAGCCGCTGTCTCCTCTTCTTGCGAAACATCCTCGCTAAAACCCTGAGAAATTAGCTGTTCGATAAACCTTTGGATCGCTTGAATCTCAGCTGGATTGTCGCTTTCGCCTATTATGCTCACCACTATTCTGTAAGACCCAAACTGTTTCACAAACCTTCGTTCTGCCAATAAAACCACGAAGTAGTAAGACAGAAAAGATGATTTAACTTTATCGCATAATGCTTCTAAT
>Ga0074075_15110_pt1 | contig 24866 bp, 22 predicted proteins | sample YNPg_E_FD_63712 | JGI IMG/M metagenome (GOLD analysis project Ga0074075, IMG submission 63712) | Hot spring microbial communities from Beowulf Spring, Yellowstone National Park, Wyoming, USA - YNP_Beowulf Spring_E v2 (version 2) | ecosystem: Environmental > Aquatic > Thermal springs > Hot (42-90C)... | reverse complement strand
ACCAGGCTTTGGCTATGTAGCGGTTTTCGACATCTCTGGCGTGAGTATAACAAGCTACCCGTTCATAGCGTCTGTTCCGACGAACGGTCTATTTAGCGCTCAAATCTCGCCGTCTTCAGGCTCTGGGCCAATCGACGTTCAGATACAAGCAATCGGACTCATTGCAGGAGACCCATTCCACCCGTCACCCTTTGCTGGTGCTGGTTCTGTCGTCGCCCAGCTACTTGCACCAATCTTGAACACCCAAGTGGGTTTTGCCATAGCGGACAAAAACGGTGCAGCAGTGTTCTCTCTCTCTTCGAATGGTGTTGGTATACCGAACGGTACGTATCCAGTTGAGTTACAGGATTACTACGCAAGCGGCGCTTACGTTCCAAAAGTGGTGGCCTACTATACAGCGACTCCTTCGTTTGGTGTTCAAGACATCTATAACGGATACAACCCATTTGGTTACGTAGGTGACACGCTGTTACTCGATGGTTTGGCAAGCAACCTTTTCGGAAGCTTCCCCTCTGCATTCCAGGCGACTTCTGTGACCTTCACCTCTGCCGCTAATGGATACTCAGTCACTGTCACAAAAGACGCAAACGGTAACCCGATTTCCAAGGAATTCTACGGTTCGGACGTTAACGGTGACTTCTCATTCAATATAACGCCATCTGGTCAATACCAGTATAACCCGCTCTACATCATCCTTCCAGCTTTGCCAGGTGGAGAAGTAATGGTCACAATCAACGGCCAAATCGCCGGTGGAAGGCAGGTTTCAATTCCAGGCGGGGTGTTCTATGTTCTTACGGGAATACAAGCGGTGTACTATGCAAACCTTTCCACAAACTCTTGGAACAACCTTAAGAGCTTTGAAGGCAACAAGGTTTTCTCGGGTGACTACTTGGACGTTCAGGTCGACGGCTTTCCTGTAAACGAAACTGGCTCGCTCACATTTGTTTCGCTCAACAAGCTGTTTGTGAATTCATCCCTTACAAAGGCGACCCCACAAAACAACGGTAGCTTGGAGCTCATCGTTCAAATCCCTGCTTTGGCGCCCACAACTCCATCAGGATTCGGTCTCTACCAGATTTACGTGAACGGTGGCTTTTACGCTTCGACCTTCTGCGCCTTCCTTACCACATTTACCTACAACATCACTACACCAACAGACTTCTATCTTAACATAACACCCGCTGGCTCCTACTCAGTTGCACCACCTCACCTCTACGTCGACCCGCAAAACATAACACCAGAAAGCCAGCTTGGAGTGAACAAGCCCGGCGTCTTCCCAACGGTGCATTACACAGGTGAAAGCGTAAACCTGCTCTTTGTCGGATTCACACCTTCTGCTAAAGAGTGGGTTGCGCTCAACGCTTACAACGCGGTCACTGGTACGCCGATTACTTCGTTACAGTATGTGTTCTCGCCAACTTCGATGCCCCTACTTCAAACGAACGGCTACGGTGTTGCGCAAACAACACTCACGCTACCCAACCTTACATCCAAGGTGTACAGCGGAGGGCAATGGTGGCCTGTGACTTACAGGCTCGGCGTATACGAAGCAAACCCAAGTGTGATCGCGCAAACGTTCTACAACGCGATTCCTACAAACGATGAGACGGTGAACTTTAGCACTGCGCCTAGGATCACAGTGAGCCCAACTTCAGGACCTGTGGGTACGAGTGTCACGGTGACCGGCACTGGCTTTGCTTCTCAAGAACAAGTAACGATTTACGTGCAGGAAGTGGTCGTCGTACCACCGAGCCAAGTTAAAACCTCATCAACTGGCTTCTTTAGCGCAACATTCAACATACCTGCGTACGCAGCAGGACCTGTTTCTATTGTGGCTATAGGTAGTAGTGGGACAAAGGCGTACACACAGTTTACCATAAATATAACAACGCCACCACAGCACCCAGTCGTTCAGGTCTCAGGCGCTCCACAGCTTCAACCAGGTCAGACTCAAGTGATCACGGTGACCACATACTTGAACGGCGCACCAACTGACATGAGTAGCGTCTCAGGCACTGTGCTACTTCCAACTGGTGTGACGCAGTCCTTAAGCTTCCTTCATGTAGGAACGGGCGAGTACCAGAGTGTGTACTTGGTGCCAAACATCACTGGGACATACGTGGTCACAGTCTCAGCCACCGCTTCAAACGGCCTGAGTAACACTGGCGTGTTCTCCTTCTCAGTGGTAAGATCACCTCCAACACCCCCAACACCTCCAACGATAAACACGAGCGCAATAATTTCAATAATATCTTCACAGATTGCTCCGTTACAAACTGCGATTAGTAGCTTACAAAGCGCGTTGAGCAACTTGGCTAGCCAGACTTCGAGTGCTATTCAAGCGTTGCTTGGAAGTATGTCATCCCTGTCTAGCGTCGTGTCGCAGATTCAGGGATCCATTGGCACGCTCGAAGCTTACAGCTTGGGCGCGCTCATCATAGCGTTCATAGCGCTCATCGTGATAATCTACGGTGTGTTCGTAAGAAGACGAATGTAACAACTGTTTCCCCCTCCCCCTTTTTTATACAAAAACTCATTTTTGTGTTTCCCGCTTTTTTATGAGTTTCCACACGCCGACAAATGTTGTTGGTATATAACGAATTTCAAAGCCAGTTCGCACTTAAAATTTTTGTTAGATCAGATGAAAAATCACGAGCGCGGTGTACAACATTTTCGAGGGATGAATCGTGTTCAGAGTTTTTTGAAATGCTTGGTGTAGCTTTAAAGCCGCCGAACTAAAGCAAAGCCATCACATTTTCGCAATTTTAAAGCTCCCTTGCGCTCACTTACACACCAAGTGCCGCAGAAATCAAGCTTAGATTGATAGCACACGCTCATCTTACAAGCGCATAAGGTGCGTAAACTGCTCTTTGATGCTGTATGTGCGTTCACACTAGTCATTGCGCCTGCGCAAATGTCAAATGAAATTCGAATTATCGGTGAACTTTAAAGCGTGGTGGATTTAAAATGGAAAATTTAAATTCTATAAAAAAGCTGTTTTAGGTGGCGAAATGGATAAATACTCGCTTGACTATTTTGATTCGATATGTACGCAAAGGAGGATTTTTTAAAAAGTGTAGCGGTCTTGGTTGCCTTCTTAGTAACACTGTCAATTCTAGGCGCACTCGGTGTGACAAATCAAGTGTCAGCTCAGGGCGCATACCTGCCACCCTACTCGATTTACGGAACTCCTACACCGCCAAGTAACGTAGCGGTTTTGAACTCAACGGGGGAATACTGAGGACCATATATTGGTAGCATTTACTTTACCTGGTTTACTACAAGCGAAGCGATCATCGAGGCTCTCGTGAACAACTATATTCAGTACGACGCAGGAGGTGTTGGTAGCATTCAGCAGTACAACCAGCTAGAAGCGTACGTCAAAGCGGGAGAGGTTGCGATCAACGAAACTCCCGCAAACAGCTTTGGTTACCTCGGCTTTAACGTTCACGTGTATCCGTTCTCAAACGTGCACTTTAGGCGCGCAATTCAGCACCTTACAAACTACCAAGCGATCGCTTCCGTTTTGTACAACGGAATTCTGGGTATTGCTTCACCTTACTACTACTTACCACAGGTTTACGGTCAGTACTTCTCTCCTCAAGAGCAACAGGCTTACCAAAAGTACGGCGCATACAACACAACCGCCGCGATACAGGAGTTAGAGCTTGCTGGTCTTGTGGACCATCCGGCTCAGGGCTACTGGACTTTTTCAAACGGAACAAGAGTTCCCACGTTCACAATTTACACTTCAAGCGGTACAAACGTGCAACTACGTGAGCAGGTTCTTTCGGTTATAACAAACGCTGCGGCGTCGATCAACCTGAGCATACAAATCGTTCCTGTGAACTTTAACACCTTTGTGGACACCTTATTGCCAACGGGTAACTACGAAATGTACAACATCGGTTGGATACTTGGTGCGCCTGTAAACCCAAGCTGGGTTTACTACATTTTTGGTCCCTATCCTCTTAACACGAACTACCAAGACTACACGAACGAAACTGTTTGGGATCTTTCAACTAAGCTTTTGACGCAAGCCGCAACCTACCAAGAAGCAACGCAGCTTGCCCAGCAAATTGGCACAATATTACAAGAAGACCTTCCTTACGTAATACTAGATTGGGGTGTCAACCTAATTCCTGTGAGAGTTGACACGTGGAAGGGTTACATCAGCGAGCCACCATACGGCCAGCTTTTCCCGGCAGACATTCACCCAGTCAACACGACGTTTGGAACGCTTTACAGGTTTGGTCAACCCCAAGCACCAGACACCCTTAACCTGTACATCGCAACCACCCTGTACGACTTTCAGATACTTGGTAACGAGTACACGACGCCTTTACAAGTTTCCCTGAACAACCCGGTTCAGCTCTTCCCCTACGCGGCTTACAACTATACTGTGAGCGCGGGCGCGGGTGTCACGCCAAACGGTCACCCGTACAACGGAACGGTTGTCACGATGAACTTCTTGCCAAACCAGGTGTGGTGGGACGGTGTACCTGTGACCGCGCTCGACTACAACTTTAGCCTCTGGTGGCTTGACCTTGGTGGGTTCTCATCCGACCCGTACAACTCATCGGTTCAAACGATAGAAATAGACCCTGGTGTCATAGTGAACTACACCGCGGAGTCTCAAAATCCAGGTCTTGAGTGGTTTGGCGCAGCAACTGGGCTTGTCGCAACTTACGTACCACCGAACGATCCTTACCAAATTACGATTTACTTTAACACAACTTCAGTTTTCAATATTCTAAACATTTATGGTGTGCCAATTCTACCAGAACACATTTTGGGTAAGGTGCAACCCGCAAGCTTTGCTTCAGAGTCTGCGTCTCAGTACCTTCCACAAGAGCTGTTCTCAGGCCCGTACGTGTTTGGCGCTTGGAGTTCTTCACAAAACTACGCCCAGCTTTACTACTTCCCGTCTTACTTCCTAGCAAACCCGTACACCTACTGGATTAGCGCAAGCCAAGGAACAAGCGCGCAGTTCAGGTTTAACGCAGAGGTTTTCAACCCGAGCGCGTTCAGTTCAACCTCTGGTGGCTACTTCGGTTCGATGAGCGCTGTGACCACTGCCACTGGAACGCTTTACGTGCTAAACAGCCAAACACTTTCGCAAGTCGCAAGCTACCCGCTCACCTCACTAGGTAACGGAACGTATGTGGCAAGCATCCCAACGGGCTCTCTACCAGTAGGAACTTACACGCTTGTTGCGGTTCTCAACTGGACGGGTTCGCCTTACATGTACTTTGGTAACGGCCAAACCACCTCAAACGAGTACACGCTACACGAGTACGGAACGCTAACAGTTACGCCAATGGTGACCACCACTACAACCACTACTACAACCACTACTACAACCACTACTACGACGTCATCACCAACTTCTGTTACAAAGACATCAAGCCCAATCTCGGGCGCAACAATTCTAGTGGTCGTCTTAGTGGTTATCGCCCTGATCTTCATCGCTGTGGCTGCGACAACAAGGAGACCAACAACCTAATTAACCCCTCCTTTCTCTCTTTTTTTGATAATGGCCACTTACAAATTTGTGGTTTTTAGGCTAATCAACAGACTTGTCACGCTATTGTTTTTGGCAATTGTTTCTTTCTTTCTTTTCGAAGTGATACCTCAGCTTTTGGGTTTTAATGTGGCTTTTCTTTTCGCTGGGATTACACAGCTTAGCCCAAAACAAGCACAGGCGCAACTTCTACTTGTGGACACAATTGCCAAGGCCTACGGACTGTACGACCCTTTACCTTTAAGAATTTACCACTTTCTTTTTAACATGTTCACTTTCAACTTTGGGTACAGCCCAACCTTTAAAGAACCAGTTCTCAAAGTGGTTTCGCAGTACCTTCCAAACTCCCTGATTCTTTCTGGTGTGTCTCTTATCACAACAAGCGTTCTTAGTATCGTTTTTGGCGTTTACGCCGCAAAATCTTTTATAAACTCAAAAAAGAAAAATAGGCGACAAAACGGTTTCGATTTTCTCAATTGGAACTTATTTCTTACCAGTGATTTGGATCGGTCCTATCCTTTACTTTGTGCTTGCCGACCAAGCAAGGATTTTTCCGATTAATCTAGCTTTTGCGCTGAACTGTGGTGGTGTGTGCCACCCCACTGGTTTGGAGTACTACTTGAGGTACCTTTGGGCTGCGACTTTGCCTATAATCGTTCTTACGATTTTGGGTTTCGGGCACAGGCAGCAACTACTGAGAAACAACATCATCGAAGAGTACAACTCGTCAAGCTATGCGATTTACGCAAGGGCGCGCGGAATACCCTCGAGACAAATCTTTTACAAGCACGCCTTTCGAAACGCGCTTCTTCCTTGGGTGACCCAAGTTGGGTTGGACGTTGCGTTTTTGATTTACGGGCTTTTCTTTGTTGAAGTGATCTTTCAGTTTCCAGGTATCGGCTATGCGAGCGTTTTGGCCGCTACCACGCTCGACATACCGTTTCTCATATCCACGACTTTTCTTTTTGGGCTGTACACTCTTCTTGTGCTTTTTGTGTTGGACTTTGTTTACGCGATGCTAGACCCAAGAATCAGGCTTGGTGAGTAGCTTGAGCTTTGTGAAAAGCGTGTTAAGAAGGCGTGACGCTATAGTCGGTCTTGCGATAATCCTTTTTTTCGCATTGATCGCGCTTCTTGCTCCCCTCATCGCACCCTTTAGCAACGCGTACAACCCGAAGGCTTACTTTGTGGCATCTCCCGACTCCCCTCCCGCTTGGGCGCGAATATTTCCTCCTTATTCCTCTCTTCCTCCCAACATCGTCCTTCCTCCTACACCGTCGTATCAGCTTTTTAAGGTGCCAAGCGCGATCCAGTACTGGCAGGTGCTCGACCCCGTTAACTCCCCCGTGATCAAGTACTCTCAAAGCGGCCCTGTTGGAGTTTTACCTCCTATAAGCGGAGCTTTTGTGTCTTACGACCCAACATCTGGTAGCGAGCTTGTGAACCTTACAGGAGACTCCACGACCCCTGTTCCGCTTTACCTTTACCACGAGTTTGGATATAACTATCAACCGCCGGATTACTTTTACGCTCAGCTACTTGTTAAGCCAATAACGGTTCAGGGCGCGTCTCTTGCGATCTTTCTCTTCGTTCAAAACGAAAAGGGTGTATACCCTGTTGCGCTTTTTGCGGATAGCGGCGCGCAAACGTACTTGGAGTCTCTCCCGAACTTGGGAAGCGGTTACCTCAATTACTTCGCCACGAACACACAGTCCACGCTGAACAAGGGAGCTTGGAACTTTATTAGCGCAATAACCACCGCCTCAGCGTACATGCCGCTTGTGTACCTCAATAAAAGCGTAAACCCGCTTTTGGTGAGCCAAACGCTTTTTTCCGAAAAAGGGGAGTATAAGGTGGGCGAGCTCATATTGGTGATCCCTCACGGTAAGTATACCATCGCGCTACAGCAAACCGACTTCAAGTTTCAGATTTTCGGAAAGATTTACGGCTTACTCGGAACCGACGCAAACGGCGCCGATGTGTGGTCTGAGTTTGTCACAGGAACAAGGCTTGCGCTCGGTATCGGTTTTGGTGCAAGTGCGATCACAATGGCAATCGGCGTGCTTTTGGGGCTTGTCGCAGGCTTCTTTGGTGGTTTTGTGGATAGCGCGCTCATCTTTCTTTTTGATTTCCTTTTACTACTTCCTGGCTTGATTCTTCTAATCGATTTGGACACGATCTTTACGATAACTCACGCAGTTCCCAACAAAGCGCTACTTATAACATTGCTACTAGGTTTTTTGGGGTTTGCTGGCGTGTCAAGGATTGTGAGGTCGCAGGTGCTCAGCCTCAAAACAAGGACTTATGTTCAGGCGGCTCAGGTTATGGGCGCAAGCAACTTTTACATCGTAAGAAGCCACATACTGAAACACACCGCCGGGACGATCATCGCGCTTGTGACCTATATCGTCCCAGGGCTTGTTATCGCCGACGCAGGTCTCGACTTTTTGGGTATCGGAATAATAAACACGCCAACCTGGGGCAACATGCTCAACAACTTGCTCAACCAAGCGACCGCGTCAAACGGCTACCTTTGGTGGATATCGCTGAGCGTGGGGCTTTCGATAATCGCGTTGTCAGTAGGCTTTTACCTCTTCGGAACTGCTATACAAGAGGAGTTTTCGAGATTCTCGTAGGTGGTGCTCGTGCCCATTTTAAAAGCTGAAGGGCTTAGCGTGGACTACTTTACGCAACGCGGAAGACTTCACGCTGTAAGCGACGTTTCTTTTAGCTTGGAAGAAGGGGAAAGCCTGGGTATTGTGGGCGAGTCCGGAAGCGGAAAGACCACGCTTGCAACCGCTCTTTTAAAGCTACTTCCGATGAACGCTGAAGTGGTTTCTGGGAGAGTGGAAATACAAGGAATGGACGTGCTTTCGATGGACGAAGAATCTCTCAACAAAAGTTTGAGATGGCGCGTGGTTTCATACGTGCCTCAGGCTTCGCAGAACGCGCTCGACCCGCTTTATCGCATCGACGACCAGTTTGTTGAGACTGTGCACGCACACGTGGACATGCCTCGTGAAGAGATTCTTCACAAGGCAATGGAGCTACTTTTGAGGGTTGGTGTGGAACCTTCCAAACTCAGGTCTTACCCTTGGGAGCTATCGGGCGGTCAAAAGCAAAGGGTGATGATCGCGCTTTCTTTGATCCTTAAACCCAAAATCGTGATTCTGGATGAGCCAACGACCGCGCTTGACACGATTATTCAGGCTCAGATTCTTGAACTCTTTAGAGAGCTCAAAGAGTACGAAAGGCTCACCGCGATTTTTATTTCGCACGACATTTCGGTGATTTCGAACGTGGCAAACAGGGTTGGCGTGATGTACGCGGGTAGGTTGGTGGAGCTAGGCTCATCAGAAAGCGTTTTTTACACACCATTACACCCTTACACTCAAGGTCTTTTGAAGTCCGTTCCCGACTTAAGGTCTGACACGCCTTATAGCTATATACCAGGTAGTCCCCCAGACTTGGTTTCGCCTCCTTCGGGTTGCCCGTTCCACCCCCGCTGTCCGCTTGCGATGGAAATTTGCAAAAAAATAAACCCCGCACTTGAGGCGTATGACGGAGAACACTTGGTCGCGTGCCACGCGGTGAAGAGGTGAGAGGTTTGACGCTTGAAGCGACCGAGTTATGGAAAGAGCGCGCACTCATCGCAACCGAAGAGCTACGAGTTTACTTTAAGGTAAAGGGCGCAAACAGGCCGCTCAAAGCGGTGGACGGTGTGAGCGTTTCCGTGGAAAAGGGTAAAACTTTGGGTATTGTGGGCGAGTCTGGAAGCGGAAAGACCACGCTCGCAAAGGCGATTGTAAAGCTTGTAAAACCAACAGCGGGTCGAATTTACTTTGAAGGCAAAGATATCTACAAGCTTTCAAAGAGCGAAAAAAAGCAGTTTAGAAGGCGCGTTCAAATGGTGTTTCAGGATCCTTTCGATGCGATCGACCCGATTTACAGCGTGTACGACGCGGTTTCGGAAGGTGCGAAGATCTTAGGGCTTACTCGCTCAAAGTCGGAGCTTGACGAAATCGTTTTCCGAGCGCTCGAGCAAGTGAGGCTCACACCAGCACAGGACTACGCCCAAAGAAGGGTCACAAGCCTTTCGGGAGGCCAAAGGCAGCGCGTTGCGATAGCAAGGGTTCTTGCGATGAACCCCGATGCGCTGATTTTGGACGAGCCGGTTTCGATGCTCGACGCTTCCGTAAGAGGCGAAATCATGAAGATCATGGGAGACCTGAAAATCCAAGGGAAAACGTTTGTGATGATAACGCACGACATCGCAACTCTCAAGTTCTTTGCTGACGAGGTGGTGGTGATGTACTTGGGACGAGTGATGGAAGTCGCAAACTCTAAAGAGATCACAAGAAATCCTCTGCACCCGTACACACAGGCGCTCGTCGCCGCAGTGCCCGTGCCAGACCCGCGCTACAAGGTGAAAAGCTTGGCAAAAGGAGAAATTCCGAGCGCGCTCAACCCACCAGCTGGTTGCCCGTTTCACCCTCGCTGTCCTCTTGCTCAAGAAATATGTAGGACACAAGTGCCAGAACTCAGGCGCGTTGCGCCGGGGAGGCTTGCCGCTTGTCACTTCGTGTAGCGCTTGTTTTGTGTTTTTTGCTCGTGCTTCAAGTTGTGCAAGCTTTACCCCAAGGTTCTGTTCAAAGCGCAAGCTTTTCTGAGAGCCTTCCGTGGTTTGCGAAAAAGGGCGTGAGCTTTGAGTACTCGATCAGTGGCTCATACTACGTTGTGAACCAGCTTGTGAACTACACGGGTTACGTGGAAATCAAAGTTCTCTCGGTGAATCCAAATCTCTCCTTAACAGTGCTTTCCAACACAAGCGTTTCCAATCCGTTTGTTTCGCAAGGCGTTCACGTGGACGATTCGTTCTTTCCCGCAATCCTTTTGGTTTTGCCAGAGCAAATGGTGATTCCGCGCTCGTTCAGTGTGGTGACACGTAGCTATGCGGTTTTCTTTGATTACCTTGGGAATTTTTCGGGCGACTACGAATACAAGATCACAGAAAGCGTTGGTGGAATAGGCGCCTCTCCAATAACAAAAATCGCGGTGGTCGACCCCAAAAACGGCGTTTTTCTGAGTTATAAAGTTGAAAACAGCTACACAAAGGCGTACTTTGCGATGAAATTGCTTTCTTACAACGCCTCAGCCTCAACGCAAAAAGTGAGCGTAAACGCACCAGTTTTCGCAAGACCTGGTAGCACGCTCGTTTACACCACAGCGGGTTCGATCGCGGAAACGCTGAACTACACCACGCTCTTTTGCGAACCCGACGGCCTGTTTTACTTCGAAAAGAGTAACGTGATACAGGGAAAGCTTCAGGGTCCTGCGTTCTTTCTGGACAACTACACACAAACCGCGTTTTATCCAGCGGTTTCAAGCTTTTCTCAAGACGTGAACTTCGGGGTTTCGATTGGTTCTATCGGAACTGCGACGCTGAGCTACTTGGGTGAAACGAGCGTTCAGACGGTTTACGGCAAGGTGGACGCTTACGCGTACGCAAACCGCACGATTGGCTTTGAAGCCTACCTTAATCCGCAAACGGGTGTAGCGGTTTATATCGAGCTACCGGGTGGAACGATCGACCTTTCCTTCTCAAACTTCGTTCCTTTGGTTTCGCCGTCTTTTTCAATCTTTCCGATTGTGTCACTCGTGTTGTTTGTTATCTTCGTTTTTCTGTTTCTTCCCTTTGTTTTTAGAAAAAGACGCTAATGCTTTTATTTGTCAAGCGAAAGTAACTTTCGGGGGCGTCGTCTAGCTTGGTCTAGGATACCACCCTGGGGCGGTGGCGATCGCGAGTTCAAATCTCGCCGGCCCCATTAACCGTTATGGGTTTCACATGTGTTCACCAATTCAACTCTGTGCCGTGGAGCTTACAACGTTTAAGTAAAAGCTTATACAAGCCTTGCACACTATCAAAATAAAAACCAACACTCCATTTAACCGCTCAGCATCCACTTTTTCGCGGAACACGAAGACACCTGTGTTAAAGCTTTGCGCTTCCACTACCTTCAATCTTTTACGCTGTCGCCGTCTCTGAGCTTTGGGTAGACGACGTGCCACCGCACTTACCGCTTTTAGCCTTTATCCAGATTTATCAAGTTTCAAAACAGTTTTATATTCGTATATAATCGTATAAATTATGAAAACAGTAATTGCGAAAGTGCCGGAACCTCTATATTACAAAATGAAAAGACATAAGGAGATAAACTGGAGCGAGGTGATCAGACAAGCCATCGAAAAGAAGCTCAGTGAAACAGAAAAATAAAAACTGGTACAGAGTTGCTCGAAGAGTTAAAAGCGTACGGGATAAATGAAATGGAGCTAAAAGTTACTCCCAGCCAAGGTGAAAAGGAATTTCAGAAGAAACTAAATCTACGATACAAATGCGCTGATCGACATACATAAAAGAGCAAGAAAAAATTTTTCCGGTTTTGACATCAATTCTTAATATTATTGAATACCCTCCAGCTTTGGAGTTGGGAAGCAAACTGGTGGTGATTTATCCTAGTAGCGAAGATTTTGATCTATCTATACAATTAATGTTACAGCTAAGAAAAATCGGAAAACCTGTGGGAATTGTGGACATAATTCTTGCGGCCATTGCGATTGATAGAGAACAGTTGTATCGAACGATCGAGACTTTGTGACGTTAAAGCAAGTTGCACACAATCTAAAAACAGAGAACTTTAAATCGTGAATCAAAGGACGAGCGTGGTTTTTAAAGTTGAAACAACGGCTTTGCAGTTTCAAGCACGCTCTGCGAAGATCACAGAATCGCCCAAGCGCCTCTTAACCTGGCTAGCAACCTGAGTTTTTGTGGTGTGCGTGAAACCCCGAACAAAATTGTTTCATGCATAAACCGCGACCCACGCGGGTCTGCTACTTCACAACGATCCGCTACAACAACCGAGTGCTCCCGCACGGTTCAAGGTTGAATCTTTCCAACCCTTTTCCCAATCCTCTATTTGAGAATCTGAAAGGGGTTTTAGGTGTGAGCGTCCAGACGTGTTGAACAGTTATCGACTTGGCCTCAACCCCCTTTTAGCTGAAAGCCTCGCGCTTTAGGGCGGGGAGAAGTCGGATAGTTTTCAAATTTACGTAGTGATTTTTTAGTCAAATTTCAATTCCAAAGGCGGACACAAACCTTATTGCCTTTTCTACCTCTTTCACAAACTTCTTTCCCTTTGTGGAAAGCGTGTAAAGCTTTGCTTCATCATTTTGCAAAACTTGTATAAGACCGCTTGCCAAAAGCTCTTCAAGGTACTTGCTCAATCTTTCATACGAAAGGTTTGCCTTGTACATAATGTGTGTGGGTTTTGCAGCACCGTCGAGCTCTATCGCTTTTAATATGTCAAAATAAATCCGAAGCTTACTGCGGTAGGATTTTTCGCTCTGCCCCAACGCTTTCCCTCCCTCCGCCACTAAGAAGGCTTGCCATGAACACAAAGCCCGCAAACTTTGCCGCACTAGAAAGCGTGTAAAGCAAAGCCGAAGAAGCGAGAATTGACGCGAGTGTCAGCGCTTGACCTAAAAACACGAAGCAGAAACCCGAAAGCACGTAAAGCGAAACTCTGTTTTTCGAGTGCGAGTACACTAGAATCGCCTGAAACACTATCAGTGTAAGAAGAACGAGTGAAACAAGGCCTCCCGTAAGCTGCAAAAAGAATTCTTGCCTTAAAATTTCAAGCACCCTTTGTCTTGCGCTTAGCACGAAAACTGCGGTAAGCTGAATCTTTTGAAAAGTGGTTTTCGCGTAGCCTATCGCAATCACAAGATACGAAAGAACCTGCAAAATCACGTACAAAAACGTGGAAAGCCTAGCGTACAAAAGATAGCCGTGAGCGCGTAGTAGCACGACTAAAGAAGTCGAACCCTCGATGAGCAAACCTAAACCCAAAAGCATGAACCCCATGGAAACGTAGCTCAAAACTGGGTGTGTGACAAGCTTGTTGTACCTGTACGCGTAGTAACTCACAAAAAGCGCGACCAAGCCGCTTAGCATGTTGAGTGGTGCGACGATGTAAGCGTAGCTCGCCAATGCTTTTTGTTTTCAAAGCTTGGCTTTAAGCGTTGTGCACGATTCGTCTGTACCCCTCGTTCCACGAGTATAAAAGCGCGTTTCGGTTTTTTCTTTTGGTGGTCAAAAGTGAACAAAAAGGTTTTACTAGGCGTTTTTGTTGTCACAGTAGCGCTTGCGGCTTTCTTGTTTCCAACAATTCTTGCGCACGCTGAAAGCTATACCGCGCAAACCGTTTCTTCAAACTCTTTTAGCGCGCAAACAATAACGCTTTCAAGCATAGCAGGTGGTTTTAAAGCAGTTGGAAGTAACGTCAATGGTAGCGCTTCGGGTTCGATAGTGCTACAGCTTTCTCACACTTACAAGAGCGGGTACACGTTTAGCGTGATTTCTTGCACGTTGAACTTAGCAGGTCAAACGCTACAGTTAACTGGTAGCGCGCAAAGCGGTCGCTACATGAGAAACCTTGTGGGCGAGCTAGAAGGTTCTGGTAGCGCGATTTTCTACGCGCACGAAGTGACAAGTGTAAACGGCGTTCGCTACTACGTTTTCCACTTTGATGTGGAGCAGGGCTCAAGCGAATACTTGGTCACACTCATTATGGGCGGCTGAAGCAATCGCTTTACTCTCTCCTGAATTTCTCCTTTTTTTACAAAGTAAAAAGAAAAAAGCGAGTTGAAGTTGTGTGGTTTTCTTTTTGTGCTCGCGCTTTCGAAATCTATTATGACAGCGCCCTTTGCTTTTTCGTAAAACACGTGGCGTAGTGGCCTAGAAAGCTCGCCGTGGTCAAGTGAGATCGAGTCGAGCGCTTTGGCTTGCTCCAAAGAGCGCTCAACACAGGTTACAAGTTCGTCGTCGCTTAGCTGCTTGTGCCTTTCGAGCGGAACGCCTTGCACAACTTCCATAACAAGAACCCTTTTTGCGTAAGCCAAGAGTTTTGGTCCAACACCCACTTGGTTTGCGAGTTTTAGCATTTGCGCTTCGTGTTCCACGTCACTTCTTACGGAATCTCCCCTCAAAACCTTCACCGCAACGAGCTTTTGTTCGAGTTTTCCGAGAAACACGACGCTCTGTGTCCCCTTTCCCAAAACCCTGTGTCCTAATAACGTATACTCTCCTCCTTCAATAAGCTGTACGCCAAGCTGCGCGATTTCTTGTAGCGCCTGAAAATCGGGTCCACGCGGATAACCCACGAGACTCAAAAACTCAACCATGTCGGTCGCCTGTGGTAAAACTTTGCAAACTCTTTAAACGCCTCTACGCTCTTTTTGAGCTCGGCGATTGCGTGTTCGTTCACAAAAACGCGTTTTGACTTGTAAGCGCGTCTGATGTCGGGAGCTAAATCAATCGATGAATCATTTTCCAAATACTCTAAGACGCTTGTTTTTTCCTTTTTGTCTCTACGACCCACTTTTCGCCTTCTATCCAAGGTCCACGAATCGCTTTTTTGAAGTTCTTTTGCAAAAACCTTTTTGCGTGTTCGCGTAGGTAAACTGGCGGACCTATTCTTTTTTCGTTGGGCTCTAGCTCAATTCTTGTGAGCTCAAGCGCAACGTACGCGTGAGTGTCTTTTGCGTAAAACCAAACGCCTAGGACGCCGAAGCCAGCTTTTTCGAGGTGCTCTCCCAAACCTTTTGCTGAGCTTCTGATTTCGCTCCACGCGACCTCCTCCACAAGAGGAGAGGTTTCAAAAACAAGAAGAACAAGGTTTCTTGAATGTTTTTCGCCGTACTCGAACGCGCTAACTTCCACCTCTTTTGGATAAAAGAACTCAAGCGATGGGCGTTCGAGAAAACTTTGGCATGCGGCGATGAACTTTGCGTAGCTTTCTCTTGAAACCGCGGCGGCCGCATTTCTTGAGCTGTCCGTTGGGTCGACCACAACCAAGTGGCTCATTCCTCCTTTGTACTCTTCTTGTGTGAGTTTGACGAGCGTTGGAGGGTGCCACCTCGCGCCTTCTTCGACCACCTTTAAAAACGAGCGGTGTTTTATCGTAAGAAGTTCGCACACATAACCCGAAAAGCCCAGTGTTCGCGCCTCAGCGCCGTACACACCAACTCCCTTCATGAATTTTTTGAGCAACCTCACCTCTGCTCTGAGCGTGTCATCAAGCTTTGAATTCACGAACTGTAGGTGAAAAGGCGTTCGGTCAACCGCTGTGAGTCCTTCGTCGGGTTTTTCCACCTTAAGAGCTGGTACCAAGTCGATCTTGATTCCGTCTTCATAAAATCTTAAGTAAGGGTGTTCGGCGTAAGCCTTTACGCCTTTTCCGTGGCTTGCGATTTCCGCAATTTTTAGCCCAAGTGTGTTCAACACCCCACGTCCCAAGTGTTTTGGAAGTAGCACAAAGATGTCAAGGTCCCCTTCACCTTTTAAAAAAGTTCCTTTGGCAAAAGAGCCCACGACAAGAGGCTCAGCCTCAACGCCAACAATTTTGCTCGCTTCTTCCACCCTTTTTTTCACTTTTTCGGCTATTTCTGAGAGTTTGTTAACCTCCTCTTTGCTTGGCGTTACTTCTTTCTTTATTCTTTCAAGAATCTCCCCGATCTCGCTCATAAGCTCTTCGCCTTTACTTCGTGTAGTGTAGTGTACACAGGGCCAGTTGGTTTTAAGTCGCTTTTTTTGAGTCTGACGTGTGTGAGCTGCACTTCACCAAACTCTTCGTCCATGTTTAGCATGAGCGTCTCACTAAGCCTTCTAGTTGGTGTTTTCACGCGCGCAAGCGTGATGTGCGGCACAAAGGGTTTTTTGTCGTACCACACAGACACCGAATCAAGAAGCAAACGCGTGTTTTTCGCAAGCTCTTCAAGTTGTTCCCTACCTCTTCTCACTTCCAAAACCACAACTCGAGGATTTCTTAATGAGGGAAAACCGCCTATTCCCCTAAGCTCCACCTTAATAGGCTCAAACTGTAGCTCGTCAAGCGCGCGCTTGATCTTTTGTAGCTCATCCTCTTTTTGCTCTCCAAGGAAAGCGAGCGTAAAGTGAAGGTTTTGCGGTTCGACAAGTTTTAAGCCCTCCATACCACCAAAAACGCGCCTTTGAAAATTCACAAGCTTTTCGATCGTTTTAGCGTCTTCTAAGTCACAACTTACAAAAAGTCTGAGCATAAAAAATGTAACAAACCGTGAATAATAAGCTTCACAGAGCGCTACATGCGGTCTTGGACACCTAACGCTGTTTTTCAAGGCTTTCTATCATCGCTTTTACCAAACGGTCTCTTAATTCGTCAAAGCTTTGTTTTGTATAAGTGAAGTCGGATTTCAAGTCAATTAGCTTTTTGTCCAAATCGTCAATTCTTTGACTCATAATTTGATATTTGGAAGAAATATCGGCTTTCAAATCGTCCAAGCGTTTGTAAGTGTCCGCTTTTGTCTCATCAAGCTTTTTGTAAAACTCAGTCCTTAGATCGGACAAAGCTTTATCGAAATTAGCGCTCAGCGTGTTCAATCTGTTAAACACGTCTTCTCTGAAAACTTTGACATCACTTTTTACGTCATCAATCCTTTTGTTCGTGTCGTCTAACTTTGAATACAACTCACTTCTTAGGTCATCAATCCTTTTGTTCGTCTCTTCATTCTTCGATAGTAGCTCAGCTCGCAAATCATCAATCCTTTTGTTCGTGTCGTCTAACTTTGAATACAACTCACTTCTTAGGTCATCAATCCTTTTGTTCGTCTCTTCATTCTTCGATAGTAGCTCACTTCTTAGGTCATCAATCCTTTTGTTCATCGTAGCAAAACCCTCGGCCATTTGTTTTTCGATTCTGACAAGCTCTCTTTGCACTAAACCTACCATTAAAAGACTCACTTCCGCTTGCGTTAGTCTTTCTCCCTTTGACACTTTGTCGAGCAACCTTTTCATGTACTCCTCAAGAACTTTTTCGACCAAACTCGCTGCTATTTCAAAGCCAGACAACGGATTTCACGATGTAATTATTCAAGAAAGTTTATAACCTTTTTTATTTTTGACGTGATGAGCCGCACTCAAATACCAGTAAGGGTGTTCACAAATCCGAGTTTTGCCGAAGTGGCAGAAGCAATAAGCAGTGCGGCTTCTAAAGGAAGAGCTATGGTGATTTTGGGTTCTTGCGAGGTAAGAGTAAGAGGAAAAACAAACGCTCAACTAGGTTCGGGGGAGCGCATAGTCATACTCAAAGAAGATGGCTCTGTTCTTGTGCACCAAGTATGGGGCAACAAACCGGTTTACCATGAACCTCCTGGCGCGCTTGTGTACGCCACCGCTGATGCAAAAAGCGTTACGCTTTTTGCAGAAAGAAGGCTTGTGGACGAAATTATGGAAGTTGTTTTTTCTACGGTTTACATGCTCGCCGAGTTGAGGTTTAAGGATGAGCCAACTAGCGAATTCGCAGGAATTGAGGCAACTATGAGGGAGGCGGTGGTTTACCTTCCAGAAATCGTCGAAAGAGGGTTAAGCGTGATTTCTCAAGATTTTTCGATAAAGTCTGGCTTTGTCGACCTTCTTGCGCTCGACAACCGCGAAAGGCTTGTAGCGATTGGTTTCAAAAGCAAAAGCGCAAAGACCGCGGATGTAAACCAGTTAATCGCATACGTTTCAAGATTAAGAGCGCTTTCGCAAAAAAGAAAAGTGAGAGGAATTCTTGTTGCACCAGGAATAAACAAGTCTGCGCGAAAGCTTTTGAACGATAGTGGGCTTGAGTTCAAAAGAGTAGACCCTGAAAGATGCGTCAAGCTCGTTGAGGAGCTAAAACCCATGCTTGAAAGAGTTCAAAAGATTGTGTCTTGATAATTTTACAAGATTTTCAACTTATCAACGCGTTATCCTTGTTCAAAAAGCGTTAAACGTTACGCGCGTTCGGTGCTTAAAGCCTATGTGTCACGATTTGGTATTCGAGCACAATGTTTGAACAAGGACAAAAAATAGTAAGGGGTGTGATTTCAAAACTGTATTCCGAAGGTTTGAACGCCGCCACAAAAAGCTTTCAAGAGCTAAAGCAAAGCTACTCCACAAACAAAGACGTACAACCGTATCTTAGCTTCGTCGAAGGAATGCTCAAGTGCTTTAAGGAGTTGGACACAAACCACGTGGTTGTAGAAGCTTCGTTAAGACAAAACGCGGAATGGGTTGAAAAGTGCATCAACTCTTTGGAAGAGGCAAAAAACGCGCTCATAATTTCTGATGAAAGTAAGTGTAGAATAGACGCTTGCGTCGAAGCCCTGAAATTTGTTCGTGACGCACTCGCGCAGGGCAAAAAACCCCTTCTTTAGGTGAAGTTTGTGGAGCGCAAGAAAAAGCAAGCGATGAGCGCGCTCGATATACTCGCATTTACGATAGAAATTCAATCGCTTCTACCCGCAAGGGTGAATGGCGTTCACGCCCCGCACGAAAGGGCTGTGGTTTTAGAGCTGTACACCTATACTAAGGGTCAAGTGAGCTTAGTTCTTGACGCATCAGGCTTTTGCTTCGTTTCACAGTCTCGTTTTAAAACGATCACAAAAACCAAAATACTTGAAGGTTGTGCTGAACTTAAAGGCGCGTGGCTTAAGCGCGTGTACCAGCTTGATTTCGACCGTGTTGCGGTTTTTGAGTTTTCGAACGAAATGTCGCTTGTGTACGAACTTCTTGCAAAGGGTAATCTCATTCTCCTTAAAAAGACACGCGTCATTTCTGCGCTGGAATACGTGAAAGTGAAGGAAAGGGCGATTCAGCCGGGTGAAGAGTACAAACCGCCTCCTGTAAGAGGCGCAAGCCTTGAGCAAGCGGTTGAGCTAAAAGGAAAAAGCGCGATTCAAGCTCTGTCGCACGCTTACAACGCTCCACTAGAACTACTCGAAGAGGCGCTGTTTAGACTTGGGATTTCTACGTCCTCTGACCCTACGTCTTTGGACATAAAGGCGGTCACGCAAGTCTGTTTGCAAATCATAGAAGAAGTGAAAAGCGCAAAGCTTGCGCCTAACTTGGTTTACGCAAAAGACGCGCCGATTGACTTTCATCCGATTGTTTTTCAAAAGGACGCGGGTTTCAGCCTAAAGTTTTGTCAAAGCTTTTCTGAAGCGATTGCGGAGTACTACGAACACGAAATGAGCGAAAAGGCGTCGCAGCAGGCGGTGAGACATCTACTCGAAAAGGTTGAAAGAACTCTTTCTTCCGCAAAAAAGAGTAGGGAGCTTTCGCAGGAGTACTTTTTAAAAGCCAAGCTTTTACGAGAAGTTGCACAAAAACTCGTCACAAACCACGACTTCGTGCGCATCGCTTTGCTTTCCCTTCAAGAAAAAAGGTGGACGAAGCAGTTGGTGCTTTTAAAGCACTTGGTTTTGAGGTGGTCGAAGCAAATCCTGTTAAGCTCGTTTTTAAGGCGGATGGTGAAACGTTTGAGCTAGACCCACGCTTAAAGGTTTTCCAAAGCGCTTCTGAGTTTTTTGAAAGCGCAAAACAGCTTGAAAGAAAAGCGCAAGAAGCGTTAAGAGCCGCTCAAAAACTCGAAGAAGAAGCGGAAAAGTTAAGGCAACAATCCAATATAGAAATCGTCCGTTCACAAAGGACTGCGGTGGTCAAAAAAAGATGGTTTGAAAAGTACCGCTGGTTTTTCACAAGCGAAGGCTTGCTCGTGATAGCTGGAAGGGACGCATCGCAGAATCAGGCGATAGCAAGAAAGCTTGCAAAACCGGGTTACACCGCTTTACACGCTGACATTCAGGGTGCGCCTTTTACTCTTATACTCGGAAAGCCAAACGAGCACTCACTGCTTGAAGCCGCTCAGTTTGCGGCAAGTTACTCAAAAGCTTGGGAGGTTGGTGCGTCGAGTGTGGACGTGTTTTACGCCGACTGTTCAAAAATTTCTCTTTCTGCACCATCTGGAGAGTTTCTTCCAAAAGGAGGCATCATGTTCCACGAAAAGAACTACATACGCGGTGTGCCTTTGGGACTTTCGCTAGGTTTTGTGGAGCTTGCGCCAAACGAAGTGCGTGTTTCCACATGGCCATCTCTCAAACGCTCAAGCGAAGAGGTGGCAAGGCTTGAGCCTAATGGGCTTGACAAAAACAGCGTCGCAAAAAAACTCCTTAAGCTTTTACAAGCGGCGCGTGACGACCTGTTTACGCGCTCCTTAAGAGTTGACGACTTGCTTCCTTTAATACCTGGACGCTCAAAAATTGTGAACTAGCGAAATCTGGCAACTGAGCGCACAAGGTCTGACTTTGTGATAATTCCAACCAGGTTGTCGCGCTCGTCAACCACGGGAAGAGAGCTCACACCCTTTCTCAACATCGCGCTTGCCGCCTCTTTTAGTGTGGCATCGGGTCTTATTATCAGTAAATCGGTGCTCATTAGGTCTGCTACGATTGGAACAAGGTACACTCTTCTTGGTTGTTCAGTCGCAAACCTTGGCCTTTTGAATTTTATAAAGCTTTGTGCGCTGTTGTTCGCGCTTGGTGCAAAAGACGCAAGGTCGCTCTTCGAAATCACCCCTATTGGCGCTTTTCCTTCGACCACAACGAGGTGCGAAATTCCGTTTTGCGCCATAAGAGTGGCCGCTCTGTAAAGTGTGTGGTTAGGAGACACTGTGATCACGTTCCTAGACATAACGCTCTCAACAAGCAGGTTTGCGGAGTTGGTGCGCGGTATCGCGTGAACTATGTCTGTTTTGGTTATTATTCCTTTTAGCTTCTTATTTTCGTCGACCACAGGCAAACCGCTGATCTTGTAGCGTGTCATGGTTTTTGCGGCAAGCCTTATCGATTTTGTGTAAAGGATTAGGATAGGGTTCGGCGTCATCACCTTTTTTACGAGTATTTCATCGATGGGTAGTGACGCCCATTTCCTTTCTTGAGAAACAAGCGCCTTTACAAAATCTGTGAGCGTCACAATTCCCTTAACGCTTTCTTCCGAAACGACGGGCACCCTTCCTATTTTGAATTTGATCATGAGATTTCTCACATGAGCGAGGTTGTCATTCTCGCTCACCGTGACCACGGGCGAGCTCATGTAACTTGTGACTCTTACGGACAAACCCTTCACCTTATAAATCTCTCGCGCTTTAACACACGTCCTTGAATTTATGAGTTGCGTCCCAAAGTTTATTTATTAATTTTGCTTAAATATGCTTGTGGTTCTTGACGCATTACACGAAATCACGGAAAAACAAGGGGCGCTTCTTGTTGAATTCGCAAGAAACGTCGTTTACGCAAAGCTAGAAGGTTTTGAGTTGAAACAAAAGCCAGAGCTCAACGCAAAGGGGCTAGGCGCGTTTGTGACTATCAGCAAAAACGGTGAACTCAGAGGGTGTATGGGTTTTGTCAGGTCGAAGCTAGATCTTGTGGAAACTGTAAGGCTTGCGTCGCTTGCGGCCGCTTTCGAAGACCCAAGGTTTCCACCTCTAACCAAGGATGAATTTTCACAAGTAAAGTTTGAGCTCACACTACTTGGTGAGCCAAGGCTTTTGAGCGAGTTTGAGTTAAAAAACCCTGAGCGACACATCGTGATAGGAAGGGATGGCTTGCTTATTGAGCGCGGATTGAACGCGGGTGTTCTTCTTCCTCAGGTTGCTGTTGAATACCAGTTGGACGCAACACGCTTTCTAGACCTTACTTGTGTGAAAGCGGGGCTTCCAAGAGGTTGCTGGAAGTCGAAAGGCACAAAGGTTTATGTTTTCAGCGCAAAAATATTTGAAGAACCTTCTTAGCGTTGCGCAAAACATAAGTTAATTCTCTGAATTAAACAAGGGATGTCCGAACCCAAAAAGATTGTCGATCTAAAGCAGTATGCAAGCAAGCTACTTTCAGAGATTGAAGAAGAAATAAAAGTGAAAAGCGCTCAAATTGAAAGGTTGAACAAAGAAGTGAAAGAGCTTGCTCAACAAAAAGAGGCAATAATTCAAATTCTTGAAAAAATAAAGGAATTTGAGAAGCTTTCGACTTCAGGAGGGGGCGTAAAAGTTGAGGCGAAGGTGGAGGTCTCTCAGCCAATTAAGCCTGAGCCTGCGGTTGCACCTGAAGACGTGCAAAAAAGCGAATTTGTAAAAGCGGAAAACCCCTCCAACGATTCTCATGATTGGAGCGCAATTAAGGAGATAAAAAGGACAGAAGATAAGAAGTGGGAAGCGATAACCGTGAACAACGTGGATTATGCGCGCTATTACATAGGAAAATCGGTTTTGGAGCTCGAATTCAAGTTCAAGGTGCCCGCAGATTCAAAGTATGTAAAGGGGTTCATCATCGACAAATACTTAAAGAAGTTAAAAGAGGAAAGTGAGCAGCGTGGTGAGCAAGACACACAAAAGTCATTCAGGTTTGAAGTTGGAACGACAGAAAACGGAGAAATCACAAGCCTAAAGATTTACAACTTCACTCAAGAGCAGCTACAGGATCTTCTAAATAAAATCAGGTGGTTCGTCGCAAGCGAAGTAAGGGATTTGAAGGCGAAAGGTAGGTTGAGTTGAAGATATCCGAGTTTGCCACTTTTTTGGAAGAGATAGACAAAAGGAGTGGAAGGATTGAAATAACGCAGCTACTCACCGAAATGTTCAGAAGGGCGCAAAAGAACGAAGTAAAGCCGATTAGCTACATGTTGCTGGGCAAGGTTGCGCCAGATTTTGAAGGATTGGAGCTTGGTCTAGGGGACAAAATGATCATGAAGGCGATAGCGCTTGCGACTGGCGCTTCTTTAGAAAAGGTAAAAGAGCTTTACGACTCGCTTGGTGACTTAGGGCTTGTCGCAGAAAAGCTACGAGAAAAAAGAGCCGCAACACTTCTTGATTTTACCACGACAAAGACTCAAGAAAGGGACGTGGTGAGTGTGTTCAATGAGCTACTTAAAATCGCGAACACAAGCGGAGAAGGCGCGCAAGACACAAAGATTAAGCTACTCGCAAAGCTCATTTCGGAGTTAAATGGTGCAGAAGTAAGGTACGTAGTGAGAATGGCAAGTGGTGACATCAGAATTGGCGTCGCAGACCAAACGATAATCGACGCGCTCGCGGCCGCTTTTTCCGCAAACGAAGAGCTTGTGGAAAGGGCGTACAACATAACCTCAGACTTGGGCTTTGTCGCAGAAGTGCTAGCGATCTCTGGTGAAGAGGGGCTAAAACAGATCAAGGTGCAACCAGGAAGACCCTTAAAACCAATGCTCGCTGAAAGGGCGCAGTCTTTACAAGAAATTTTTGAGAAAATGGGGGGTAAGGCGGCGTTTGAATACAAGTACGACGGTGAAAGGGTTCAGGCGCACAAGTACGACTCGCGCGTTGAGCTTTTTAGTAGGAGAATTGAAAGAATAACGTCCCACTACCCTGACGTGGTCGAAGCGCTTTTAAAAGGAATAAGCGCGCAAAGCTTCGTCGAAGGAGAGATCGTCGCGGTTGAGCCTGAAACCGGGGAGATGATGCCCTTTCAGGAGCTCATGCACAGAAGAAGAAAGTACGACGTCGAAGAGGCTTTGCAGAAATATCCCGCAAAAACCATGCTGTTTGACGTGCTTTACGTAGACGGTGTGGACTACACATCAAAGCCTTACCTTGAAAGGAGAAAAAAGCTAGAAGAGATTGTTCAAGAAAGCGATTCGCTTGCGCTGTCCACGATGATGATCACACAAGAGGTGGGCGAAGCCCAAAGGTTCTTTGATGAGGCGATAAGCGCGGGTTGCGAAGGAATCATGGCAAAAACGCTCGACCCAGCTGTTGGATATAGGGCGGGTAATAGGGGGTGGGCTTGGATCAAGTACAAGCGCGACTATAAGAGCGAGCTCACTGACACGCTTGATCTAGTGGTGGTCGGAGGTTTTTACGGTAGAGGAAAAAGGGCTGGAAAGATCGGTGGTTACCTTTTAGCGGCGTACAACCCTTCGAACGGAAGCTTTGACACCGTTTGCAAAGTGGCTACTGGGTTTAGTGACGAAGACCTTGTGGAGATTCCGAAAATGCTTGAACAGTACAGAATTCCGCAGAAGCACCCATCGGTGAATAGCAAACTCAACGCGGACGTTTGGTACAAGCCCGTGGTTGTTATGGAGATTGTGGGGGCTGAGCTCACTCTCTCGCCCACCCACACCGCCGCCTTTTCAAAAATAAGAGAGGGAAGCGGGCTTGCAGTAAGATTTCCAAGGTTCACCGGAAGAATCAGAAGCGATAAGAGCGCAACAGAAGCAACAACCGTGGACGAGCTAGTTGAAATGTACAAATCTCAGCTTAAGAAGGTTCAGGAGTAGCAAAAACCTGCGTGCCTTTGTCAAGCGGTGTGTAAACCCTTACGTTGTCGGCCGAAGTCACGGAAACTATTTCGCAGACCTTGGATAGCAGGTTTTCGCGAGTCACCAGAATAAATGTCACCACGCTTCCACTTTTTG
>Ga0074075_17476_pt1 | contig 25463 bp, 29 predicted proteins | sample YNPg_E_FD_63712 | JGI IMG/M metagenome (GOLD analysis project Ga0074075, IMG submission 63712) | Hot spring microbial communities from Beowulf Spring, Yellowstone National Park, Wyoming, USA - YNP_Beowulf Spring_E v2 (version 2) | ecosystem: Environmental > Aquatic > Thermal springs > Hot (42-90C)... | reverse complement strand
CATTATCTTCTTGATAATCGTAAATGTATTCTTTGCGCCCATTACTAGTTTTTGCGGTGCACTCTGGTAACCTGCTTATTTCATCAGTCGCTTTTGCGTCGTACATAATTGCGATTACTTCCACGGTTGTCTTTACGATTTACTTTGGAAACAAGTCAATTCGTGAAGTTTCAATCATGGAGCTTATAAAGTCAAAATCTGAAGGTAGTAAAGCATCAAATCCTCCAAACTTACCCAATGGTGTTGCTAAAAAGGAGTCAAAAGAGTGAGGAAGTTTTGCGTAAAGGATAAGCCTTATCAAATGGTTAAACACTTATAGCGTGTGGAAAAGGTCTATTTTACGCCCGAAAAAGCGAATGAGATTCTTCCTCGTGTAAAGAGCCTTATGGAAAGGATAATTCAGAAGCAAGTTGAAGTTGATTCGATACGCGATGAAATCGAAAATTTGGGAAATAGCGGCTCTTCCACGAGAGTTTATGTGTCTAAAGTGGCACAACTTAAAGCGGTGTCCAGTGAACTAGCCGAGCTTATCTCCGAGCTTAACTCTATGGGTTGTCTACTAAAAGACATCGAAATGGGTCTTGTGGACTTTCCAGCAATCAGGCTTGGTGAAGAAGTGTACTTGTGCTGGAGAATTGGAGAAGAAAAAGTTGACCATTGGCACACTGTTTACGAGGGATATGCTGGAAGGAGAAAGGTTTTTGCAGATGAGTTTATTGACGTGAATGAGCTTAACTCGTGATCAAACGACAAACCTCGCTTTTGTGTAACAGATCACAAATTTAGTTGTCTGAACACTTTTGGTCTACATTTTGGGAGACCAATAAACTCTCCTATATGGTTATACATGAACATTTAAACCATTTTTGTTAGTAAGGTGAGCTACCTAGCACCGCATTAAATCAAAATTCTTGGCATTCGTCGTCAATCGGCACACATATCCTTTGATCTACTGTTTAAGGCGAGCTAGCGCGCTTCCGTTTGCTCTCTCGATTATACATGTAACCCAAATGCCTATTTCGCGCTTGTATCATAATGATTCCACACTTTGTGCGTTCACCAACGCGTCATCCCTACACTATCTACTTTTAATAAGAAGCGCCGAAAACGGTAGTGGTCCACTACAGCTTTTTAGCAAAAAATCTTTATTACTGTACGCGTTTTGGATTGGGTTTCGATATGTCGCTAGCTATTGAAAAACGTGAAGCCGTTCAAAAAAGAAGGTATTTCGGCCAACCTCTAAAGAGGATGGAAGACCCAAGACTTGTCAGCGGGCAAGGCCGCTACTTGGATGACATAAAGCTACCTGGAATGGTTTACGCGTCCTTTGTGAGAAGTTCATACGCACACGCTTTAATCAAAAAAATAGACAAGAGCGAAGCGCTCAAGCTTCCTGGTGTTCTTGCGATTTTCACAGGCGGCGACTTGGCTGACGTGAAGGATCTGCCAACAGTGGAAGAAAGCGAGGAAGCGAAGTCAACGCCAAGACCCGCTCTTGTAATAGACGAAGCAAGATATCAGGGTGAAGCGATTGCTGTGGTTATAGCAAAAGACCCGTACACCGCAGAAGACGCGGCAGAGCTCGTGCAGGTGGAGTATGAACCTCTTCCTGTGGTTCTTGACGTGGAAGAAGCGATGAAGCCTAACTCGCCAAAAGCTCACAGCTATGTGAAAGACAACATCGCGTACCACTCAGTGTACGAAGCTGGTGATATCGAGACCGCTTTTAAAAACGCGGATCGCGTGATAACGCTTGAGCTTGTGAACCAAAGAGTTGCGCCAGTTCCTTTAGAGCCACGCGGTGTTTTGGCCAGTTACGACTCTGGATCCCAGATTTTGACGGTTTGGGTGTCTTCTCAAGACCCGCACGGTTTAAGGGACGCTATCGCAGACATTCTCGGGCTACCCCAATCCAGAGTTCGCGTGATCGCACCAGACGTGGGTGGTGCGTTTGGTTCAAAGATTTCGGTTTACCCAGAAGACGTGGTTGTTTGCTACGCCGCAATCAAACTCGGGCGACCTGTTAAATGGGTTGAAAAGAGGAGAGAGAACCTTCTCACAACCACACACGGAAGGGGGCAGAAGCAACACATTGAAGTCGCGGTGAAAAAAGACGGAAGGATCCTAGGTCTTAAAATTAAGATAATATCAGATAGCGGCGCGTACAACACACCCGGTGCGCTCGACAATCCCACGATGACCACACTCATGGCACCTGGTGTTTACGACATCAAGGCGTATCGAGTGGAGATGTTCTCTGTTTTGACTAACAAAGTGCCACAAGACGCTTATCGAGGTGCAGGCAGGCCAGAGGCGGCTTATCTAATCGAAAGGACGATGAACGTGGTCGCAAGGGAATTAGGTTTAGATCCTGTGGAAGTGAGGCGTGTGAACTACATAAAGAAAGAGCTTTTTCCGTTCAAAACGATAACAGGACTCACTTATGACAGCGCGGACTACGAATCCAACTTAAACAAAGCGCTTGAAGTGAGCAACTACTGGACTCTTCGTGAAGAGCAGAGAAGAGCAAGAAAACAAGGAAGGCTTGTGGGAATTGGCGTTTCAACCTACACTGAAATCTGCGGTTTTGGTCCTTCTTTTGCGCAAACCGCGGCGATAACCGTCACAAGCTCTGGAAATGTGATTGTGACAATAGGCGGCCACCCGCACGGCCAAGGTCATTACACACCAATCGCCCAGCTTGTCGCAGACGAGTTCGGTATTGAGTTAGAGCGTATAAGTGTGCGAGACGGTGACACAGAGCTTTTGCCTTGGAGCTCCTTTACCGCGGGAAGTAGATCCGCTGCACTTACTGGTAGTGCTGCAGTTATCTGTGCAAGAAAAATAAAAAGAAAAATGACAAAAATCGCCCAAAAGCTTTTGGGCGTTGATGGCGAGCTCGTTTTCGAAAATGGGTACATACAAGCAGTGAACGACCCTGAAAAAAAGATTTCTTTTGATGCGGTGGCGCAAGCGGCTTACCAACCATCGAAGTTACCAGAAGGCGTTGAGCCCACGCTTTTTGAGTACACCGCGTTTGTCCCCCCAAACTACCTTTTTCCGTATGGAACGCACATAGCCGTGGTCGAAGTTGACCGCGAAACAGGTGAGCTCAAACTTCTGAAATATTTCGCGGTGGACGATATCGGTCGCGTGATCAACCCGCTTGTTGTCGAAGGTCAAGTGCACGGGGGAGTTGCTCAAGGAGTGGGACAAGCGCTTTTGGAAGAAGTGGTTTACGACTCAAACGGACAGCTTCTTACTTCCAACCTCGGCGATTACCTGATACCAACTTCAGATGTTATTCCTGAGATCGTTTGGGAAAGGACGGAAACACCAAGCGATTCAAATCCGCTTGGGGTAAAGGGTGTGGGCGAAGCAGGCACAATCGGTTCAACGCCAACGATCGTGAACGCGGTAGAGGACGCGCTTTCACCTTATTCAGTGACGATAGACCGAATGCCACTCAAAGCGGAGTATATAAGGTGGCTCATCAAAAACGCCGAGGAAAGAAAGATTTCATCAACCTAAAGAAAACATAAGTGAATAGCAACGCAAAAGCGAGCGAAGGAAGCGCGATTAGCGGATTTGAGATTTCGTTTGTTATAGTGCTTACCAAAGTGGAAAAAACGTTTTGAGCCCCGCTTCTTATGTCAAAAGGACGGGCTAGGGGAGCAAGGCTTTGTATGCTTTGAAGCGCGCTTGTGACCGTGTTGGTGGTCGTTTCACTAGGAGTGATTACGCGTGTCGCATAGGACGTAACGATTGAGCGAATGCCCGTGCCGATCGCAACAAAGCTTGTGAACCCCACTGCAAAGCCGCCAGTTATCCTTTTTACAAGCTTTAAGAGTGCGTTCTTACTCGTTTCTTTGGCTTCGGCGTTTTGTTTGAGAAGCTTTATAGAAGGCACGATCATTATCGCAATACGAGCGGGCGCGTAGTGCTTTACTCTCCTACCCTTTTCGCTAAACCACACGCCTTCGTCTTTTTCTTTGATCAAACCCGCCATAAGTAGCTTTTCCACGTGGTAGCTCACAAGCTGAATCGTGAGATTCAACTTTTGAGAGATTTCGGAAACCGTTTCAACACCTTCGTAAATCAGCTCAAAAATCGCCCTTCCTGTGTCGTTGTCAAGCTCTTCGGCGATGAGCTTCAACCTTTCTACATCTTTTGGGGAGTCAGCGCTCAGAAGGTCGATCGCCTCATCTTCGTTTATTCTCTTGAATCTTGAGCTCAAGCCTTACCCCAAAGCTCAAACACACCAAAGAATTTAACCATAACTCAAAAAACTTTTTGAGTCAAACATTTAAACGAAAAATTTCTAAAATTGTTGTGAGTTGCGTGAAAGAGATTGGAGCTCGTATAAGCGTGATAATTCCCACGTTGAACGAAGCTAATGGTGTAGCGCACGTGATAAGAGAGGTAAGGCGTGCGCTTCCTTGCTCTGAAATAATCGTGGTCGATGGAGACTCGAGCGACGGAACACCCGATATTGCAAAAAGGGAGGGGGCTAAGCTCATTACCGTTACAAAAAGAGGATATGGAGCTGCGATAAAAGAAGGAATTCGAAAAAGTAGCGGTGAATTCTTGTTGATAGTGGACGGCGATGGCACCTACGACCTTTCAAATTTGGAGGAACTCGTAAAGTGTGCAGACCAAAACACTGTGGTTGTGGGTTGTAGGTTTCACTCCAAACCAGCGGGAATGGGATTTGTGAACTTTGTTGGAAATTTCTTGCTCTCGCTTCTTTTTCGTGTTCTGTGGTTTGTTCCGATAAAAGACTCCCAGTCTGGTCTTAAACTCTTTCCGAAAAAGCTGGGACTCACGCTTTCACAGGATGGTATGGAGATTAGCACAGAGATTCTTGTAAACGCCAAACGAAACTTTTTAAGAATAAAAGAAGTGCAAATTCCAAGCTATAGAAAAAGGTTGGGTGGAAGCTCAAAGCTCAATCCCTTGCGTGATGGCGTGCGCATCGCGCTTTTTGTTTTAAAGCAGAGGTTGACAAGATGAAAGTGGCGTTTGTTCTTGAAAGCTATCCGCCGCACATAGGGGGTTCAGAGAGTAGAGCGTACAACCTCATTAAAAGGTTGCCAAAGAGCTGGGAGATCCACGTGATAACTCCTTGTTTTGACTACGCAAAAAAAGAAGAAGTGCGAGAAAACGTTTTCGTGCACAGATTTGGCGCTTACCACTCCTTTTCATACTTTAAGAACGGCTCAAGACCGCTTTCTCTTTCTTTGGACATCTCTCAAAGAGCGCTTTTTACGCTAAAAAAGCTTGGAAGTTTTGACGCTTGTGTTTACAGCGAATGGAACCTTTTGACTTTTGCTCTCACACACGCTTTCGTGAGCTCACCAAAGCTTGTAGACTGGTGTGAAGTTCTTGCTGGCCGTATTGCGGGTCTTGCTGGCGTTCTTGAAGCGCTTTTGGAAAAAAACTTGGCGCAAAGAGCGACGCATCACATAGCGGTGAACGAAAAGGTTAAAGAGTTGTTAAAAAACGTGCACAAAGTGGACTCAAAAAGGATAAGCGTTGTTCAAAACGGTGTGGACGAGCGCTTTATCGCTTCATCATTTCCGAAAAAGCAGAGCGGAAGGTTGCTTTACGTGGGAAGGCTCACTCCACACAAAGGTGTTCACAGCTTGTTAATGGTGTTTTCGCGCTTACGTAAGACCCATCCTTACGCCACGCTCCATATCGTAGGAGCTGGTGACCCCTCCTACACGCTTAGTTTAAAAAAGCTTGCGGTTGAGGGTGTTGAATTTTTGGGTGTGCTCAGCGAAAGCGAACTAATTGAAGAGTATAAAAGCGCGCAACTACTCGTTTTGCCAAGCGAAAGAGAGGGTTCTTCACTCGTTTCTCTTGAAGCTATGGCGAACTATACGCCCGTGGTCACAATCGATGCACCGCTCAACCTTAGTAAAAGCGACACGGTGATTCACGGCTTTAATGGGCTAGTGGTCAAACCCTCAAATCTTTTAGACGCTTTACAAGCTGTGTTGAGCGATGAAACCCTTTGGAAGTCGCTTTCACAAAACGCGAACTTGTACGCAAAAGAGAGAAGCTGGAGTAAGTGCGCAAAAAAGCTTGAAGAGGTGCTAAAAAGTGTTTAATCCTTTTAGGTTTCTAAAGTTTGGTGTAAGCGGTGTTGCCGGGTTTTGCGTTTCCGAGTTCACGCTTTGGGTTTGCGTTAGAGTTTTCGGCTATAAGGAGCTACTTGCGGTAAACGTTCTTGCGGCTTTCTTGGGAGTGAGCACAGGGTTTGCGCTCAACGAAAGGTTCACGCTAAAAAGAGAGTTCGTTTCAAAAAGCGGTTTTTTGAACACCCTTCTTAGACTTTTTAAGTTCCAACTCGTCTACGCGCTCGGAAACGCGGTTTCAATCGCAATTGAGCTTTTTCTTTTCTACGTGTTTCGTTTTAATCCGGTTTACGGAAACGTGGCAGGCGCGCTTGTTGCGTACCCTGTGAACTATGTGGTGAGCATGAGCTATGTCTGGAAAGTCAAGCCTTAACGAAGCGCTTGTTTTGACACTTTGCGTCACGCTTTCGCTAATCGTGAGATTTGCGGTTTTGCTCACAAAGCCGAGTTTCGTGGTAGCGGGTGACAGCGGTGAATACGCCGCTTTGGTGCGCGAGCTGGTTTCGAACAATTTTGCGGTTCCTTCTAAAAACTGGATATACTACCCTGGAAGTAGCTGGATTTACCCTCCGCTTTTGCTTGAAATCTTTGCGCTTCTTACGAAAATTTTTGGTGAGCGTGGTCTTACTATACTTCACATCATGAGCGTTTTTTCGGTGACAGTCGACTCTTTGTGTGTTATTCCTTTTTACTACACCATTAAACGGCTTTTCGGAAAAGCGAGCGCGGTGTTCGGAGCTTTCCTTTTTGTGGGCTATTATCCTGACATTTACGCGCTCACGTGGGGCGCTCACCCGCAGATATTTGCGACGTTTTTACTTTTGTGTTCGTTTTACTTTTTGGTGCGCGCGGTTGAGTCGCAAAGCCTACGCTTTTTTGCTTTTTCTGGATTAACTCTTTCGCTCATTTCGCTGAGCCACGACCTTACAACGTTTGTTGCGCTTAGCGGTTTAGGCGTTTACTTTGTGACAAGATGTATAAAAGCGATACACACCAAAATCGTAGACAAAACACTCGTGGGAGTAGCGATTTCACTTGCAATCTTTTTGCCTTCTTTTGGTTACTGGTATTTACCACGTTTGAGCTGGGTTTTGGGCGTCGCCTTTTCAGCTCAAAGCGCAGGCTTTACGCCAAACTTCTCGTCTTTTGTGGGCTCTGTGGTTCAACCTTTAGGACCTGTTTTCCCGTTTTTGCTACTACTTCTTCTTTTGTTTTCGTTCTTATCGGCAAAGAAGCTATCAAGAATGGAAAAGGGTGAGGGAGTTTGGTTGCTTATCAGTTTTGTCATAGGCGCTTTCATTCTTATGCTTTTTGAGTTGAAAGACGTGGTTCTTGCGACGAGGTTGAGCTACTATATTTTTCTTCCTGCGGCGTTGCTTGTGTGTTTTGTCAACAGAAAAAGAAGCACACTTTTTGCGCTCTTTTTGGCTTCTCTTCTTGTTTTAAACGTAGCGGTTGCGGTTCAAGCGAACTCACGCGCGCACACCTATTTTGATGAGTGTTTCGAGTGCGACTCAAGAGCGCTTGTCACGCAGATGCGAGTTCTTACTTGGATTGCCCAAAACGTCCCAAGAAGTGCTGTCTTTGCGAGTGCTGGTGAACTTGGGTATTACATCGCGGGTTTGGATGGCAACCCTACGCTGGTGTACCATCCGCTTGAATATCTCACACAACCTCAGGAAAAGGCTGAGAGCCTTGCGGCTTACGTTCTGGTTTACCAGTCAGCTCAAAACCTTTCTCTTACCATGAAGTATGTGTTCTTGTACAACGTGTCGTATGTTGTTGTGTACAACCCAGTTGTTCAAACTCCGTGTTTCTACGAGGCTGTGTACAAAGATAGCACAGTAACGGTTTTTAGGGTTGTACACGACCCTTCTTGCGTTTTCTCTCAACAAACGATGTAATCACTTTGTTTGCTCCACGTTCTTTTTTGCCATTTCTGCGAGCTCTTTTATACCAAACAGCCCAACTGGAGACATGAACGCGGTTGAGCCGGCTGGTGGAACATTACTTGGAATAAGTATTATCATGTTTTTGCCTTGTAACCCTAGCTCGTATATTATGTTGAGCCATCTGAGCTCAAACGCCCTATCGTTACCCACATACTGATTTGCGGCCTCAACCATTTTTTGAGCGGCCTCAAACTCTGCTAGCGCAAGCGTCACGCGCGCCCTCCTTTCACGTTCAGCCTGTGCCTGCCTCGACATTGCTTCTTGTAAAGCTGGAGGAATCGAAACATCTCTGATTTCAACGCTTGTCACCTTTACCCCCCACGCTTCAGTTTTGTTGTCTATTATTTCTCGCGCGTAAGCGCCAATCTTTTCTCTTTCCGCAAGTAGCTCATCAAAAGTGGTTTGTCCAATCACTTCTCTTAGCGTGGTTTGAGCGGCGTACTGCGTCGCAAGAATGTAGTTTTCGGCGCCCAAAACAACTTTTTCAAGGTCCACTGGTTGAAAGTACATGACAGCGTCAACCACAACTGGTACGTTGTCCTTTGTGAAAGTTTGTTCAGTTTTGAAAGATGTCACTTGGAGCCTTGTGGATATCACAAAAGGAATTTTGCTTATTATCGGTACGATATAGATTATTCCAGGCCCTTTAAGGCCACGGTACCTTCCAAGAACGAGCACAGGCGCCCTTTCCCACTCTTTCAAAATCTTTATTCCGCTCAAAAGTATGGCTAGCACTATAATCGCGATAAAAACTTCAATTCCAACCAAAACGTAGTTTACCATTGTTATCTAATAAATGCGACAAGGGCTTATTAACGTTCCTATTTGTGGGTTTGAAAAGCTTTAAATAGCGGTTAAGCTCTTCATGTGTACCTTGGCGTACTTTTTGGATTCCTTTGAGGACCTTGCAAGGACGCTTGTTGAAAGCTTGGATTTAAAAGGTCTTACGAAGCGCGCGCTCGACAAGAAGCTTCCGCTTGAAGTGAGGTTAAAGCTCGTTGACGCGCTTTCTCGCTACGGCGAAGACGCAAGAGCGCCACTAGAAAGAATAGCAAAAAAGAGCAAAGAAGAAGAGCTCAAAAAACGCGCAGGCGAACTGCTTAAGCTATTGGAAAAGCGTTAATCGCTAGGTGGCTCGAGCATCTCGACTTGGGAAAGAAGCTTGAGCGCTTCTTCGATCGCTCTGTCAAGCTGCGGGTCTCTGCCTTGCATATAATCCTCTGGTGTGATTTCGACTTCTATCGTGGGGTCAGTTCCGTAGTTTTCAACTCCCCATCCCACATCCTTAAACCAGAACGCAAACTGAGGTTGTGTGACAAAAGTGCCGTCCACAAGCGATATCCTTGGGTTTATTCCTATCACACCTCCCCAAGTGCGCGTTCCGATTACTGGTCCTAGTGAAAGCAGTTTAAAGCTGTGAGTAAAGATATGTGCCGTCTGAGCCCGCTTGCTCGTTCGTGATCACCACGATAGGTCCTTTCACCGAATCGCTCGGATATGGCTCTGGCTTTCCTCTCCTTGGTTTGTCGTAACCAATTCTCTTTCGCATAAGCTTTTCTAGTATGAGCTGAGAAACATGACCTCCTCCATTAAAACGAACGTCGACGATAAGCCCGTCTTTTTCCGTTTCAAGCGGAAATAGCCTGTTAAACTCCGCAAACCCTCTTGGACCCATATCGGGTATATGAACGTAACCCAGTCTGCCTTTCGACTTTTCGTGAACGTACCTTCTGTTTCGTTCTACCCACGCTCTGTAAATAAGCTGCCTTTCGTCTCTGAGCGTTCTTACGACCACGTCCCAAACTTTGTCCCCTCTTTTCAGTTTGAGCGTGACGAGCTCGCCCGCGATGTTCCACAGCGCCGCCTCTGGTGTGAGCTCTTTTGTGAGCGTGATGCCGTTTATCGCCACTATTTTGTCGCCAAGTTGCGCGTCAACCCCAGCGCTAAGAAGAGGTGAGCGTTCACCTTCGTTTGCTGGGTCTCCGACGTAAAACCTTGTGATTTCGTAGCCGTCGCCCGCCCATCTGTGTTCAATCCCAAGACCTCCTACAGGTTGTGCGTCACCCGTCATCAAATCACCTCCTATTTCGTAAGCGTGCGAAGTGCCCATTTCACCTTGTAGTTCACGTATCACATCGGAAAGCTCAAACCGAGTGCTCACCCTTTCCACAAGCTTTGAGTAGCGTTCGTAGATCGCGTTCCAGTCGACGCCCGAAAGGTCTTCTCTCCAGTAGTTTTCACGCATGAGCCTCCAAGTTTCTCTGAGCATCTGCTTCCATTCAAGCCGCGGGTCGATGAGCGGCTTAATTCTTGAAAGGTCGACCCAACCTGTCTTCTTACTAAATTCACTTGGAGGTTGCTCCTGGGGTTTTTCGAGTGCGGAAACCACTCTGATTTTGTCCGAAACTCTTATCGCAACGGTTGAGCGGTCCATTGAGCCTTCAAAATCGCTCACACCACTCAAGAAAACTTCCTTACTTCTTGTGGAAATGTCAAAAACCTCTATCACTCCGCCTGGTTTTGCTTTGGAAAAAGCCAGTATTTCATCGCGCCTTTCAACTGGGAAGGAAAGTAGAAACACTCTACCCTTTTGAGAGCCCCAAATCTTTACATAGTTCGCTTCTTCGACGGGAAAGCTTCTATTCTGTTCTCTAATCCCTCAATGTCTATCGAAAACGCCTGTTCCTTAGCGATTTGTTCTTCGACCGAAAGCTGAGGCACTGGTGTGAAAGGCGAAGGTTCACCCTTTTTCAAGACCACAAGGAAAGGTTTAACTGGTTTTGGGAAGCTCAGGTCAAAAACGAGCTTGTCGTAAACAGGGTCGAGTGATCGCCTTGAGAGGTAGTAAAGATATTTGCCTTCTGGGTCGAAAGAGGGCGAAAAGTCGCTCGATGTAGGAGTTGTCACGCGAACAACTTTTCCGCTTGCACTGGCAAGCCTTATCGAAGATGCGTGAAGGTTTTCTGGGAAAGAATAAGCGAGCCACTCTCCGTCGGGCGACCAGTCAACGTCGGATATCACACCGTACTCCGACTTGTCTAAAAGCGTGCTCTTTGGAGGTTTTTGCTCAAAATCGACAAGCCAAAGCTCAAACTTGTTGTTGGTTAGCGCGACACGTCTTTTTTTGGGCGAACACTTTAAGCTTTCGATGTGCCCAAAGTCAAAGTCAAGAAGCGTTCGCTCTCCTGTTTTGAGATCGAAAAGAACCAGCCTTTCTTCACCAGTTTCGTCGCTCACCGCAACGACTTCGTGACCGGTTGAAAGGAACCTTGAAAGCCTTAGCCTTTCCGCTTTCTTGTCTTGGGAAAGCTTGAGCACAGGTCCTTCCCAGTTTCCCATGACGAATGATTTACCGCGCGTTGTGACAGAAATCGTGTGACCCTTTGGGTGAAGCGTAAACTCTTCCATAAAGCGCGCAGGGTCGACAAACCTAGGTGAAGAGTGCTTTCCGCTCAGTAAAACCTTGATTTTGAGTCTTCTTTCTTTTTCGGTGAGCGGCTCAAACAAGTAAACGTATCCTGCTACGTGATACACGATTCTCAAACCATCGCTGTTTGCGTTTCTAACGTAATACTCTTTGTGGTTGGTGTGTCTTCTCAAATCATCGCCTTCGGGATTCACACTGTAAAGGTTTCCCACGCCTTCGTGATCGCTCACAAAATAAACCCTACCGTTCACCCACATTGGCGAGTTTATGTTTCCGTTTAGCTCTAGCTTTTTGAAACCGCCATTTGGCTGTTGAATCCACAGCTTTCCTCTTGCTCCCCCTTTGTAGCGCTTCCAGTAAGTAAGGTCGTAGCAGTTTCTTCCCAACACAATTCTTTCCCCAAAGACTATCACGTTTGCTCGACCATACGGTAGTGGCTCTGGGGCACCGCCTTCTGGGTCGATCTTCCAAAGCTCTGACCAAGTTCTAAAGGGCTTTTTTGCGTCCGTGGAAACCACCACTTTGTTGTCAGGAGTCCAGCCTGCGACATTTGTTGAAACGGAACCAAAGTACGTGAGCCTTTTTGCGATACCACCTTCTACAGGAATGGTGTACACTTCGGCCACCTGTAGCTCAGAACCTTGAAGGAGTCGAAAAGCGATGTACCGACCGTCTGGCGAAAACCTAGGATTTGAAACCACTCCTAGTGCGTTTGTTATTCTGCGCGCGACAATTTCTCGCTCTGGATCTTCTGGTAGCTCAGCAAGCCAAAGGTCGTCCTCGGCTACAAACGCGAGTTTTCTTTCGTGTATTGTCGGGTAAAGAATGTAAGCATCCATAAAAAAGCGCAACTCTTACGTTGTATAAGCGTTACTAATCACTTATTACCACGTGCGTTAATAGATTTGTGTGAGTGGCAAAAGGGTTGAAAGATTAAAAAGAAGAGCTTTGAGACTATTAGAGGACGCAAGGGCGGATTTTGAGCAAGGTTTCTATGACCTTTCTTGTTTTCACTCAGAACAAGCGCTACAGCTATTTGTGAAGGCGATTGTTTTTGAGCTTTTTGCAAAAGAATACGAAGGTCACGGTTTAAGGGAACTACTAGGATATCTCTCAAAGCTTCTAAGAGAAAGTGATTACAACGAATTGGCCGAAAGAATAGACGAACACATAAGAAATAACAGAAGCTTATTAGTTGACCTAGAAAACTCGTATATAGACGCAAGATATGTAGATTTTGAGTATGACAAATAGCGCAAAAGTTGCTCGAGCTAGTAAGTGACACAGTTTGCTTGAGGAGGTGGTAAAGAGTGTTAAGCTGGGTAAAGTTTAGACTAGAGCATCTTAAGAAGTGGAGGGAGTACGCTCAAAGCGTCGCCAAAGCCTCAAAGGCACTAGACCCCGAAGCAAAGGTGTACGTTTTCGGAGGGGTTGCGGAAAACCGAATGACTTCGATAAGCGACATCGACATTCTTATTGTGTGGTCAAAAGATTTGAGTGACAATAAAATAATGAAACTAACAAATTCTGATTAGCGCGATGGATTTTTACTCTCTTCCGTTTGACGCTCCCGTAGAGCTTCACGTTGTAGACGAAAAAAGAGCAAAAAGTTATTTAGAACTAGCAAAAAAACTCATCGAAATACGCTATTGATTCAACAGTTTTAAAATGTCTGGCGGTACAAACGGAGGATCGCTCTTTTGTAGCTCATTTACGCTTTTCCAGCTTGCGAAATAAAGGTTTTCACCTTCCCTTACCTCAATCCTTTCTAAGTTGTAAATATCCTCGTTTGCAAACTTTGCGTCGTACACAAAGTCCACTTCGTGGTGCAGATCTCCAGCCTGTGTGAATATGTTCTCTAGCACCCCTAAAAGCTTGAGCTCCTTTATCTTTTGCCCAGTTTCTTCGTAAACCTCTCGCTGGATTGCTTCTGAGCTTCTTTCTCCAAACTCGATTTTTCCGCCTATCGGCCTTAAGAACGCTTGACCCGTTTTTTTGTCCACTTTCTCGTAAACCAAGATTTCGCGATTTCTGCTAAAAACACAAAAAGCCTTTAACACGATCAACCTTCGAGCACCTTTAAAACGGATTCCAATTCTGTTGTAGGAGTGTCACAAGCGAAGTTCGTGCAAACGTAAATCGTGGGCTTGTCGTTTATCATTTTCATGCCTTTGGTAAAAGGCGCTAAGCGTTCGATCGACTCTTCTTCGCCGATAGGCTTAAGAAGAAGCGTTTTTCTAGGCGAAAAAAGCTGAGCTATTCGTCTAAGCGTTGTGTTTGTGTTGTTGTCTTTTTTTCCTACCACCACAACCTCTTTTGTGGGACCAAGCGCAAAGTCGAGCGCTTGCAAAAAGAACGTCGCTTCCTCTGGGTGAGTTGATATCACACCACAACCCCACTTCGTAAGCTCATACGCCTTTTCTTCTAGCTCGGTGGAAGCTGTGAGCCTTGAAAGTCTTAGCAAGTTGAGTAGCATCACGGAGTTACCAGAAGGAATTGCGCCGTCATAAACTTGCTTTTTTCTTACCAAAACCTCTTTTTCAAAATCAGCGGTGGTATAGAACCCACCTTCTTGAGCGTCCCAAAAGTGATTCAAAGCGAACTTCACAAGATCAAGCGCGGTTTGCAAATAAGCCTCTTTGAACGTCGCTTCGTAAAGCTCCAAAAGCCCAAAGCACAAAAACGCGTAGTCGTCTAAGAGCGCGTTGATACCCGCTTCTTCTTTAAACCTGTGGTAAAGCCCTCCCTCTTGTGTTGTCATTTTTTCTAGAATGAATCGCGCGCACTCTTCTGCAAAATCTGAAAGCTTTGGCTCGTCAAGTGTATAGCTCGCTTTGGAAAGCGCAGCGATCACAAGTCCATTCATGTCGGTGAGAATCTTGTCGTCGAGCGAAGGTCTGACCCTTTTCTGTCTTGCTTCAAACAGCTTTTTCCTTATTTCTTCAAATAGCGGGTGTTCGAGCACACCAAGCTCGCTAAGGCTCAGCACGTTTGCGCTTTTCTCGTTTTCCAAAACGAAGTTTCCCTGTTTTGTCACCGAAAAAACGAACACGCAAGCTGCGCCAAATCCTTTGGCAAAACCTCTTCGATTTCGGAAAGCGTCCACACGTAGTACTTTCCTTCTACACCTTCGCTGTCTGCGTCAAGCGCGGTGTAGAACGCACCTTCTTTTGAGCGCATTTCTCTTAGCACAAACTCAACGGTTTCAAGAGCGGTTTTTGCGTAAAGAGGGTTTTTTGTTGCTTGATACGCTTCGCAGTAGGTGTAAACCAAAAGCGCTTGGTCGTAAATCATTTTTTCAAAGTGTGGAACGAGCCACTGTCTATCGGTAGAGTATCTGTGAAAACCAAAGCCTATCTGGTCGTAAATTCCACCTTGTCTCATAGCTTGTAAGGTTTTTTCCACCATGTAAAGCGCGGCCCTTTCTTTTCTCCTTTTCCAGTACCTTAAAAGGAAACCAAGTCTGTGAGGTATCGGAAATTTTGGTGAAACGCCAAAACCAGCGTATCCTTCGTCAAATTCGACGTACAAAGCGTTGTAAGCGCTGTAAAGAATCGAAAGCTCAGGCTCCTTTTTTGCGCTAGCGGGTTTGCTTTGTAGCAAACGAGTAACCTGCTCTGCTACGCTCAGAACCTCGTTTCTTCTTTCCTTCCACAGTTTTGCGATTTCTGGAAGAAGCTCGAGTAGCCCCTTCATTCCGAACCTGCTTTTTTTGGGTATGTAAGTCGCCGCAAAAAACGGTTTTTGTCCGGTGTCATGATTATTGTAAGAGGCCATCCTCCACTTCCGTTTATCGCGACACAAGCCTCCATGTAAAGCGCGTCCAAATCAGGCCTTTCTTCTCTGTCCACTTTTACACACACAAAGTTTTCATTTAGTATCTTCGCAACCTCTTCGTCTTCAAAGCTTTCCTTTTCCATCACATGACACCAGTGGCACGTTGAGTAACCGATTGAAAGAAAAATCGGTTTGTCTTCTTTTTTCGCTCTTTCAAACGCTTCATCACACCAAGGATACCAGTCGACAGGATTTTGAGCGTGTTGTAGCAAGTAAGGGCTTTTTTCAAACCTTAACCTGTTAAATCTTTGAGCGCTCAACTTCGCTTAATCAAACGAGCATCAAACTTTTAAGGTGAGCGCTTTTAGCACAAACAATATAGCTTTGTGTGCGTAAATTTTTGCGATGCTTGAGCTTTTAAGCGCGACGATGCAGCAATCGTTTAACATAGTTGACCAAATAGGGCTTATTCTGCTTATCGGAATAATTTCCGCAAGGATTGCTAAGCTTTTTCGAATTCCGATGCTTATTCCGTTACTCGTCACAGGCTTGTTCCTTGGACCTTTCGGCTTGGGTTTGATCAAGCCAGAGTACTTCGGTTTTTCTCTTTCAGGGCTTGTGATTTTTGTGGTTCCTCTTTTTCTCTTTGGCGAGGCGCTTTCTACAGATCTTAACGCGTTGAGGTCCGTCGCAAGACCAGTGATTCTCCTTGTGACGCTAGGAGTTTTTGTCACCGCGCTAGGCGTTGCCGCGTTTTCTTACTTTCTTTTGGGTCTTCCGGTGCTTGTTTCGCTTCTACTAGGCTCGATTGTCGCCGCAACAGACCCCACAGTGGTCGTTCCGCTTTTACAAGGCGTGAACAAAAGGATTGCGACGCTACTCAAAGCCGAGTCTTCGCTCAACGATCCTGTTTCGATCGTGATGTTTTCCGTGATCGTGCAACTTATGGAAGGAGGAACTCCTCCTACCGCCTTGGCTGTTGTGCTAAGCCTTTTGAAGTTGCTTGTGGGCGGCGCTTTGATTGGAGCGGCTATGGGTGTCGTTTCAACAACGCTCATTCAAAGGTTTAATGTGAGAGAAAGACTGAGCTATGTTTCTCTAATAGTTTTTGTGATCGCGTACTCTTTTGCGGAGTACCTTGGAACAAGCGGAATCGTCGCCGCGGTTTTTTGCGGAATTGTTTTTGGTCACGAAATCAAGTCTGCGATTTTTTCAAGCGCTGAAAGACAGGAGCTTTTTTACTTTTGGGAAAACGTATCTTTTCTTACGCAGCTTGTGATATTTCTTTTGTTAGGACTAAACGTCACGCGTGGCATGTTGCTTGGTCAGAGTGCAATCGCCAGCGTGCTCGTTACCGCTTCGCTTATACTTCTAATCAGACCGCTTGCGGTTTTCGTTTCAACCGCTTTTGACAAAATGAAAAACAACGAGCGCCTTTTTATTTCGTGGATGGGAGCAAGAGGTGCCGTTCCTGCGGCTCTTGCGTCGATCGTTGTCGGAATATCCGCAAGTCTTGGCTCTTTCTCCAGCTTTTCTGAAAGTGTGTTCGAAATAACGCTTTTTACAGTTGTGGTGTCTACACTCGTGGTTGGGTTTACCACAAAACCAGTCGCTAGAGCGCTAAAAGTGGTTGAGCGTGAACCCTTTGAAGAGCTTAGCGCGCTACTTGCTGAACGTAAAACGCTCAAATCCGCGCTGGATTACATAAACGAAAAGAAAAAGTCCTCACCTCTTTCGATTTACCAAAATCTCGAGCAGGAGCTAATTTCTCGTATCGAAGAGGTTGAAAAGAAAATCGCAAGTTTACAATCTTCGATTTACACCGAGGAATTCTTGCAAAGACAAACGCTTTTAGAAAGAAGAGAGGTTTTGATCGCACAGCTACAAAAGCTAGCTGAAATGCGTAGAAACGAAGAAATAACAGAAGAGGTGTATCAGAAGCTTAGAACAGAGCTCAACAAAAATCTTAAAGAAATCGAAAGGCTTTTAGAGAGCGCTAAAGCGGAGAGTCCTTCCAAACGTTGAGAACTGGTATCACATACTGAACGCTCACGCTTTTGATCGACCTGATTTTTTGCGCCACAAGCTCACCGAGCTCCTTCAGACTTTTTACGCGCACCTTGAGCAAAAGGTCTCCAAACGTGTGTATTTCGTGAACCTCGACCACGTTTTCGATTTTTCCGACCTCTTCTGCAACACTCTTTAGGCTATCGGGTTCGACGTTGAGAATCACAAAGGCCACAAGTGGAAGACCCGCCGAGCTTGCGTCAACATCAACCGTAAACCTCTTTATCACACCGCTTTTCACAAGCTTTTTTATTCTTTGTCTTATCGTTCCTTCGCTCACGTTGAGCTCTCGCGCGATCTTCACAAAGGGTTTAAGGCTGTTTTCTTTAAGCTTTTTTAAGATGTTCAGATCGAGCTCATCGAGCATTTTTGCCACCCATTTCTACGATTTTCGTAATAATTTAAATATTTTTCTACGAAAAACTTAAATATTTTTAAGGATAATACGAAATTGGTGATGCCTATGAGGACCTGGGTTCTCGTCTCAGGTCTTGTGGGCATCGTGATTGGCATCGTGGCCCTAGCCCTTGGTCTCTACGGATTCAAGCCAAGCTTGGTGTTTGACGCGGTTGGTGCTGTGATAATGGCGGCTGGGGCCGCAGCAAGTGGCTACGCATTTGGTGAAAGAACAAGCGTTACAACCAAAGTGACAACCAAGTGACCAAGGGCTAGGCCACAACTTTTTTTCGTAAATCCTTTTTCGCTGTTCGTTTTTGATTAATCAATGATTGAAATAGACGGCTCATATTTAGAAGGCGGAGGACAAATTTTGAGAACCGCGCTTGCGCTTTCCGCTGTCACTTGTGAAAGCGTTCGCATTCACTCGGTTAGAGCAAAAAGGAAAAATCCAGGTCTTGCCCACCAGCATCTCACTACGCTTTTTGCGTTAAAGCAAATCTGTAACGCGAAAGTTAGTGGCGCAAGCCTTGGTTCTACAGAGGTGTTTTTCGAGCCTTCTAATATAAATAGTGGGAAATACGAGTTTGACATAGGAACTGCTGGAAGTGTGACGCTACTTTTACACGCTCTACTTCCTGTTTTGGTGTATTCTCGCAAAAGCTTTTTGATTAGGGTAAGAGGAGGCACAAACGTTCCCCTAAGTCCTACGGTGGATCACTTTGAACACGTGTTTTTGAAACTTCTTTCAGACAAAGGTCTACGCTGTTCGTTCAAGGTTTTGAAAAGAGGATTTTATCCGCGCGGTGGTGGATTGGTCGAGTTTTCTGTTGACGACTCAAGCGTTCAAGCTTTGCGCTTTTTGGAGCGCGGCTCTTTACTCAAAACTTACGCGCTGTCTGGTGCGACGCTCGACCTTAAAAGCGCGCGAGTTGCCGAAAGACAGCTCGCTTTGGTCGAAGTGCAAGAAAAAAGCTTTGAGTACTTTGAAAGCGCGTCGACTGGCTCTTTTGTGCTTGTGGTTTCGGTTTACCAAAAGAGCGTTTTGGGGTGTGACGCGCTTGGTCAAAAAGGGTTAAAAGCGGAGCTCGTTGGAAAAAGCGCGTACGAGCGGTTGACCGCGCAAAAGGCGGTGGTCGACGAGTATGTGAGTGACCAGCTTATTCCTTATCTTGCGCTTTTCGGCGGTCAAGCGCTGGTCGCCGATACTCTTCACACAAGGACGAACGTTTACGTTTGCAACTCCCTCCCTCTTAAAAAGATAAAAACCAAAGAAGAAAAAGAAGGTTGTGTGATTTTAGAAGCGTGACCAAACAGGCGATAAATGTTCTAAAAGTGGTTTTGAGTAACAATAACACCGAAATCAGCTTTCGCACACCCAATGAGAAACCATTAAATACCTCAAAAGCGAATAAAAGTTGATGTACCAACTCAGCCAGCGCGAAGCGACGTACATAAAGGCAATAAAAAGACTTGGAGGCTCACGCGTAAGGTTAAGGGCTCTTGCGCGCGAACTTGGAGTTTCAGCGCCTAGCGCGCTAGAAGAAGTAAGACATCTTGAAAAAAAAGGTCTTTTAAAAAACAAAAGAGGGTTTATTACGCTTACAGAAAAAGGACTTGAAGCGGTGGAAACATTGAGACGAACGCACATAGCGTTTGAGACGCTACTTAGTAGCTATGGCGTTCTTCCAAAAGAAGCGTGTGTGAGCGCACACGAGTTTGACTTTGCAATTCCGAAAAGCGTGGCGGATAGGGTTTTTCAAGCGATGGGAAATCCTAGCATTTGTCCTGAGGGTAGAGAAGAGTGCTAGCACAAACTAATCGAACATAACAAGCTTGTACACCACTTCGCTTGCGTCACCGAAGTAGTACTGAAGCCTTGTCCTTAACAGCTCGATGTCACTATTAGAAAGCACATAATCTTGAGGTTTGTTTTTAAAAGCGTCCTGAACGAGTATTTCCGCGACAACACCGCCAAGCGCTATCGACATTTTTCTTTTTATGTCTTTTACTTTTAACGGCTTGTTCTGCTTAACCACCAACTTCCTCACCACTCAAGTAGCAATGTTCCATTGTTGTTCTATACAATTTGTTCGTTTGGACTGAAATCATTGCATGAAATAATTGCGCACAAACTATTAAAGCTTTTCGGTTTTTAACAGGAATAACGTTAAAATTTCTAAAATTTTGAAAATAATAAGGTAATATTTTTACTTTTTAGTGGAAATTAAGAGTATATCAATAAAAATTACAAAAGCACTAAGGGGTAGTACGGTTCTAACACTCCTATATTTCCAAAAATTCAGGATGGTGTATCTTTTGATGAAATTTTTACTATAACTAAATTTTTGTTTATTCATAATTATTATTTAACTGTTTTTAGAAAAAGTAAGAGTTGTTAAACTATTTTAAGATAAAACAAAACCAAAATACTTTGTTCATTTGGAAAAAACTCGCTTAGGATTTTTACTTTTTAACAAGAAAATGAGGGATAACTTTAAAAACCGAAAATTTATTTAGAACCTCTTACTATAATGGATTATGCAGTCCCAAATAAAGTCTTTGGGTGAGCGTTTCGGCGTCTCAGGACGCCTTAGCGGTTTCGGCTTTGTTGTTCCAGTTTTTGTGGCTGGCGACCCTGTAGGAGACGTTCCGTGGTAAAGTTTCTAAATACGTAAGTGCTTCAAAATGCCAAGAAAGAGGCTCCCTCCAGGACCCCTTGCACAAAAGGTTTTTAAAGCAATTATTGAAGTGGGTCCTAGGGACCTCGAAAGCGTTTCAAGAATCTCAGGAATTCCTTATTACAAGGTCGTTCAGGTGTTCCATAGAGCTATTGAAAACTTCAACATTCGAGTGCTTGCTTCCGCTAACATTCACGCGTTAGGACTTTCAACCGCTTTCTTTGAAGCGCAGCCAAGTAAAGAATTTAGGAGTGTGGCATTTCAAGCTTTTCAAACTCTAAACAGCTTAATGGGGTTACACGTTAACGCAGTGGATATGCGCTCGCTTGTTGGCTCTTTATATATACCTAGAGATGAAAAAGGATACGCGTATCTCAAGCTTTTTGACAGATTAAAAGACGAAGGATTCCTAGAAAGCTATTGGGCAGAAACCTTTTCAAACAAGTTAAGGTATAGCATGCGCCCTGAATACTTTGATTGGAACAAAGGAGTTTACTCGTTTACTTGGGAAAGCCTTTCTGATAGAGATCCTGAAGATCCGATAATGGTTTCAAGTGAAAGCTTAGCAGATAAACTTGATTTGTTGATCATAAAAGAGCTAGAAGTAAACGCAATGCTCTCGTTCAAAGAGATTTCGTTGAATCTACAAAAAAGGCATAATGTTCAAGCAAGTGACAGACTTTTAATGTACCACTTTAAACAACACGTAATTCCAAGAAGACTACTTGGGCGATACAAGGTGTTTCTACCACCAGTAAAGACGCTTGTGATTGATTATGTTGTAAGTGTAAAAAAGGAGAGCAGAGATACGTATGTACGCCTAATTAGAAGAATTCCTTATCTTAGCATCGAACTCTTCGATGATTCCCATAACTACCACGTGGCGATGTTCAACGTGCCGTTTGGTGAATACATGGATTTTGTGGGTTACTACTATAAAAATGTAGTACCACTTACCGAATCAATCCGCGGGCACATAGGAGTTCCTGGTTTAAGAATTTCTTATACTATTCCTTATGAGCTATATGATGAGGAGCAAGGCTGGGTTTACGATTATAAAAAAGACGCGCAAAGGATTCTTGAAGTCGCAAACAAGATACTCAGCGAAAAGAAAAATTCCGCAAGTGGGGGTTAAAATGGAGCTAAGCGTGTGGGACGTGAAAACAAAACTCACACAAGCGGTTCACAAAGCGGTTGCGGATTTGGTTGTTTCGCGCGTGTTTTCGGACAAACCACTTGACCAAAGGCTTTCGAAAGCAGACCTTTACAGGTTAGAGCGTGAGCTTGTGGAGCTTTTCGGAAAAGCGGGTGAGTATATTTACATAAAAGTAATTAATGGGGGTGAAGAGAATGGGTGATGTGATACCCGAGTAGCCTTTCAATTTATATTTTTGTGAGTTTTTTAATTCGTAATGGACTTTTGGAGATATTCTAGACAAGTTGCTTTGGAATCGATTGGTTTTTCAGGTCAAGAGAAGCTCAAAAGCGCAAATGTTTCCGTTGTTGGTTTGGGAGGTTTGGGCTCTCAAGTTGCGATGAGTTTAGCCGCGATGGGCGTGGGTAAGCTCATTCTTGTGGATTTTGACGTTGTATCAGAGCCAGACCTTCACAGGCAGCTCATTTTTACGGAAGAGCACATAGGTATGTCGAAAGTCGAAGCCGCGGCTTTAGAGCTCAAAAAGCGTAATTCTAGTGTCAAAGTTGAGCCTCTTTGCGTGTTTGTGGACGAAAAGAGCGCGGAAAAAGCGGTCAAAGACGCAGATTTGGTCGTGGATTGTCTGGACACGCTTTCTTCGAAATACGCGCTTAACAGGGCGTGTATCGAGCACAAAAAGGCGCTCGTTTTCGGCTCAGCTTTGGAAGAGTACGGAATGGTGTCAGTTTTCAAACCTTGGGTCAGTGCTTGCGTGGAGTGCGTTTACCCAAATCTAAGTGACGAAGGTCTTCCAACCTGCGCCACCGCGGGCGTTCTTCCTCAGCTTGTGCAGCTTGTTGGCTCTATCATGGCAGCACAGGCTGTAAAGCAAATTCTAGGTCAAAACACACTGCTTGACACGCTTTTGTTCATAGACTTAAAAGACGCAAGCTTTGAAAAGGTGTCTCTTTTAAGAAATCCGAACTGTCCGGCACACCTTGGTTTGCCGCTTTCTTACAAAAACGAAGTGACAGAGATGTGCACTCGTAACGGAAGACGCCTCTTGATGCTAAAGCTCGAAAATCCCCCAAAGATCGAAGAAGCCTTAACAAAACTTTCTCAAAACTCGGTAAACGCAAAACTTGTGGGAACGCAGGTTTTGAGCTTCGTTGACGAGCAAGGCTCGCGCTTTAGCTACACTTCGGCGGGCGTTTTGCTAGCAGAAATTTCAGAGGTTTATTCCACTATTGACGAAGCAAAACTCGTTGTCGAAAGAGTTTCGCGCATGTTGAATTAATCTTCCACAATCCACTCGCTCGTTCCGTCTTCGTAAATTTCCTTTTTCCAAATCGGTGGCTCGCTCTTATACCTTTTTACCGCTTCGACCAAAGCGGGATAACCCTCATTTCTACTTTTTGATGCTATAAACACAAAAACGATGAGTTCACCCACGTTAAACTCGCCAACAAAGTGGTAGATGTAAGCCGCGCGTAAATCGTATTTTTTTACAAGCTCATCGCAAATGCGCCTAATCACTTCGCTTGCGCTTTCTTCGTACGCTTCTAGCACAAGGCTTTTTCACTTTTTACCGTTTTTTCCTACCGCTTTCACGATGCCAGAAAAAGAAAGAAGAGCGCCAGTTTTTCCTTCTTCGTCTTTAAAACTTGAAAAGATTGTGTAAGGGTCGATCGAGCCCTTTTTGTAAACACCTGGTCCTAAAGGCTGTGTTACTATCAGCTCGAAACCCTCCTTACAACCAAACACTTTTTGTAGTAAGGCTCTCTCTTTTCGTTCGCCAAAAATAGTAGCCTAAGAATCTCAGAATCACTCGCACCCTTTCTCATAGGAGTGAGAAAGTCGACCAAGTTGTCGTCTCTTAGCAAACACGGCTTGAACTTTCCGTCTGGCGTGATCCTGATTCTATCGTTGTTTGCGCAGAACTCCGAGTTGTGTGAAGGTCTTACGAGCTCTACCCAAACGCCTTTGTTCGTGAGATAGCGTGGCCTGTGTTGCAAAGCCCTTACCACTTTTTTCACAGAAATTTGGGAAAGCGTTTTCTCGATTTCTGAAAGGGGGTAAAAATAGCGCTCAAAAAAGCCGTTTTGCGCCGCGCTTCCTTCTTTCACAAGTTCGATGAGCTGTAGCTCCACTTTCCCTTCGAAAGACGAAGCGTACTCCAAAAAGCGCTCGAACTCGTCGGTGTTCACACCTTTTAAAAGCACCCAGTTGAGCTTGACTGGTGTGAGTCCAACTTCGACGCTTTTTTCTACCGCGCGCAAAACGTCCCAAAGTCTGTCCACGCCCGTTATCCACTTGAATCTTTCTCTGTCCAAGCTGTGGAGGCTTATGTTCACTCTTTGTAAACCAGCAAGCTTGAGCTTTTCGGCAAGCGCATATAGCCTTGTTGCGTTCGTGGTCATTCCAAAATCTTGTGGTGATAGCGAAGCGATTCCTTGCACAATTTGAACGATGTCCGGTCTTAGCATCGGTTCTCCTCCTGTGAGCTTAAAGCGCTCTACACCCACACTTGCAAGAATTCTCGAAACCCTTACTATTTCTTGTGCGCTCATGAGTGTGTGCTCTTGCGCTTCTTTTTGGTGAACTCGCATAACACCCTCTTCGCTAAACACGTCGCGCGAAAGCTCATTTCCTTCTTTGTGGCAAAACACGCAAGCAAAGTTGCAAAACTGGCTATAGTTTAGCGAAATTCTTGCTCCAAGTAACGGCCTTTGGTAGCGATCGAAAAGCGTCAAACCAATTGTATTACCGTAGTGTGTTATTTAAACTTGGCTTGCAACCAATTTTTGTTGCGCTCTGTACACGTCCTCCCAGCTAATCGGCGTTTTCGTGAATCTCGCTTTAAGCGCTTTTTCAAGCGCCCTTACAAGCGCTGGTGGAACACCTATCGTCGCACTTTCGCCAACGCCCTTTGCGCCGTGCGGAAGTGGCGACGGGTTTTCCACGAGGTGTATCACGTAGTTTTGTGGTAAATCCTCTACGGTGGGAACACCCGCATCCGCGATGCTTGAAACGAGTAAAGCGCCATCTTGTGAGTAAAGCGCGCGCTCGTATAACACCTGCGCTATCGCCTGCGCACACCCACCGATTATTTGCGACTCAACCATCCAAGGGTTTAGCGCTTTACCGACGTCGTAGTAGCTCGCACACTTTTTTATTCTGACAAAACCCGTCTCGTCCACTTCGAGCTCTACCAAGTTTGCGCCAAACGAGTTGAACTGCTCTTTGAGCTCTTTGAACACTTCAACTTCGAACTCGCCTTTTAAAAGGTTTTGTGGTGTGTACCTACCACTAGTAAGCGTTTCTCCAACTCCTTCTTTTGCTTTCTCCTTTAGTTTTCTTGCGGCTTCGATCAGCGCCGCTCCACCAACGAGCGCGCTTCTACTACCCCAGCTACCAACTCCACGAGAAAGCGCATCTGTGTCACCACGCTCGACTTCTATCACGCTCTCTGGCACCTCAAGCTCTTTGCTCAAAATGCTTTTCACAAAAACTTCGTGCGCTTGTCCATGGGAGTTGCCACCGAGCCAAACCCTTATCCTTCCACCCTTTACCACAATCTTTGCGCTCTCACCCGGTTGAACCGCAGGAAAGAGCACAAAAAAGCTCAAACCCGCTTTTTTTGAGTATCCGAGCGTTTCCAAAGCGCCTTCAAAAAAGCGAGTCGCTGGTTCAAGCTTTAATCCCGTAGGGCTTGTGAACGATTCGTGGGAAAGATTTAGTAACCTCACTTTGTCGTCGTCAAGTCCTAACTCGTCAGCGAGCTTGTCCATCATCCTTTCTATAAAGAAGGCCGCTTCAGGTCTTCCAGCTCCTCTGTATGGTCCTAGTGGCGTCTTGTTCGTGTAAACTGCGAGCGCTTTTACG
>Ga0074075_18095_pt1 | contig 25743 bp, 33 predicted proteins | sample YNPg_E_FD_63712 | JGI IMG/M metagenome (GOLD analysis project Ga0074075, IMG submission 63712) | Hot spring microbial communities from Beowulf Spring, Yellowstone National Park, Wyoming, USA - YNP_Beowulf Spring_E v2 (version 2) | ecosystem: Environmental > Aquatic > Thermal springs > Hot (42-90C)... | reverse complement strand
ATAGGACGAGGCCGTCTGCATCCTGGAGATCTTCTATGGGAACATCGTTCCTTTTTATTTCGGTAGAAACTCCAAGCTCCCTCAATACTCTCCATTCTCTATGTGTCCACTGACCACCGTTATCTAAAACATATATCTTTATCATTACAACAGGTCAATAATATATGAAAATAAAATTTTGCGCTAAAAATCAAAAGATGTCTTCCTCATGGTAAGAATCTCAAGGAATTTATCAAGATGCTCAACTAGAAGTGGATTGTCAGAGAAACCGCAAGCACTCAGATCAGGGGCAGCTATTATAGCTCTGACCCCATCAACCACCATGTCAGTTGCAATGAGGTTATTATTCCTATAAATCCTTACACCTGGGGGAGCTCTCTGATTGTCTGGAGCTATAACTGAAATCTGAACATTCCTTGATTGGGCTGCTTCAATTTCTTTTCCTAATTCCATCCTTATTTCTCTTAACTTTGGAGTTGATATGACTGCATACTTTTCAGCACCATTCAGCATTTCCTTCATTTTCTCTATAACCTTTTCCTTTCCGTATATCGTATAGATCAATTGTGGCTCTCCTTTCTCTGTCAATACATCAGCTAAGGTGGCTAGCTTATCAAAGAGATTATCTAAGTTCTCGGAAAACATTTTCCTGATCTCGTACAAATTCCGTGCCTTGAAAACCTTTGGCCTGCCTTCAACAGATTTAATAAGACCTCTTTCCTCGAGCTTTTCCAATATCTTGTAGGTGGATGTTCTTGGTATTTTAGCGATCTCTGCTATATTATCTGGTGTCCCGGTTCCAAGCATGGTAAGGGCAAGGAAAGCTCTCAACTCATACTCCGTCATATTGAATTTTTCGAAGTATGAAGCAATCTGTTGTAGTTCTTTATCAAAATCTTCCATGTTACTTTATAAATAAGGCTTTAATATTTTTTTTCACTACATCCGTAATGAAGTGTTCATTCTGTGAAAGGGATGCTATTATTCATATTCGCTACAATGGAACACATTTATGCAAGGAACATTTCAATAGATTTCTTGAAAAGAGGGTTAGGCTCGAATTCAGAAATCAATTAAAAATTGAAAATCCAATCAAAATAGTTGTTGCATTGTCCGGGGGAAGGATAGTTCTGTCGCCCTTTATCTAACAAAGAAGATTCTGGGTAAGAGGAGGGATGTGAAAATTGAAGCAGTTACAATCGACGAAGGTATAAGTGGATACAGAAGTTTGACTCTCGAAGCAGCAAAAAAGCTTACTGATGAACTAAAGGTCAAGCATGAAATAATCTCCTTCAGGGACAAATTTGGTGTAACCATCGATGAAATTTCAAAAAATGGTCAACTTCTACCATGCAGTTATTGTGGTGTTTTCAGAAGGAAATCAATAAATGATGTATCTATAGAACTTAATGCAGATTATGTAGTAACAGGATTGAATCTAGATGATTCTGTACAAACGGTAATTATGAATATGGCACGTGGTGACCTCGATAGATTAGAAAGATTGGGGCCGCATTTCAAGAAGAAGGATGGAATGATCCCTAGATTGCAGCCTCTGAGAAAAATTCCCGAGAGGGAGGTATTGACTTATGCCATTGTAAACAATATACCTTTTTCTCATGCAGAATGCCCATACGCCATCGATGCAATAAGGAATGAATTCAGGGAGGCGGTTGATAAATGGGAAGAGAGAACGCCCGGAACTAAATTTGCAATATTAAATTCCTTTGATGAGATACGGGAACTGCTCTACTATAGAGACGAAAAGAAGGAAATCAAGAGATGCAAAATATGTGGAGCACCATCAGCAGGCGAAATATGTAAATCTTGTTCTATGTTAATGGATTTGAAAACATGAATCCAATATACGGATTACTTATATTTGTCATTATCACTATTATTTCGGCATTGATAAGATCCCTGTATCTAATTAAATTTGTTTACAATAAAAAAATTGCAATTTACAAACTGGCAAATTCCTACGGTTGCTATATAGGCCCTATGATATATATAATATCGGTTTTTTTCATAGCTTTAGGACCTCTTTCCTTTAAAATTCTTAACCTTAATGAATTTCAATATATTATATTCAATACTATAGCAGGAATAGGTTATGGCCTAATATATCCCATATGGGCTCCTGTTACAAACTCTGGTGAAATAATAGTGGTAAAAGGGGAAATAAGGCTTTTGCCTATGTTGGGAAATACATGGGCAGGAAGTTTGAAGTAATCAGTATGCCATCAAAAGAAATTGCTACTATGGTTGCTAAAAGATTTACTGGCAGGTGTGAATTCGAAGTCACTGTTGATGATTTTCAGACCCGTTAATAGCCACCTGAGGCGACTGGGAGAGCCTCGACAAAATCGATAGCCCTAGATTCATAAATTTTTCTTCCATTATAAATGTCAAGTCTGTATAAAATGAGGCTATCTGATATATATTAATTCCGTTTGAAGCAAGTATGGATGAGATATATGCAACATATCCCCTTATATCCTGTATTACCTCTGGAGAAATGATTACCAGTTCCCCTAAATCTTCCTTCACACTTAAGACATTTTGACCAAAAACATCCATTACTCTATTCGTATTACCTGAGTCCACAACAATTACAGTTCCCTGCACACCCTGTATAGCACGAAATTTTCCTCCGAGCTCAACAATACTCTTGTATAAATTAGATAATTTATCGAAAACCTCTGGAGTATTCTTCACTGTTATATTGGAAATCGAGAAATATGCCTCAATCCTTGACTGCCGCAAGATTTTCCTATATTCGGATTCCAGGGAGGGGTTATGTTGAGGATACCTTTTAAGAGCTGCAACTACAGCGTTATATTTTTGAGTTCCTATCTCTTTCATTATGTACCTTGCCAATGATGATGTATTCACAACTCCTAATTGCACAGCTTGTAGAAGACAGGGGTTAGTTGAGAGATATTCTGAAACCCTTTTGCTTATTTTTTCCATATAGCTATATAAAGCTGTATAATACAAATATTTCACTTAATGATTTTATGGGTTACAAATTTTATAAATGGATTAAAATTGCCTGAACATCAGTTACGATCTATATGGCTTTTAGAAATGTTACGGATTAATCCATGTAAATGCTAAAAAAGTAATTTATTAAAGTACGGCATAATCCAGGGAGATGTTCAAAATTGGTGTACTGGTTAAATCTGTTTTGGATACCGAGGCAAAACTGATTTCTGAAAATGGGGCCCTGAAAATAGTTTCAGGAAAAATTGTTTGCAATCCCTTCGATGAATTCGCAATAGAGGAGTCAATTAGAATAAAGAAAAATTAGGAGCTAACGTCACTGCAGTATCTTTAAATTCAACAGGGAGGGAAGATGAATTGAGATATGCCATGGCCATGGGTGTAGATAATTCTGTTCTCATAAAAACTGATAGAGATATTGTTTCTCCTCTCAAAAGAGCGAAGGTTATCTACGATGTGATAAAGGGTGAGAAATTTGACCTTATAATTTCAGGTAGGGAAGCTATAGACGATAATTTCTCGGCAACGTCACAAATATTGGCAAATCTCTTGGGGTACAACGTTATCTCAGAGGTAATAGAGGAAAGAGTTGAAGGAGATAAAATTATAGCTAAAAGAGTCCTTGAAGAATCTGAGGAAACCTACGAATTGAATTTACCCGCAATAATAACTGTTAGAAAAGGCATCAACAACCCAAGATACCCTACTTTGCCCAATGTTATGAAGAGCAAGAAAATGCCGTTAAAAAAATAGAGGTAAATGTTAAAGGCGATGACTTATCAATATATTATGAGGATAAACCCCAAAAATCTGGAGCCAAAATTCTAAATGGAACATATGAGGAAATAGCGGATCAGCTTATAGCCATAATGAAAAATGAATTTCATGTAATTTAGGTGGTAAAATATGAAATCGTTAATTTTTGCCTATACAATTAATGGAAAACTCACAAGGAGTGATATGGAGATTATATCTCATTCAAGAGTAATATCTGATGATATTCATCTAATAACTAATATGCCTCTAGATGTCCCAATAAAAGGGGTGAAGAAGATCCTAACCCCGAAGGGAGGGATAAACCAGGACTGTTTTGCCAAATTTATAGAAATGGCATTTATGAAGGATGATTATTCATATATAATTGGGAAATCAGATATTGTTGGGAAGGAAATTGCCAGCTCGCTATCAGCAATTCTGGATATGGAGTATGTCAGCGATATACAAAGTTTGGAAAATAACGGTAAATTGATTGTAAAGAGGGACTTTTTTACTGGAAAGTTATCAGGAAAGATTGAGATCAAAAGCAAGTCAATTCTACTATTAAAAATAAACACATACCCGATAAAAGAAATGGATTCTGAACCAATCATTGAATCCTTGGATTTTAGTTGTCCCTCAACCAAAAAATTACTCTCCAGAAATATTACATCAGGCAATAAACCTCCTTTAGAGAGCGCGCAAATAGTAGTGTCAGGAGGTAGAGGATTAGAATCAAAAGATAATTATGCATATGTGGAAAAATTGGCAGATTTACTTGGGGCCGCAACCGGCGCGTCTAGGGCAATAGTGGATTTAGGGTGGGTACCACAGACCTATCAGGTCGGCCAAACAGGAAAAATAATAGCTCCCAATCTCTATATTGCTATAGGTATATCTGGCGCTGTACAACACTTGGCAGGCATAAGGAATGCAAAGAAAATCATTGCAATCAATAAAGATCCTAATGCCCCTATTTTTAAGTACGCTGATTACGGTATAGTAGCTGACTTTAAGGATTTCCTTCCCGTATTAATCAAAAAATTGGAGGAATTGAAAAAATGAAGTTCCAATTTAAATACAGAGTAGCATGGGTGGATACAGATGCATTGGGCATAATGCATTTTTCAAATTATTTCAGATTATGTGAAAGAACAGAGCAGGAGCTGATGAATTATCTCGGAATAGAAAATGAAGGTACATTCTTTCCACGGGTGGATGCACATTGCACATATAAGTCCCCATTGAAATTCAATGATTTGGTCAATGTTTATATGTGGGTAAAGGAAATAGGAAAATCCCACATAACCTTCTCTTATGAAATAATTAATGAACTTGATGAAAAAACTGTGGCCCGCTGCCAGATAGTAGTGGTTCCAGTGGATTCTAATATGAAAAAGAGCATCTTAAAAGAAGAAATAGTTGAAAAAATGAAACAATTCATGGATGAATGAAACCTATGCCCGCGATATTCTTATACATAAGGTAGATTGCTACCACTATTATTATTACTGCATAAATTAATCTAAATTTCTCCTTATTTATGCTTATTGCTATTTTAGTTCCAACATACCCCCTGCTATACCGCCCAATAAATATAAAATAGAAATTGTAAGGTCAATTTCATGGTATAATGCGTAAGTGGATGCACTAACGATTCCAAAAGTTCCAACCGCTATTAAGCCTGTACCAACTGCTACAGTTATTTCAAGGGCGCCTGCCAGCATCAGGGATGGAACTATTAGGAAACCTCCACCAATGCCGAAGAAACCTGATAGGAAACCTACAGCCAAGCCAATTGGAATTAAATATTGATATTTGATTTTGCACTCCGTATCTGTCTTTTTAACCTCCGATTTTCTACCCCTAATTATCAGATAAGCCACAACTATCATCAATATTCCGAAGAGAAATAGTAGAGATTCACCATTAACAGGATGACCTATATGGGTACCCAAAAAGGAACCTGGAATACCTAGTAGGGTGAATACAACTCCTTTCTTTAATCTAACATTCTTCCTCAAAAAATGCATAACTGAGTTAACGTATGCATTCAATCCTACTGCCAGAGCTGTGGTTCCCATTACCAAATGACCTACGTAATTTTCATAGGATCTTGTATAAGCACTTTATGCTAATCCAACAAAATACAGCAATAAAGGTACCGCCAGTATAGAACCGCCTCCACCGATCATTCCCAATGATAAACCAACTAGAAAGCCTGAAATTACTGACAATAAATATTGCAAAGGACTGACATAGATCGTATAAATAATGAATCCGCCTTAACATTGATAAATAATTCTCTATAGATTTATAGACAATTCAATTACTGTCTTTTCTATTAATCCCTCACAATATTAGCTTTTTTCTACTGTATATAAACCTTGCATGAATTGCATTTAAATATATAAAAAAATAAGCCAGAGGTAAGCCTGGAGTAATAATTTTAGCGAGATGCCCAGAAAATATTAATGGCTAAAACCTATTAATTCCCATATATTGGGAATCGTTATTAAATGTAAAATAAAGCGTTTCTATTTGCTAAATTGAGCCATTTTTTCCTTTAAGAAATTTTCACCTTTTTCGCTCAGTTGATAATACGTATGATGTGGATGTGTAGTCACTCTTTTCTTGAGTCTGGCCTCTTTTCTTTTTAACATTCCAGACCTCCTCTTTTCAAGATATCCCATTTCAAACAACTTCTTTAAAATCTCACATATATCTCTCTTATTCATTTCTAGATCTCTACCAACAGATTTTGCATAATCTACTCCAAATTTCTTAAAATGCATCAGTACCCTGTAAATCAAATTCTCATCCAACTCTATCTTTTTGGAGAGATCCCTCATGGATCATCCCTTCCACGGAACATTAAACCTTCCAATTTTTTCAAATATGCTCATTAATGTTTTTGCATATTCAGATCCGTCAAAAAGATTATTTACAGTGACTCTTGAATACCTTCCATTGGCATGGACAATCTGCCCATTTCCCAGGTAAATTGCTACATGTCCTTTGAAGAACACGAGATCACCTGGTTCCGCATTTTCAAACCCCTTAACTTCATTGGATTTATCTCTCTGTTGTGATGAGTTTCTCGGTATTTCCATCCCCGAATACCTGAAAAGTCTTTGTGTAAATCCGGAACAATCAAAGCCAAAATCTGATGTGCCTCCCCATAGATATGGAACGCCCATGAATTTTTTATAAAGATTCAATGGATCAAAAATTTTATCAATAGGTTCTAGCAAACCTTTAGGGATACCATAATATTCTACATCTTTGTCATCCAGATAGGCACCAAATGGTAGCGCCATTTTTTCATTCCTATACATAGAGTTGAGTTTATATTTTCTTGGCCTTTCTTCTCCTATCAACGTCGTTTTAACATAACCTGTAACTTTGTCTACACCTCTTACCTTTGACCATTCACCTAAATTTTCCAGAACTTCTACAAATTCACCATAAATTAGTTGCGAATCTCTCTCCGATTCAAATTTAGGCTGGGTTCTTATGTCTGCCACGGAAGTTATTATCATCATTACTTTTTGTATGCTTAGTTTTTAAATATATTTTTCCTTTTATTTTGGAACCAAAAAATTCGGGAACATTTATCTATACAATAAGCATTTTCAGGAGATTGACATGAAAATTGAAAAGATTGAAATTTTTAAAGGGACTGTTTACTATAAGGCTCCTTTTAAAATTTCCCTTGGAACCTCAGAACAGAGCGATGAAGTTTTGATAAAGATCACGGATACTGAGGGAAATTGGGGATTAGGAGAGGCTGGACCTGCATCAAGAATAACCGGTGAAACCCAAGGAACTGTTATTGAAGCATCAAAATTAATTGCAAGTTTTCTCATAGGACAAGAAACTGAAGATATACCTATTCTCAATGAAAAGATAGAATCATCAATATTAAGGAACAGTTCTGCTAAGGCAGCCTTTGATATTGCTTTATATGATCTTCTATCAAGAAAATATAAAATCCCGCTTTACAAATTCCTAGGAGCATACAGGGAGTCAATCATTACAGATGTTACCATAGGTATAATGGATATTGAATCGGCAGTTAAAAAAGCAACATACTTAAAAAACATTGGTATAAAAAGAATTAAGATGAAGGTTGGTGAAAACATTGTTGAAGATTACAGGAGAGTTGAGGCCGTAAGAAATGCAGTAGGGGATAATATTGAGATATTTATAGATGCTAATCAGGGCTGGTCTCCTGGAGAGGCTGTAAGAAACCTTGAGCTCTTCGATAATCTCAATATAGAATTTGTTGAGCAACCTGTGAAAGCATGGGATATTGATGGACTAGCTTATGTTAGAAATAAGGGGCCTTTACCGTTATGGCAGATGAATCAGTCCACTCTCCTGAAGATGCCATAAAAATTGTAAAAGCAGAAGCAGCCGACTTCATAAACATTAAACTCATGAAAAGTGGTGGAATCCATAATGCAAAGAAAATAGCCGATATATCCGAAGCAGCAGGTATTCCCAATATGGTAGGTTGCATGATGGAAGGCGCCATAGGTATAGCAGCGGGTATACACTTCTCACTTCACCATAGAAATGTGAAATTTGTGGACCTTGACTCTGACCTTGATATGAAAAACACACTAACAGGCGGAAAAATACTCCCATTGAAAGGAAGCTACAGAACATCAGATGGCTATCCTGGACTTGGAGACTTAAATTTAAATCCTGAAGAGGTTCAATTGGTTTCTACAATAAGCAAATCAGGTGATTTCAAGTCCTTTTAGATAAATTATGAAACCATTATCAATTAAGGAAGGCAAGCATTTTATCGAGGATATCCCGCTATCTGACCTAGTTGATAAATTTGGAACACCCATTATAATATATTCCAAAAGGCAGATTATCGAAAATATCGAGAAATTCAGAAAAGCGTTCTCTATATTCAGTGATCATGAAGCACATTATGCGGTGAAAGCCAACTACAATCCCAATATCCTTGAAATCCTTAAACAAAATGGAATTGGAGCCGACGCTGCAAATCCTAATGAAGCTAAGTTAGCAGTTCAAATTGGTTTCGATAAAAAGATGATAACTGTTACCCCCAACAACCTAACCAGGGATTGAATTTGAATTTCCTCGTAAAAGAGAAATTCATCGTGAATTTTGATGATGAAATTCAATATTCCCTTGTTGAAAATAAAGTAGATTTATTTTCAATTAGGATTAATCCCGGCATCGGGAAGGGTGAGTTCAAAGGCATCACAACTGGTGGGAAAAACAGCAAATTCGGGACTTCACCAGATAAAGCAAAATTGGCATATGAAAAAGCCAAAAAAGATGGGGTTGAGCGATTTGGAATTCACATGCACACAGGTTCTAACGTTCTGGATCCCCAATTCTTTAAGGAGTCTAGTCTGGCATTCTTCAAAATTTCGAAGATAATTTCAAAAGAAGTTGGGATCAGATTTGAGTATCTTGATATAGGAGGAGGATATGGGGTACCTTATCAGCCTTATGTAGAGGATTTGGATATTGATAGAGTTGCACAGAACATAAAATCCAATTTAATGCTGCCTGAAATTAATGAGAGCCTGGGGTCTTTCAAATTAATCACTGAACCTGGAAGATTCATGGTAGCCAATTCCGCTGTAATTTTATCCAAGGTGACAAATGTAAAGAAAACTGATAGAAACTTCATTGGAACTAACCTTAGTTTTAACACAATGATTAGGCATGCTTTATACGGGGCAAAACATCACTTTGAAATAATGGATAAATTATCTGGAAAATATAAGAAATTTATAATAACAGGCCAGGCATGCGAAAATACTGACAGGCTAGGAGAAAATATTCCGTTAATTGAGCCTAGATTAGATGATGTATTGATAACATACACAGCGGGGGCATACATTACCTCTATGTCTTCGAATTATAATTTGCTAGGTAGACCTATGGAGATTTTAGTTGACGGTTCAAAAGTTAAGATAATAAGGAAGCCTGATGATCTACCATCTATCCTCGGACCCTTTTTAACCTAGGGGGCAAAATTTGAGGTATCAAGTAAGGGCAATTTCAGTAAACGTAGCAAGGGCTGTTTATGCCCTCAACTGGTTTGATATAACTCCCGGGTTGATTTTCATCTCTCAAGATTTGGATTTAAAATTGGTATATTTAGGTGTTGCAACAACGGCATTTTACATAGGTTTGGCCGCACTTCAGATGGTAGGTGGAATATTAGCAACAAAGTATGGATCAAGAATCATCTCATTTCTTGGGATACTCACACTAGGTTTAGGTGGAATTCTTAGCGGCTTTTCCACCAATTTATTGCAGCTAGCCCTATTAGGTTCATAACCGGTTCCGGTGCTGCATTGTTCTTTTCACCGGGACTCTCATTATTGAAATCGGTCACTCCCCAAGAGAAATATGGGCACTGGGTTGGAATTTACAATGGCTCTTTTAACCTTGGAGGTGGAGTAGGAGCATTTGGATGGGTATTTGTTGATGATGTACTTGGATGGAGAATGGGGCTAGTGCTAGGAGGTATTCTAGCAATTGCATCCGGTGTAATTATGTTCTTATTGACTGGAAACTACGGAAACGATAGGCTTCATTCATCTAAAATACTGACAGAAACAGTTTTTATCTTGAAGAATAAATATTTATGGCTACTTTCTGTGGGGCTAATGTCTGGAATGTTTTCTGAGACCATTATAGGCCAATTCATCATTTTTTATAGTGAGACCTACGTTAAAATAGGTGAAACCCTAGCTGGAACCTTGGGTGGAATATTTCTGATTCTCGGTTTCCCTGGTGGAGTGATAGGGGGGTATATATTCTCCAGAATGCACGACAAGAAGAAATATTCCTATGTTCTTTCTTTTATAGTTTCTCTTCTCTTGGTACCCATAGCATTGTCTCATAATGTAATCATCTTATTCAGTGCGGTTATACTTGAAGGATTTTTAACTGTGAATACTTTTTCTATCCTTTATACCTTGACCACCGATTTTATAAGAGAGAAGGAATCTTTGCCTTTCGCTCTTTCATTCGTTAATTTTGTTCAGATAGCATTCGGAAGCATGTTCCCAACAATATTTACGGCAATCGCCTCGATTTATTCGTACAGAATTTCATGGCTCGCCCTATCTATAATGGGAATTCTATTGACAGGCCTTATAAAACCCGTTAAAATATCAGATAGAAAGTAATTTTTATTAATTTGGAATTTGCAGGAGTGTATGGAAATTGCCCCTTTGTGATATAGTCAAAGGTATAAAAATTACCAGGAAGTTTTAAGCAATAACGTTTTAATAGCAGCCATGGACCATAGGCCTGTATCAAAAGGGCACATCATTATTTTCCCTAGAGAGCATTATGAGAACATTTATGACATACCTGATGACATATTGGCAGAGATAAGCTTGACTTCCAAAAAAGTATCATTAGCCCTTAAAAAAGCGTATAATCCTCCTGGACTAAATATTATTCAAAACAACGGTCAGCTTGCTGGCCAAACCGTTTTCCATTTTCATGTGCATATTATTCCAAGATATGATAATGAATACCTAAATTACTTGATTGAGGTGGCGAAGAATAGAAAAGTAGCTTCAGATAATTATCTTTTAAAAGAAGCAAATTATATCAAAGCTCACCTAGATTAACAGTGGTAAACTATTTAATTGATTCCATCATAAAGTGTGGAATATGTATAGGTTTGGTATTGCTGGCATTCCTCTGGGTTCCAAGGGGAGAACAGTTAAAGATGCCGTGGAAAATACCTTTCAATTGGGCTTAAATCATTTGGAAATTCAGCTTTTCAGGGTAAGTGTACAGGATAGGGATCTGAGTGAATTTGTAGGAATGAAACCTTATGATATAGATGATATGCTCCTAATAGAACTGCTAAGGGGGGATGAGGAAGGAAATTACAATCCAATTCCACTTGACAGTACCATTGAAGAAGGAGACATTGGAAGAGAGCTATTCTGGAGTATGGCAAGAGATTATAAAGAGCTTAAACTTGCCGCAGAAATTGCAAAGGAATTGGATGTGAAAATAACTCTTCACACTCCATACTATGTTGATTTTGCAAATGATGAAAAGTTAATTAACGATTCAATTCTACATACAATTTGGGGGGGAATAATTAATGATGCACTGGGTGGTGAGTTTATCATATCCCACCTTGGCCTAATTGAAGGAGAAAGGAAAAAAACCCTCAAAAAAACCGAATCATCTCTTAAAGAAATTCTGAATAGATTCAACAAATTAAAAATAAAGAGTAGATTATACATTGAAAATTCTGGGCATCCAGATGTATTGGGTACTCTCGAAGAAATTAAGAAGATAGAGAAAGATATTAAAGGGATTAAGGGAATTATTAACGTAGCCCATTTATACAGTTTGGAAAGCGATAAATCCTATGAAAAAGATTTCTTCATTGAGCTCATCGAAAATACTAAAAAAGAAGGGAGACCGCTCTACTTTGAATTTGCAGGGGTGGAGATACTCGAAAATGGGGAGCATAGATTTACTCCAATCAAAAGAGGAAATCTTAAATTTGAACCGCTGGCTGATGCCATAGCAGATTTTGATGATGAAATAACTATCATATCATTTTCTCCGCTTTTGGAACACGATGCACTATACATGAAGGTAATATTTGAAAGGTCAATATCAAGGAAAATCGGAAAAACCATTAAACCACTACCATGAGCATTATTAAAGACTCTCTAAATGAAATCATAGGAAACTGTCATAGATTGCTGGAGGTTAATGAAAGGGATATTGAAAGGGCATGTAACTTTATACTTTCAGCCCAAAACATTTTTGTTTATGGTGTTGGGAGATCCGGCATTATTGGAAGAGCATTTGCCATGAGACTGGCCCAATTGGGCCTAAAAGCTTATATTGTTGGAGAAACCATAACCCCTGTTGTAAGCAACAAGGATGTTGTGATTTTAATTTCAGGAACAGGTGAATCTCAAGGAGCATTGCTTGTTGAGCAAATATCTAAGAGGGTTGACGCAAAAGTTGTTTCCATAACAGCATCTCCTAACAGCAGCATGGCAAGAAATTCAGATCTAACGATACATATACCTGCCAACAAAAGCTCCAACTTAGCACCATTGGGGACTCTCTTTGAAATTTCAGCTTTAATGCTGCTTGATGCCATGATAGCTCTATTAATGCACTTGAAGGGGGAAACAGAAGAAGACCTAAGAAGAAGACATGCGATTTGGCTGTAAATAATTATTAAATTTTTGGCACATAAAATATTTAAGACCCTAAAATTTGATGGCACTATGGGAATAAGGCTAGAAAAGATTGAAAAAGTGGTTGAAGAAATAGTTACAAAGCCTGAATTAGCCAATTTGGAAAATCCAAAAGGATATATAGGCTTCGAGCCGTCAGGCATGCTTCACCTTGGTACTGGTCTTTACTGGACGAATGTGGTAAACCTTTTTGCAGAACAGGGGGTGGATATGATCATCTTATTGGCTGACTGGCACGCTCAAATAAATGATAAATTAGGTGGGGATCTTCAAAGGATAAGGAAAGCAGCTGAATACATGAAACATGGTTTTTATTCACTAGGCTTAAAGAATAATATAAAATTCGTCTATGCTTCGGAACTTGTCAATGACCCCGGATATTGGGAACTATTAATAAAGGTAGCAAAGTCTCTGACCTTGCCGAGATTGAAAAGATCCTTACCTATAATGGGAAGAAAAGAGGAGGATGCTGAATCAGATGTCTCAAAATTAATCTATCCTCTCATGCAAGCTACTGATATATTCTACATGGATCTTGATATTGCCCTGGGTGGAATGGATCAAAGGCACGTCCATATGATGGCAAGGGATATTTACAAGAAGGTAGGGGCTAAGAGGTTTGTAGCCGTACATGGCCCACTGATAACATCTTTAAAAGGAGGAAATAGGATGGATCCAGCATCAAAAATGAGCAAAAGCAAGCTAGATTCAGCAATATTCATACATGATAGTCCTGAGGAAATTAAAAGGAAGGTCAACATGGCCTACTGTCCGGAAGGGGAAATAGAATCCAATCCTATACTGGATATTTACAGGATAATCATATTTAACTTCTATCCTGACGACATTGAAACCATGGAGGTAAGAATTGAAAGTGCAAAGAAATCATATAGGAATTTCAATGAGCTGGCTGAAGATTTCAAGAATAAAATAATTGGAGCAAAAGCCCTGAAAGAAGACCTATCTGAAAGATTGATAAGAATATTGGAACCTTCAAGAGAATATTTTAATAAGAAGCCTGAGTTAATGGAATTGGTGGAGGGATTAAAATAAAGCCAGTAAAGGATCTAGAACTTAAAAAGGGATGAAAGTTTCCGAATTGCTGGAGCAATTTGGATCATCTGGAGGATTCACCGCACCTAAGCTTTCCATAGCACTTGAGATACTTAAAGAAATGAAGGAAAAGAATGCAGAGGTTTTCTTAAGTTTCCCAGCGGATATAATTTCAACTGGCACGCGTGGTGCTATAATAGATCTTCTTAACACCGGACTTATTAAACATATAATTACTACAGCAGGGATGGTTGACCACGATCTTGCGAGATGCTATAAGAATTACTATCATGGAGATTTCCTAATGGATGACAGAGAACTTCACAAAAAGAATATCTATAGACTTGGGAATGTCATAATACCACATGAAAATTATGGTGGCATTATAGAAAGTAAAATGCAGGCATTCCTTGAGACAATTTACCAAGAGAAGAAAATCTGGACAGTTAGTGAACTTCTTCATAGGTTGGGTAAACAGATGAAGTGCAGATCAATATTGAAAACTGCTTATGAAAGGGGTATTGATATTTTCATACCCGGATACGTGGATGGAGCTTTCGGGTCCCAAATATGGTCCTTCTGGGAAATACACAAGGATTTTAATATAGATATTCTCATGGACGAACATAAAATTTCTGATATTGTGATGTCTAATAACGATAAACCAATGGGTGCCTTAATGATAGGTGGGGGAATATCCAAGCATCATGTCATATGGTGGAATCAGTTTAGAGGTGGACTTGACTACGCCGTATACATAACAACAGCACAGGAATATGATGGTTCTCTTTCAGGTGCTCAATTGAGGGAAGCCATCAGCTGGGGAAAAGTAAAGGAAAAGGCAAAGCAAATAACCGTTGAAGGTGAGGCAACAGTCCTTCTGCCATTATTAGTAGCAGCATATTTAGGTTAACTTTATACAAAATCATATTTCAGATTTAATTTTCCTAATTTTTCTTCCAATTCCCTTTTTTGATTGGAATTAAAGGATTTCTGATCAATTAGGAAGCCATCACATTTCTCTGTTTTCTCATACATTTGCTTCAAGATGTCGTCAGTTAGTTCAGTAAATCTGTACTTAGATGCAATATGTCCAAATTTTATCCCTCTCTCTATGGCAAGCCTGGTAAACTTCTCTGAATAATGGGGACCACCAATTCCACAGTAACTTTTATCCTTTAATGGAGATGAGTTCATTATGGCTTCAGCAACCAGTTCTCCTGCATGCTCATCCACGTACTCTTTTTCGGTAGAACCTATCTCTACGAAGATTAATCTCTGATTCGATGCGGGGCCATGGTGGGTGGCTTCATAGGTCACATTGTAATCAGTGTCGTTTAGCTTATGAAGATTTAGCAATATGGAGTGCATCAGAAATGGATCTGTATAAGTTAGAAAGTTCTTTTCACCGCCAAGATCATTCGTCGAAAAATTCCCAGCACTGTGAATTGTTAAACTTTTAACTCCCCTGGCACTACTGTGCCTACTTAAAAACACAGCGGTTTCGCCTTCTGGAATTTCAATAATTCTTTCAAAATAATTAAGATAAACTGGATGTACCTCTGTAAAAATTACATTTATGCCCTTCTTCTCAAGATGCTGGGCAATATTCATACCCGCTTCATCAGCTTTGGATGCTATTAGTATCATTTTAAATTCCAGAATCGATTAAAATCTTACTAATAGCGTTTTCTTTTTATATAATGAATAACTATTCTTCGATAATAATGGAATATCCTTATGTTCCATCAAAGTTTGTCAGCTGGGAAGAAATAGAAAGATGGGCAGAGATTGTGGTTGAGAAGATTGGGAATAGAAAATTTGATTCAATAATTGCTGTGATTAGAGGAGGTCTAGTACCGGCGAGGATAATTGCAGATTACCTGAACATAAAGGATGTCTTCACACTAAAAACCGAACACTGGGGAGTTACAGCTTCACCTGACATGAAAGCCAGAATAACGCATCCCGTTGTTATTGATCTGACCGGAAAGGATGTTCTTATTGTTGATGATATTACCGATACTGGCGACTCCTTATCCCTTGCAATTGAGGCAACCAAAAAGAAATCTCCCAAATCCCTGGCAACAGCAACCCTGCTTCATATAACCAGGTCTAAAATCCAACCCGACTACTATGCAGAGGAGATAACGGCCCAAAATTGGAAATGGTTCATATTCCCATGGAATAGAAAGGAGGATCTTAGGAACCTGATACTAGGTTGCCTGAACTCGGAATCCACTGAGGAAGATGCAGTAACCTGCATGGCGAAAAAGCACGATTTATATATTACAAAAAGGGAATTCCATGAGACATTGGAATGGCTTGTCAAAACACGTAAAATAACCTTTGAGGATGGAATTATAAAGAAAGTTCAATAAACTTATAAAGTTATGATAGTTCCCTCGTTCCCTTTGAGGGCGTCATAGAGGTGGGAGGCATCTGTTATAATTGATTTCCTCCCTGTTTTTTCTGTAAACTGAATTGCAGCTTCAACTTTTGGCAACATGCTTCCAGAACCAAAGTGCCCTTCCTCCATAAATTTCTTGAGTTTTTCCACACTTATCTCTCCAAGTTTCTCTTGATTTGGTTTTCCGTAATTCAGGAAAGCCGCCTTAACAGCTGTGAGTATTATAAAAATATCAGCATCAATTTCTGCTGCCAATAAAGATGATGCCAAATCTTTATCTATAACAGCCTCCACACCAGTTAAACCATCAGTTGTCTCTATAACTGGAATTCCTCCCCCACCTACTGCAATTGGAATATCTCCTTTTTCAAGTATATCTTTGATTATCTTCAGCTCTATAATTTTCTTTGGCATTGGAGAAGGAACTACTCTTCGGTACCCTCTTCCAGAATCTTCCTTGAGTTTATACCCGTATGTTCTTTCCAATATTGATGCCTCTTCTCGGGTATAATATTTTCCTACTGGCTTTGTTGGGTTTTTAAATGCAGGGTCATCCTTATCCACCAACACCCTTGTTACGACTCCCGCAATATTCTTTTCAATCTTCTTCTCCTTCAAAACTTTTCCGAATGCTGTTTGGAGGAAATAAGCAATGGAACCTTGAGACATGGCATCACAAACATCTAAGGGCATTGGAGGTGTCAGCGATGCAGCATATTCATTTTGAAGCATTATGGCTCCTACCTGGGGCCCATTCCCATGAGTTAAAATTACATCATTATCCCTGAAAATTTCAATTGTTTTGTATGCTGTTTCCTCAGCCCTTCTTATTTGCTCAGGGGCAGTCCCCTTATCATACTTTTCAAGGAGGGCATTACCACCAACTGCCATGACTACCTTCATATAGGTCACCGAGAGAATGGGATATGTTTTGCTCATATTAAAAGATATTATGGATAGATCACTTCAAAACCTTTCCAGTTATTATGTACCAGATTATAAGATCCATTATCCCAGGGTCCATACCGTAGTTCAATGAAATCTTTATAAATTGTCCCTCTGCCTCCAAATACTTTTTTCGAGATTTATTACTGAATTCCATACCGAAATATTCCCTTAAGAATCTTAATATATGTTTATCCAAAATTGCATATTCAAAATACCCGATATTTCTAAGGAATGAGAACCTTCCTTATACCCTATGCCAATAAAATTATCATAAATGAAATCACGCCTGTATTCTGGTTCATCCATTTCCTTAACCAACTCAAGAAGATAGCTCCTTTCATAATTTTGATTTATGAATCTGGCTCTGGTATTGGGAAATCTATAGCCACACTCCCTCAGCCTCGATTGGATATTTTGGATAGATTGGAAGTTAACTCCCTTTAAAAAATTAATACACCTTATTCCCAGTTCCGCACTGGTATTAGCGGTTAGGGTACAAAAAGTGAGCTCTTCAAACAGAACATTATAGGGAGCAAATTTTAAAGACGCGAATTCAGCAACTCTTTGGGCAACTATTCTGATCAATGTTTTGTTTTCCAGTGCATCCTCTATTTTTTTATCCCATTCTTCCTTTGTCATTATTCATGGTCGAATAGTTAGAATAAGAAATAGATTTCCCCTATTTCATTCAAATTCTATATATATTAAATTGTTATACAAGTATTGGTGAATTAATATGGGAGATCTAACACCAAATGCTCAAAAAGTTTATGATGCGCTCAAGAAACTGGGTGCAACAAACGAGGAAAAGCTGAAGACAGCAGATGATGTGATGAAGGCATCACAAATGGGAAAGGGAGTAGTTAATAACGCTCTGCAAGAACTGCAAAACAAAGGATATGTAAAGAGAGTTGCTAGACAAAAGAGCGCAGGCTACTATATAATTAAGTAATGAAAACATTAATTTTATGTGTTGATAGAGATAACGATTTAGGTGAAAAGGCCCGCATTGAGACTCCCGTAGTTGGCAGGGAATTTGTTCTTAATGCGGGAATTTCTTTACTTTTGGCAGATCCTGAAGATTCTGATGGAAATTCACTCTTTCTGGCTGTGAAAGAGTATGATGAATTAAAGAAAAAGGGCGAAGATGTGGAGATAGCTGCAATAGCTGGAGATAAAAATGTTGGTGGGGTATCAGACCTTATCATATCTGAGCAGCTAGATACCGTATTAAAAGCAACAAACCCCGATAACGCTATATTTATCTCCGATGGTGCTGAAGACGAATTCATATTGCCCATTATACTTTCCAGGATAAAATAAGGATGGTTAAAAGGGTGGTTGTTAGGCAGGAGAAAAATATTGAATCCCTCTACTATATTATCATAAGGGCTCTAAAGGAAGAAAATTTTTAAAAGGTATTGGCACCTTTAGGAGTAGCATTCCTAGTTCTGGGTCTATCAATGCTCCTAATTTTCATTTTGAGAATAGTTTACTTTGGTTTAGGATCACTGGATCCAGCTACAGCTGGATTCATAAGTGTTACCACGGCAATAGGTGTTTATTTCCTTGTAAAAGCCTATTCCGTAGGAAAACGTCTTTCCAAAGCATGGGAAAGGTTGGAAGAGCAGTTCATGAATACTAGAATCACAGTTTTCTCAGGATTGATTGGGATTTCAATTATTATATATGGGATTTATATAGGTTTTCAGGCTGCATTCACCCAAACCATCGTTTATGAAGCAATACTTTATCTCCTATACAAGTTTGTTCCATTTTTTATCATTGGAATAATTGTCTACGACATTGGCAGAATTATGGAATCGCTTAGGATATTTAAAGAGGAAGAAAAGAAAAAATACCTTTTAAGATATGCATTTTCTGCTCTTTTCTCTGTTAGCTTTGCCGTAGCTATAATGGGTCTCCTAACTTTAATAGGGTTAGGTGTGTTTAAAATTCAGTTCGGAAACACAATAATTTATGCATTAGCACTTTTTGGAGGGGGTATTCTGGGTGGAGCACTCGTCTCAGTTGCTAGAAGAAAATTACTACCAGATGAAATGGACAGTGGAGAAGCTAAATCTTCACAGGCGAATAGTTAGCTCCTTCAACTTTAACCCCTATCTAGATTTCCTGGCAGGTATCATTCTATCTCAATACATTGAAAAAGATTTATGGAATCTTCTTCCTAAAGTTCAGGAAGTTAATGTAATTGGACCTAAGAACCCACCTAAGGATTTAAATGGGTTCAATATAGTAGCAGACTCTGCACTTAATTTCTATGAAGGCAGATACCATATGGTTGTTACGGACCTCGATGGCCCTGCTGACAGAATAATATCATCATCAAAGGAAGGAAAATACATAATTGTTCATGCACACGGGGACAACATAGATAAAATTATCGAGCATTTACCACAGCTAAAAGGAAATGTTTTAGGAACTACACAAAGCATTCCTGTAAGATACGTAAAAAACATAGGAGGATTCACAGATGGCGATAGATCCGTTTTGATTGCTGTTTTCTTGGGCGCGAAGCAGATCAATTTATATGGCTTCGACTTTGAAAATCCGGTAGATGAACCGAAGGATATAAAAGCAAAGAAAATGGAATTTGCAAGGGAAATAATTGAAAAATTGAAAAATATAAGAATTCAATATATCCAACAATGATTGTATTAGATGCAATGCTTGGTAGGCTATCCAGATACCTTCGCTTACTTGGTTATGATTTAATATGTGTGAGCAGCGATTTATCTGATGATATAATAATTAAGGAATATGGGAACTATCTTATATTAACTAGGGACAGAAATCTGGCCCGGAAAGCACCTAAAGGTATTTATGTAATTAGCGACAATGTTACAGAACAGACAAAGCAGGTGCTCCCAATTTTGCCGAAACCTGATCATGAGAAATTTAGCCTGTGCACAATTTGTGGAAATAATCTGACAGAAGTTGTTGATAGAAATAAACTTCCAGAATATGTCCCAAAAGATAAGGATAAGATTTATTATTGTGAGAAATGCAATAAATACTATTGGTACGGTTCACACTTAAAAAATTTTGAAAAATCAATGGGGAAGATTGGAATTGAAATTTGAGAGAGTGGAAGATAGATTAAGGATTGAAGTTACAAAAGATGAGGATCTGTGGTACTTATCCCTGATATTATCTTCAGGAGATATAATATTTTCTGATGTCTTTAGAAGAACTGAGGATAAGGGGGATAAAATAAGAAGCAAGAAGACTTCTAGAGAGAGAATAAGAGTTGGAATAAGAATGGAAAGTCTTGAATTTCTTGAATTCAATGGTCAATTGCACGTCTTGGGGAAGATTGTTTCTGGGCCTGAAGACTATCTTGATTCTTATCAATCCATTAATATACAAAAAGACTCCCAAATTGAAGTTATACCAAAGAATCCTGAATTTTTTATCAAAAATCTTGAAGAATTCCTTGAATTTGCACAGGAAAGCTTCTTATTACTTTCAGTAGATGATGAAGCTATAAAATTATATAAAATATCCGAGAATGACAATTTATTATTGTTTGAAATAGACAGGCATATAGGTAAACAATATGAAACTCAGGATACCAAATGGCTAGATGAGCTCAAGAGAAAACTAAAAAATTATTCAGACAAAGAAATATTTTTAATCGGCCCCTCACTTTTTAAGGATCAATTGATGCGAGAATTGAAAGAATTTAAAATAGCAAATACTAACATTTCTGAATCGGATGAGCAGGGAATCCGTGAATTATTACAATCTGGATTAACTAAATTGAGAAAGTCTTTTGAAAATGAACTGGTAGCAAATTTTCTCAAAAAAATAGCCAATGAGACAGGGCTTTATGGCATCGATAAAATAAAAGAAGCATTAGACATGAGGTCGGTTGAAATATTGCTAATGACTGATAAATATTTCAGAGAAAATGCTGGAAGCGAAATATTTCAGAAATGCTACAGTGGTGGTTGCAAAATATTTGTGCTTCACTCTTCATGGGAGACAGGAAAAATTATTCAATCCTTTGGTGGAATTGCAGCTATCCTAAGGTATAAGATCTAACTATCCACCAGAAAATGCTTTCATAAGTATAATTTCCTCCCCTTCCTTGGGTATTTCATCATCTGGAACCGGAAGACCATTTCTCAGGAATATTACTGATTCAGGATTGTAACCCAAATCTTTGGCTACCTCTCTTAATTCGCGATGCTTATCCATAATTTGTACTGAATTTTTATCCAATAACCTTATCTTGAACAATGATTGGTTATAGAAATCTGATATTTTAGCCTTAGTAACAAATTAAATTGTTGTGTTATTATCAATTTCATCTCTAAGATCAGAATAAATAAAAAAGGAATTTAGTTTTAATTTAATGGATTTAATACATATCCTTTATCTGTGCATGAAAAGCCATCAAAGAATTACTTGCTACTCCCCCAATAAATTCCTGCAATAAAATGAATTTACCGTTGTATGCAAAATAAAAGGTCGCATTTATATTTGTATTAGTATTGAATCTGTATTCTTTATAAACGAAATTCATGTATGTTCCATTACCTATTTCCACCATTGTTGTAGAAATTTTTAAACTGTTGATAATATCATTCTGTATTTGTGCTGCATCAGAACTGTTCTTTACTTCCATTATGAGAACTAAGATTCCATTAATGTTCATCGAACCGCTTGTCTGATTCTCTATATAAACCCACATTCCCATTTTCTGCAATTCGTTAGAAGTTGAACCAGAAAGATTAATGCCCACTTGAGTTATATTCTGTGTATAATTAACCGCTGTGAAATTCTCGTGATAGATAGATTTTAATTGCTGGGTAGTTATAAATGCAAAAGAAGGTTGCTGATAAGAAGTAGATGTGTTATGCAATTTAGGGACAATAACTGCAGCTGCGATTACTATTATTAAAACTATTACGATTGCCAAAACCCACGGATTATTCTTTTTCTTCTGGGGTACACTTTCCATGATAGAATTGTTACCCATATAATAATAGTATTTTTATTATTTAATTTTTTTAAACTTTCTTTAAAATAATAAAATATTAATGAAAATCTCTAGCAATGAATGTTAGAGAATATTCAAATGAATGATAAAGTGTATTCAAATGGAGTGTCAGATAATTAATAAATATAGCCCCGAGCAGATTCGAACTGCTGTCTGCGGGTCCAGAGCCCGCTATGCTTGGCCGCTACACCACGGGGCTAAGAGCTAGTAACCATTATCAATAACTATTAGATATTATTTACTATCGACCCAAAGTTTATCGGGATCACATTCAATTTAATTACTGAATATTTAGAGGTGCTTTAACTGGTTGAAACTTGAGGATCAATAAATCAACAATGAAAGAATGAATTTCCTTCAAAATTCTAAATCATCCTAGTTATAGTATGCATTTCGCTTAAATTAATCATCCTGAAGCTCCATTACTTTTAAATTTGGGTTTAATTCACCTTCAATTAAATTTGTACTTCTAACATGAAATTGCTTAGGTATTGAAACAATAATCCATAAGAGGCTTTCATTAAGCCTGTAAGAATTTATTATTGAAACTCAACATTTTTATAATTTCGGTTATTATGGTGAAAGAAGTGATTTAAATGGAGAAGGGAGACATCATAAGGTTGCAGTACGATTCATATACAGACGATGGTAAGTTAATTGAAACTACAGATGCTGAAAAGGCAAAGGCTGCAGGAATATATGATGAACATAATGTTTACAAACCCATGGTAGTCATTGTGGGTTCCGGCAGATTGCTTAAGCCATTAGAGGAAGAAATAAAGAAGTCAAATTTAGGTGAAGAAAAAGAAATTACTATCCCTCCTGAAGAAGCCTTCGGAGTCAGGGATCCAAACAATGTAAAGGTTCTATCCATGAGGGAATTGGAAAGGAGGGAAATTGAGCCAGAACTTGGTAAGACAATTAAAATAGGAGATAAATACGGTAGAATAACAGCAATAAGTCCTGGTCGAGTTGTAATTGACTTCAATCATCCATTGGCCGGCAAGTCAATTAAATATAAGTTCAAAATAGCTGAGAAAATAGATAACGAGATAGATAAAATAAAGGCAATTATTGAATTAAATTATAATAAGGATTTAGATAAATTCATTATTGAGGTAGGGGATGCTATTACTATTACCGTCCCAGATAGCGCTAAGATCGATGAAAATTGGCTCATAGCAAAGTTTGGCATAGTGGGTGAGATTAGGGAATACGTTGGGAATAAGGACATAGTCCTGAAAGAGGTTTATCTTAAGAGGACTGAAGAAAAGAAAGAGGAACAATCTAAGGAGACAAAAACAGAGGAGAATAAACCTGAGAACCACACGTAAATTTTTGAAATAATTTATTTTAGGAGTAGAAATGCCAGAAAATAAAGAAAAGGATGTTGAAAAGGAATTAAAAGAGTATCAATTCAAAAAGCAGATAGAAGAAATTAAAAACCTTCAAGGGAGGGGTACTGAACTTATATCAGTTTATATCCCTCCTGGTAGGCCCATAAGCGATGTAATAGCTTATTTAAGAGATGAGTACTCAACATCCACTAACATTAAAAGTAAAACTACTCGCAAAAATGTTACATCTGCCATAGAGAGCATAATGTCAAAATTAAAATATTATAAAATGCCTCCAGAGAATGGCTTGGCAGTTTTTGTGGGCCATGTCCCAACAAAGGGCGACCAGACAGAAATGGTTTCCTATTTCATAGAACCCCCAGAAAAGATTAACAGCTTCCTGTACCGATGTGATTCTAAGTTCTATTTGGATCCGATACTTCCTATGCTTGAACATAAGGATACCTATGGACTTATAGTAATTGATAGGGCTGAGGCTACCATAGGCTTACTTAGGGGATCAAGAATTGAAGTAATTGATAACTTTGAAAGTCAGGTACCCAGCAAGCACCACCAAGGTGGTCAGAGTTCCAGAAGATATGAAAGGTTAATAGAAATAGCAGCACATGAATTTTTCACAAAAGTCGGAGAAAGAGCATCTCAAGCATTTCTGAAAGAACCCAACCTAAAGGGTGTTCTAATTGGAGGGCCTGGATCAACTAAAGAGTTTTTTATAAAAAGGGATATCTCCATTATCAAATTCAACAAAAGGTTATTGATCTCTATGACGTAGGATACACTAATGAATATGGTTTAAAAGAACTGGTTGACAAAGCATCTCAAACACTTGAACAGCTTGAAATTGCAAGGGAGAAGAAGATAGTTGAAAGATTCCTTGTGGAAATTAAAAAGGGTACTGGGAAGGCCGTTTATGGAGACAAGGAAGTCATGGAAGCACTGAAGCAGGGTAAGGTCGATACACTAATTATATCAAAAGGTCTGGTTAAGTTCAGAATAAAATATAGATGCGAGAATGATGGTACAGAGATAGAGGAGGTAGCCTCGAGGGAGGTAATCAAGGAATGCCCAAAATGCGGTAACCCCATGATACCCATCGAGGAAACTGATCTAATTGAAGATTATATTAGGGCTGGGCAGGAAAATGGTGCAAAAATTGAATTAATAACTGATGAATCCGACGAGGGTGCATTGTTTCTAAAAGCCTTCGCCGGTATAGGTGCAGTACTTAGATACACTTGATCATGTATTGCATCAATTATTATGTTTCTTTGAATACATTATTCATTTTATTTCAAAGCGCAAAATGGTTGAACAAATATTTTAATATAGAAAGAATTAACAAATATGACCCATGCAGACAAAAATACATCTACTTCTTTGAAGAGGGATCAAAGGATATGAAAATGCTCCTTGGTGGAAAAGGGGCTGGACTAGCTGAAATGACCAGAATTGGCTTGAGGACACCACCTGGTTTTACAATTACCACCGAGGCATGTAACTATTATTTCAATAATGGACAACTTCCACCTGGACTATGGGAAGATGTAGTCGATTCAATGCATGAACTTGAGAAGAGGACTAACAGGGTATTTGGAGGGGGTCCGAAAATTCTCTTGGTCTCTGTAAGATCAGGTGCACCAGTTAGCATGCCTGGAATGATGGATACTGTTCTGAATTTAGGATTAAATGACAGTAACGTGAATATACTTGCAAATGAAACAAATAATGAAAGATTTGCTTGGGATGCATATAGGAGATTTGTCCAGATGTTTGGAAGGATTGTATTGGGTGTGGACGCGAAAAAATTTGATTCATTAATAGAGGATTTGAAAATGAATAAGAATATTAAGAACGATTATGAAAATCCAGGCCGATGACTAGGAAAGGTTTAGGTTAAAGTAAAGTTACTAAGAAGAC